>ENA-OWLR01000312-OWLR01000312.1-metagenome-genome-assembly--contig:-NODE-312-length-15190-cov-3.591345_pt1 | contig 15190 bp, 11 predicted proteins | sample MGYA00245352_ERZ651110 | MGnify/ENA primary metagenome ERZ651110 (study PRJEB26857, sample SAMEA4031765) | metagenome | biome: human; feature: oral; material: saliva | place: Philippines | collected 2014... | reverse complement strand
AAAAACTTACCGCACTTTTTTCTTTACCTCCCCAATTTCTTGATAATCAGATCCAAATAAGCGAAAAAATCCTCACTCGCATTTTTAAAACAGATAAAAATCTCACGCCTAAATTTCTTGATTACTTATACTTTGAGCCAATAAATACTGTTGATGCTAATTTAATTCAGGAAATGAAGAAAAACTTACTGGTGTCTTTTTTAGCAAATGATCAGGCAAAAATTTATATTCGTCAAACAGATAATTCAGAGCAATTTGTTCAGACTTTAATGGAGCGGGGAGCAAAAGCAGATCAAATTATATTACTGTCTTTGAATGCCAAAGGTATATTTCAAAAAATTATTGAACAAATACGTCAAGATTTTCCGAATCAGACTATTTTTTCGATTACTGAAAATCGTATTAGTTTGATTACTCCTTCTTCAGAAATTAAGTCTCGCCTTGCTTTAGCAAATATGATGTTCAATCGCCAATTTAAAGGTGTGGAAGTTGATGATTTCTCGTATTTAGATCAACCTCGAGAAAATTTACAGCACAATAATGATGCAATTCGTTACAAAACCTTTCAAGCAATGCTAGAAGGTTTAAACTAATCCCTTACCAATAGGAGTTTTTATGCTTTTATCCAAAAAATCGGCCACCTTTGCACTCAGTGCATTTGCGATGCTTTTCACTAGTGTAGCTCTTGCCAAAGAGGCACCACAAGCTCACAAAGCTGTGGAATTAAGTATTTTGCACATCAATGATCACCATTCTTATTTAGAACCGCACGAAACACGGATTAATTTAAATGGTCAGCAAACTAAAGTGGATATTGGTGGTTTTTCTGCTGTCAATGCAAAACTTAACAAATTGCGTAAAAAATACAAAAATCCATTAGTACTGCATGCAGGCGATGCCATTACTGGTACGCTTTACTTCACGCTGTTTGGTGGTTCTGCAGATGCAGCTGTGATGAATGCAGGTAATTTCCATTATTTTACTTTAGGTAATCATGAATTTGACGCGGGTAATGAAGGGTTATTAAAACTGCTTGAACCATTAAAAATCCCAGTGCTTTCAGCTAATGTGATTCCTGATAAAAATTCAATTTTGTATAACAAATGGAAACCTTACGATATTTTCACTGTGGATGGAGAAAAAATTGCCATTATCGGTTTAGATACAGTGAATAAAACAGTGAATTCCTCTTCTCCTGGTAAAGATGTGAGGTTCTATGATGAAATTGCTACCGCACAAATTATGGCAAATGCGCTAAAACAGCAAGGAATTAATAAAATTATCCTACTTTCACACGCAGGTAGTGAAAAAAATATCGAAATCGCTCAAAAAGTAAATGATATTGACGTTATTGTTACTGGGGATTCACATTATTTATACGGAAATGATGAATTACGTAGTTTAAAACTTCCAGTAATCTATGAATATCCACTTGAATTTAAAAATCCAAATGGAGAGCCTGTATTTGTAATGGAAGGCTGGGCTTATTCTGCTGTTGTGGGTGATTTAGGTGTTAAATTCAGTCCTGAAGGTATTGCGTCTATTACTCGTAAAATTCCTCACGTGTTAATGAGCTCTCATAAACTTCAAGTGAAAAATTCGGAAGGTAAATGGGCTGAATTAACTGGCGATGAACGTAAAAAAGCACTTGATACTTTAAAATCAATGAAAAGTATTTCACTTGATGATCATGATGCAAAAACAGACATGCTTATTTCAAAATATAAAAGTGAAAAAGATCGTTTAGCACAAGAAATTGTTGGTGTCATCACAGGTTCTGCAATGCCGGGTGGTTCAGCAAACCGTATCCCAAATAAAGCAGGCTCAAATCCAGAAGGTTCTATTGCAACGCGTTTTATTGCAGAAACAATGTATAACGAACTCAAAACAGTGGATTTAACTATTCAAAATGCTGGCGGTGTACGCGCAGATATTTTACCGGGTAATGTAACCTTTAACGATGCTTATACTTTCTTACCTTTCGGGAATACGTTATATACCTATAAAATGGAAGGTTCGTTAGTGAAACAAGTGCTTGAAGATGCAATGCAGTTTGCTTTAGTTGATGGCTCTACGGGTGCATTTCCTTATGGCGCAGGCATTCGTTATGAAGCGAATGAAACACCAAATGCGGAAGGTAAACGTTTAGTGAGTGTTGAAGTCTTGAATAAACAAACCCAACAATGGGAACCGATTGATGATAACAAACGTTATCTTGTCGGAACAAATGCTTATGTTGCAGGCGGTAAAGACGGTTATAAAACCTTTGGTAAATTATTTAACGATCCAAAATATGAAGGCGTTGATACCTACTTACCTGATGCAGAAAGTTTCATAAAATTTATGAAAAAACATCCGCACTTTGAGGCTTACACTTCATCAAATGTGAAATTTAATGCTTCAACTGATGCATTACCTAAAAAATAAAATTGAAAAATAGGCTAAAAAATAGCGCGTACTTGACGCGCTATTTTTGTTATTAGTCTGAGGCTTGAAGACTTCATAGATGATTGAGAATTTTAACTATTCCATATTTAGATGATTTCTCGTAGAAAATAAATTCCCTATAAAGGTTGAAAAATAGGGTAATTTATTGCGATAATCTACCCCATTTTTTGGGAGATCTTTCTATCTTCTGCATTTTTACGCAGTTTATTTTCATTAGAAATGATCGAATTTTATTTCACTTTTAATTTAATTAGATAAAGAACAATGGCGGAAAAACGTAATATTTTTTTAGTAGGACCAATGGGTGCAGGTAAAAGTACTATCGGTCGTCAATTAGCACAACAGCTTAATATGGATTTTATTGATTCCGATGCAGTGATTGAAGAACGTACGGGCGCGGATATTAGCTGGATTTTTGATTTGGAAGGCGAAGACGGCTTCCGAAAACGTGAAGAACGCATTATTAACGAACTCACACAAATGCAAGGTATTGTACTTTCAACTGGTGGGGGAGCAGTGCTTTCTAAGGAAAACCGTAATTATTTATCAGCACGTGGTATTGTGATTTATTTAGAAACAACGGTGGAAAAACAATTCCAACGCACTCAACGTGATAAAAAACGTCCATTGCTCCAAGATGCAGAGAATCCTCGTCAAAAATTCGCAATCCGCTTTATGAAGAAATTGCGGACATCACTTTGCCAACCGATGAACAAAATGCCAAAATAATGGTAAATCAAATTGTTGATTTAATTGATAATATGAATGGGTTGAATGGTGCACTTTAAACACACCTAAGGATAAATTATGCTGTGCGTCAACGTGGAATTGCAAGAGCGTCGCTATCCTATTTTAATTGGTAGCGGATTGTTACAAGATGAACGTAGTTACCCGATTAAACGTGGAGATCGCGTGATGATTGTAACGAATCCCACGGTTGCACAGTTTTATCTTGATACAGTCATCTATGCGTTGGAAAAACGTGGTTGCGTAGTCGATCATGTTTTATTGCCAGATGGCGAAAAATACAAAACACTTGAATCTTTAAACTTAATTTTCACCGCACTTTTGCAAGGTAATCATGGGCGAGATACCACGATTATTGCATTGGGCGGTGGCGTAATTGGCGATGTTGCTGGCTTTGCTGCGGCAAGTTATCAGCGCGGCGTGCGTTTAATTCAAATTCCAACAACATTGCTTTCACAAGTGGATTCTTCAGTGGGCGGTAAAACGGCGGTTAATCATGAATTAGGCAAAAATATGATTGGCGCGTTCTATCAGCCATCAATGGTTATTATTGATACGCTCACGCTTAATACACTTCCTAAACGTGAAGTAAACGCGGGGCTTGCCGAAGTTATCAAATATGGTGCCATTTTAGATTACGAATTTTTTGAATGGCTAGAGCAACATATTGATGAACTTGTCGCTTTGCATCCTGAGGCGCTTCAACATTGTATTTCTCGTTGTTGCCAAATTAAAGCGGATGTTGTCGCGAGAGATGAAACAGAAAAAGGCGATCGTGCATTGCTTAATCTTGGACATACTTTTGGACATGCCATTGAAACTCACTTAGGTTATGGAAACTGGCTTCATGGTGAAGCTGTTTCGACGGGAATGATGATGGCAGCGGTGCTTTCGGAAGAACTTGGAGATATTTCTATTGCAGATGTGTCTCGCCTTGAAAAATTACTTGCTCGTGCCAATTTGCCCACCGTATCACCGGATACGATGCAGCCGGAGGACTATTTACCGCATATGATGCGTGATAAAAAAGTTCTAGCGGGTAAATTGCGTCTGGTGCTACTCAAATCTCTAGGCCAAGCTTATGTGTCGAATGATACTGATCATACCCTCGTATTAAACGCAATTCGTCGTTGTACTCAAACGGATTAAGATGTTACGTCCGAAAAAACAATCTTTAAAACCTAAGTTAAAACACCGTCCATTTTTAAAATGGGCGGGGGGAAAATTTCGTTTAACGGACGAGATAAATAAAGCCTTTCCAAACAAAAAAAACTGCTTAATTGAGCCATTTGTGGGTGCTGGAGCGATATTTCTGAATTCTAATTTTGAACGCTATATTTTGGCAGATATCAACCCTGATTTAATCAATCTATTCAATATTGTGAAAGAAAATGTAGAGGGTTATATTGAAGATTGTAAGCCGATTTTCTTCGCTGATGATGCCAATACACCCGATTATTACTATGCTAAACGTCGCCAATTTAATGCATCAACAGATCCTTTCGAACGTTCGATTATTTTTTTGTATTTGAATCGTTTTGGTTTTAATGGATTATGCCGTTATAACAGCAAGAATGAATTTAATGTGCCTTTTGGAGCTTACAAAACTCATTATTTTCCAGAAGATGAATTACGTTATTTTGCGCATAAAGCGCAAAGTGCGGTATTTTTATGCTGTGATTTTCAAAAAACTTTTGAATTTGCCGATAAGGATTCGGTGATTTATTGTGATCCACCTTATGCTCCGCTACAACAAGAGACTAATTTTACTGGTTATGCAGGGAATGAGTTTGGACTGGCGCAGCAACGTGCTTTGGCAGATTTAGCGAAATCTATACAAAAAGAAAAACAAATTTCGATATTGATCTCGAATCACGATACTAAATTTACGCGTGAAATTTATAACGGTGCTAAATTTAAACGGGTAAAAGTCCAACGTTCTATTAGCCAAAACCCAGAAAAACGCGTAAAAGTGAAAGAATTGATTGCGATATTTGGTGCTCATAAATAATAAAAATAGCCCTTACTTTATACTAAAAGTACCAAAATCGTAATTTTAAAACCACAATAAAATAATATATTGTGTATTACCATTTATCTCTTACAGTACCTATATACTTTTTTGATACTAACCCAAAATACTCACAAGTCTGTAATTTTACCTGTAATCCTTTTGTTTTATCAGAATGATTATCTAGAAAACTCATCCAATCATCAGAATAATTATTATCCTATAGTAGAATGTAAATTATTTTAATAACGCCTTATTTGTACTGTGGATAATTCATCAAAATTTAAGCCTGCAACGTTTTTTCTTTAGTGTATAACAAATAGGATAAAAATGGAAAAAGTAAAACCATCCAAGCAAAGAAATTTTAATCACTGTCAAGGAGTACATTATTGAATTTGGTAATAAACCGTTAGGTTTAAAAGATACTACACCCAAATGCCACAGCCCTATTTGTGCTCAAGTTTTATTTGAGAAAAATGTTAATACAGTGCCATCCTCTAATAGCAATTTTTCTAATTACCCAAAAAGCGAACTCTGCCCCATAAAATTAAACTAAAGCAATTTATACCAATCATATTTTCCATTATCACCAAATAAAACGCATGGACTGAATTAAAAAATTCATTCAGAAAAAATTGGCAAAAATATTATCGTCAAATTAGTTTTTTGGCAAAAAACTTATAACCTATTGAATTTATTATATTAGCTAATCAACAAAAAAGGGAATACGATAAACTTGAAGAGTATCAAATTCCTTATATTCTATTAACATTAACAGACTGTCCTAACCAAAAAGAAACATATAAAAATAAACGTCACTGCTGATTTAGATTTTGATTTGATGCTTCAACTCAAAGATATGAAGATATTTGGAATAATAGTTCTTTACCAGTATTGTGGACAACCTATTATTACCTATCAGGGAAACAAAGAAAACCTTTAGAAATAAATCTAAAAAACATGAATTATTTCATCATGGATAAAACTTTCTTAGAACAAGAAATATTACTTCCCCAATTTATTATTCAAAATATAGAACGGTGGTTTGAAACACACAATTTTGTATAGACAAGTCAGCACCTAATACTATTTCATGACGAAGATCGCCTTTTTCTTCAAAAAGGCAAAAATAATGCTATTAATCAACCATGCCAGTAATGTCGCCACCAATAAATCTATTGGGTAATGCATGCCTAATCGCACACGGCTAATCAACATCAATAAGCCCCACACCGCAATACCCGCCACCAGCAATTTTGCTTTAAAAGAACGGTTACCCAATAATTGGGTAAAGCCAACAGCAAGCATTAGCCAAGTTGCCGCAAAAATCGTATGTCCAGAAGGGAACGAATACCCCGTTTCATTCTCATAATGATGAACTAACCAAGCTGGTGTGATAGCATCCATCGAATAAAAATTCTTAGCTATTTCAGCACGCAAAGTGCGGTCATTTTTATAAAAGTTTTCAGGCGTTGAATGAGTTTGCTCAGCTAGATAAACGGTAAACGGACGAGGTTCTTCAAATAATGCTTTTGCCCCTGTTTTTGCGGCTTGAGTTGCAATAACCGAAATCCCCATCACAATTACGCCTAATATCCATTGTTTTGAATTTTTGAATAAAAATGCGAACAAAAGCGTAAACAACATACAGGTTATCAACGCATAAGGTACACTTCCCGTTTCAGTGAGCAAATAAAGCCAATAATCCGCTTCGGTTAATTGGCTATTGCCATACCACTGATAGGAAATACCCCAAATAAAAAATGGTACAAGACAAAGTAATAACGTATATAATGACAGCCTTTTGAACATGCTCGCCCCTTGATAACAAAAATAACGCGCGCATTCTAACAGAAATGACTACGAATAAGGATCACTTTATGGCAAAAATTCAGCTAGTTGCGCAAGCCAATTTACCCACTGAATACGGTATTTTCAAAATGGTGGGATTTGAATTCCCAGATACAAAAAAAGAACATGTAGCCTTAGTGATGGGCGATATTTCTAATGCTGATGAACCTGTATTAGCACGTATCCATTCTGAATGTTTAACTGGCGATGCGCTTCACAGCTTAAAATGCGATTGTGGGTTCCAACTGGCGACAGCATTAAAACAAATCCAAGAAGAAGGTCGCGGAGTCTTAATTTATCATCGTGAAGAAGGTCGCGGAATTGGTTTGATTAATAAAATCCGTGCTTATTCTTTACAAGATAAAGGAATGGATACCATTGAAGCTAATCTTGCTTTAGGTTTCAAAGCGGATGAACGCAACTTTGAAGTCTGTGCCGATATGTTCGAGCTACTTGGTGTAAAAAAAGTTCGCTTGATGACCAACAACCCAGAAAAAGTAGAAACCATGAAAAAAGCAGGTATCAACGTGGTTGAACGAGTACCGCTTAATGTAGGCGAAAACCGCTACAACACAAAATATCTTGATACAAAAGCGAAAAAAATGGGGCATTACATTGTGCATAACAATGACGAACAACATTTAATGACCTGTCCACATTGCCAGGAAGAGATTATTTAACAAATAAGATATGTTAAAAAAGCCATACTGTTATGTTGAACAGTATGGCTTTTTTATTTAAACTCTCAGTTACGGAATAATCAAAAGATTTTTTAGCATATTGCTAAAAACGAGAAACCCCGTCTCGTATTCCAAAGATCGGGGCTCATCAGGAGTAAGTAAAATGAAAAAAATTGCCTTTTTCATTTTCTTGATTATCTGTTGTTTAGTTAGCTGTTCAGGCACAGTTATCTAAGATAATCGCAAGGGGACGATGTAGGAGTTGTCCCCAATGCCTCCAATCTTAAAGAATTCTTTCCTTGATTGCAAGCGCGATTACTGATTTTTAACCTTTCTCCACAAATCTTTACTGTAAATGACACCGACAGAATTTACTTGCGCGCCCATTATACTTGGTGCGAGATAAACTGGCGTACTATATTGAAAAATAGGTAACACTAAATGTTCTTGCTGAATCATCCCTTTCAATTTTACGTAATTTTCTAACCGCACTTTTTCTGATGTCGTCGTCATTGCATTTTCAAATAAACGATCAAATTCTGCATTTTTATAGCCATTTTTGTTATCTGGGCTTTTTGAATAGAATAAATTTAGAAAGGCTGCAGGATCATTAAAATCAGCACACCAGCCAGAACGAATTAATTGAAAATCGCCTTTTGTGCGAGCTGTTTGCAATTCTTGCCAGCTCGTCCCTTGATTTTCAACTCGTAATAAATCAGATTGTGATAATTGATGATTTAATCGCATTGCAATGGTTTGATTCAGAGATGAATCATCATAACGAATACGTAATTTCAATGGACGAGTTTCATTAATTTGATTTTGGGAAAGAAGCTGCTCTGCAACAACTGGCTCCCAAACAGATTCTTGCTCTCCGAGCATCGATTTTGGCAAAAAAGTATTGTTAGGATGAAGATGAGCAATATCTGCAACCAAATTCTTGGTAGAAATCATCGAAACAATCGCTTTTCTTACCGCACTTTTTTGCAATGTTGGATCCGAAAGATTAAATTCGTAAAAATAAGTACAAAGTTGCGGATAATCTTGGATATTCTGATCGACTTTTTTCGGATTCATTACAACATCAAAATCAGACAAATCTGCATCTGCTACAATTTTTTGATACTTCACTTGTTGAAATATCACTTTTTCTTTTGCCCAGTAATAAGGATTGGTAGTTAAAATATGCTGATTTTCAGACTGACTTTGTAATTGATATGCACCATTGCTGATAAATGTTTCAGTCGATTTAGCATAGCGAGGCAAAAGGCTGACGTGTGCCAGCATAGAAGGCAAATATGGCGATGCTTTATCTAATTCAATGCGTAAAGTACGGTCATTTTCGGCAAACAATCCTAGGGATTCAACAGATAACGCTTTTTCCAATACTGCCTTCGCATTCTTCACATTCATAAAAGCCAAATAATTTTTAATTGGGCTTTCAGATTGAGAAAGTGTTTGCCAAGATTGTACAAAATCTGATGCAGTGATAGGCTCGCCATTTGACCATTTAGCATTTTCACGCAAAGTGAAAATCCAAGTTTTATTGTCTTCGGTTTGCCAATTTTCTGCTACAGCTGGAACAAGATTACCTTGCACATCATAAGCTGTTAATCCTTCAAAAAGATCTCGTAATAATTGAGTTTGTTCTTCATTTTGTGCTTGCCAAGGTTGCAAAGTCAAATCGCTATAAACGCCACGTTTTAATTCAACTCGGTTAGATTCTAATTGAGTATTTTTTTGTGTCTCAATTTGTGGCGAAATAGGCTTAGGACTATCCAATTTATCACAAGCCACTACCGTAAAAATAATAGAAAAAATAACCGCACTTCGTTGGCACAAGGCGAACAAATTATTCATTTTCGGTTTTAATCCAAAATAAGAAGAACCAAAACTTAATACAAATCAACGCAACAATAACACTACGCCCTATTACACTTGGCGTAAAATAAAAACCAATTAGTAGCATTGTGGTAACAAAAGTCAAAATACAAATTTTGGTATTTTTCTTTAATGATCGATTTTCATGAAAGGACTTGAGATGTTTTTGATAAATACTTGTGCCTAAAAACCATTGTTCTAAGCGTTTTGAACCTTTTGTGAAGAAAAATAAAGTAAGTAATAAAAAAGGCGTGGTAGGCAAAAGAGGAAGGAAAATCCCAATGATGCCAATTGCAAGTGAAAGAAAACCTAAAATAATGTAAATAATTTTCATAATGTTCCTAATAAAAAAGAAAATGCAAACTATTATTACTGATTTTTTAGATTTTTCAACCTTGATATTATAAAATTCGCCGTCACATAAAAAAGTACAGTTTTCAAAAAAGGAACATTTATGTCTATGTCAAATCCATTACTTAACATTCAAGGCTTACCGCCATTTTCACAAATCAAGCCAGAACATATTCAACCAGCTGTTGAAAAATTAATTCAAGATTGTCGCGATAAGATAGAACAAGTGTTAAAACAACCGCACTTTACTTGGGAAAATTTCATTTTGCCTTTAACGGAAACTAATGATCGGTTAAATCGTGCTTGGTCACCCGTTTCTCATCTCAATTCAGTAAAAAACAGTGCTGAATTACGTGAAGCCTATCAAGCTTGCTTACCGTTACTTTCTGAATACAGCACTTGGGTTGGTCAGCATAAAGGGCTCTATAATGCCTATTTGGCGTTAAAAAATAGTGCTGAATTTGCCGATTATTCTATTGCGCAAAAGAAAGCCATTGAAAATTCACTGCGTGATTTTGAACTTTCAGGTATAGGGCTTTCAGAAGATAAACAACAACGTTATGGCGAAATTGTAGCGCGCTTATCGGAATTAAATTCACAATTTAGCAATAACGTATTAGATGCCACAATGGGTTGGGAAAAACTCATTGAAAACGAAGCGGAACTTGCAGGCTTACCTGAATCCGCGCTACAAGCGGCACAACAATCTGCCGAAAGCAAAGGATTGAAAGGTTATCGTTTAACATTAGAAATCCCAAGTTATTTGCCAGTGATGACTTACTGTGAAAATCGTGCATTGCGTGAAGAAATGTACTGCGTTTATGCGACACGAGCCTCTGAACAAGGCCCTAACGCTGGCAAATGGGACAACAGTAAAGTTATGGAAGAAATTCTGACGTTACGCGTAGAACTGGCGAAATTACTTGGCTTTAATACTTACACAGAACTTTCACTTGCCACAAAAATGGCAGAAAACCCACAACAAGTGCTTGATTTCTTAGATCATCTTGCCGAACGTGCCAAACCACAAGGCGAAAAAGAACTGCAAGAATTGAAAGATTACTGCGAAAAAGAATTTGGAATCACTGAACTTGCACCTTGGGATATTGGTTTTTACAGCGAAAAACAAAAACAACATTTATACGCCATTAATGATGAAGAACTTCGCCCATATTTTCCCGAAAATCGCGTAATTTCGGGACTGTTTGAATTAATTAAACGAATTTTTAATATTCGTGCAGTTGAACGCAAAGGCGTGGATACTTGGCATAAAGATGTGCGTTTCTTTGATTTAATAGATGAAAATGATCAACTCCGTGGTAGTTTCTATCTTGATTTATACGCACGCGAACACAAACGTGGCGGTGCTTGGATGGATGATTGTATCGGACGCAAGCGTAAACTGGATGGCAGCATTGAAACGCCTGTGGCTTATTTAACTTGCAACTTCAATGCACCGATAGGAAATAAGCCAGCGTTATTTACGCACAATGAAGTCACTACGCTATTCCATGAATTTGGTCACGGTATCCATCATATGCTCACGAAAATTGATGTATCCGATGTGGCGGGTATTAACGGTGTACCTTGGGATGCAGTGGAATTACCAAGTCAATTTATGGAAAACTGGTGCTGGGAAGAAGAGGCTTTGGCGTTTATTTCAGGACATTACGAAACAGGCGAGCCATTGCCAAAAGAAAAACTTACGCAATTGTTAAAAGCGAAAAATTTCCAAGCTGCGATGTTTATCTTACGTCAGCTTGAATTTGGTATTTTTGATTTCCGTTTACATCACACCTTTGATGCGGAAAAAACCAATCAAATTTTGGATACACTTAAATCAGTGAAATCACAAGTTGCCGTCATAAAAGGCGTTGATTGGGCAAGAGCGCCACACAGTTTCAGCCATATTTTTGCAGGGGGCTACGCCGCAGGTTATTACAGCTATTTATGGGCTGAAGTATTATCAGCGGACGCTTATTCACGCTTTGAAGAAGAAGGTATTTTCAACCCAATCACCGGCAAATCATTCTTAGATGAAATTCTCACGCGTGGTGGCTCAGAAGAACCAATGGAGCTATTCAAACGCTTCCGTGGCAGAGAGCCGCAATTAGATGCGTTGTTAAGACATAAAGGAATTATGAACTAATACGTCAAACTATAGGGCATGCACGACATGCCCTTTCTCAAATATTTTCCTCTACATAAAAACATAGTAAATTTTAACCGCACTTTATCTAGACAAAACCTGCAAACGAGACATTATTTTTACAAATATCCGCAAGACAAACTCATAGAAATTCACGCAGAATAGACTAATTTCCTGTATAATTTTTCACATATCTATCCAACTCATTACACAAAATATTCTGAGGATTTTATGGCTGCTGCAATTCAACAACGTGCCGAACTTCAACGCCGTATTTGGCAAATTGCTAATGATGTTCGAGGCTCGGTCGATGGCTGGGATTTCAAACAATATGTGCTTGGCACACTTTTCTATCGTTTTATTAGTGAAAACTTTACCAATTATATTGAAGCGGATGATGAAAGCGTGAATTACGCTAAATTGCCTGATGAAATCATCACACCTGAAATCAAAACGGATGCCATAAAAACCAAAGGGTATTTTATTTATCCAAGTCAGCTATTCAAAAACGTAGTGGCGACTGCGAACACCAATCCAAACCTTAATACTGAACTTAAACAAATTTTTAGCGATATTGAAAACTCCGCTACTGGCTATCCTTCCGAACAGGACATCAAAGGCTTATTTGCTGATTTTGATACCACCAGCAACCGTCTGGGCAATACCGTTGCCGATAAAAACAGCCGTCTAGCCGCTGTATTAAAAGGCGTTGCCGAGTTAGATTTTGGTGACTTTGAAGATAATCATATTGATTTATTCGGTGATGCTTACGAGTTTTTAATTTCCAACTATGCTGCTAATGCTGGTAAATCAGGTGGCGAGTTCTTTACACCACAATGCGTTTCCAAGCTAATTGCTCGACTGGCTTTATACGGACAAGACAAGGTCAATAAAATTTATGACCCTGCTGCTGGTTCGGGTTCTTTATTATTGCAAGCGAAAAAACAATTTGATGAACATATCATTGAAGAAGGATTCTTCGGGCAGGAAATTAATCACACCACTTATAACCTTGCCCGTATGAATATGTTTTTGCATAACATCAACTACGACAAGTTTGATATCGCCCTTGGCAACACCTTAATGGAACCACAATTTGGCGATGACAAACCTTTCGATGCCATCGTTTCTAACCCGCCTTACTCCGTGAAATGGGTTGGCTCCGACGATCCCACATTGATTAACGATGAACGCTTCGCCCCAGCTGGCGTACTTGCACCGAAATCCAAAGCAGATTTCGCCTTTATTTTGCACGCATTGAGCTATCTTTCAGCAAAAGGACGCGCGGCGATTGTGTCCTTCCCTGGCATTTTTTATCGTGGTGGTGCGGAACAAAAAATTCGTCAATATTTGGTGGATAATAATTTTGTGGAAACCGTGATTGCCCTTGCACCTAATCTATTCTACGGCACCAGTATTGCCGTGAATATTTTGGTGCTTTCCAAGCACAAACCCAATACCCAAACTCAATTTATCGACGCCAGCGGTTTATTTAAATCCGCCACCAATAACAACCTTTTGGAAGAGGAACATATTGAGCAAATTCTCAAACTGTTTGCCGACAAAGAGGATGTACCGCATTTGGCAAAATTAGTTCCCATTGAAGAAATCGCCAAAAATGAATACAACCTTGCAGTGAGTTCGTATGTGGAACAAAAAGATACTCGCGAAGTGATTAATATTGATGAACTCAATGCTCAAATTCGTAAAACTGTAGCCAATATTGACCGCTTGCGTGCCGAGATTGACAAGATTGTGGCAGAGATTGAGGGATAAAATGTAGGGTGGGCTTCAGCCCACCAATTTACGATAACTGGCGGTGGGCTAAAGCCCACCCTACGAGGAACAATAAAAAACACAATGAAAAATAACCGCACTTTTTTAGAAAAATTATTGGATGGGGCTGAGGTTGAGTGGAAGCCACTGTCTTTAGTCACAGAAATGCAACGCGGAAAAACAATAACTGCAAAATCTGCAAATGAAGGAAAGATCCCTGTCATTAGTGGGGGGCAAAAACCTGCTTATTATCATAGCGAATCAAACCGTGACGGTAAGACTATTACGGTTGCTGGTAGTGGAGCTTATGCTGGCTATATAATGTACTGGGAAGAGCCTATTTTTGTTAGTGATGCCTTTTCAATTAAAACAGATGAATCTTTATTACAAATAAAATACGTTTACCATTTTTTATTGCAAAATCAGCAAAAAATTTATGCAATGAAGAAAGGGTCTGGTGTTCCCCACGTTTATCCTAAAGATATCGGAACACTAACCATCCCCATCCCCCCACTCTCCGTCCAAATCGAAATCGTAAAAATTTTGGACGCATTGACAGCGCTTACCAGCGAGCTTACCAGCGAGCTTACCAGCGAGCTTATACTACGCCAGAAACAGTATGAATACTATCGGGAAAAATTATTATCTTTTGATAGTTTAGAACAATTAAATTCGGGGGGGGGGAAGAAGAAACTTATTGATGTGGCTAAAATCAAAAATGGAAAAGATTGGAAACATCTTGAGGAAGGTAATATTCCAATATATGGTTCAGGTGGGATTATGGGATATGTTGATACATATTCATACGATAAACCTACAGTATTAATTCCACGAAAAGGAACTATTACAAACATATTTTACCTTGAAGAACCATTTTGGAACGTTGATACGATTTACTATACAGAAATTGACACAACTCAAATTTTACCAAAATACTTTTATCATTTTATGAAAACGGTAGATTTAACAAAATTAGATACTGGTTCAGGGAGACCTAGCTTAACACAAGCTATTTTGAATGAAATTCCTATTTTTGTTCCGTCAATAGAAGAACAACAACGCATCGTTTCAATCTTAGATAAATTTGAAACCCTAACAAACTCCATCACCGAAGGCTTGCCTTTAGCTATTGAACAAAGCCAAAAGCGCTATGAATATTATAGAGAATTGTTATTGAGTTTCTCGTAACCCGTAGGGTGGGCTTCAGCCCACCAATTAACCATAACAAACGGTGGGCTAAAGCCCACCCTACAAAAACTAAGAAAGCAAAAGCATTAAGGAACTACTCATGACCCA
>ENA-OWLR01000305-OWLR01000305.1-metagenome-genome-assembly--contig:-NODE-305-length-15396-cov-6.026595_pt1 | contig 15396 bp, 13 predicted proteins | sample MGYA00245352_ERZ651110 | MGnify/ENA primary metagenome ERZ651110 (study PRJEB26857, sample SAMEA4031765) | metagenome | biome: human; feature: oral; material: saliva | place: Philippines | collected 2014... | reverse complement strand
AATAGTTTCCGGTCATTGGTTACTCCTTTTATTTCATATAATCTTGTTTCTGCATAGACGATGGTAGAGAGACCTCTGTCCAATCTTACATATTTTTAATTCTCACCTGTCATTCTTTTGAACATAATTTTTTAAATATCCATCAGTCCATCCTTGATATTATATCAAAAAGTTTACAGTCTTTCTCTGAAGAACTCAATCAATTTAAAAGATAGTGAAGGCAGAAATTTTTGTATCCTTATCCGAAGAAGAAAAACGATATCTCCTCTGAAAGTAGATACCGTTTTAATGTTTAAACATGATGAGTATGTAGCAGCAATCCTAGCTGATATCTCCAACAAATTCCGTGTTTCAAAATAATGCAAAAAGAAAAGATTGAGATGTCATGATCTCAATCTTTTTGCTTTGTCTTATTGGAAAGTCCAGCAATTGAGACTCCACATTTCTTCATAAGTTTGATATAATAAGAAGATAGAGATTGATAAGGAAAAGTAGCATTAGAAACAGGTATGTAAGATGAAAAAAATATTAGTAGTTGATGATGAAAAACCAATTTCAGATATTATCAAATTTAACATGGCAAAAGAAGGCTATGAGGTATTGACAGCCTTTGATGGTCGGGAAGCTTTAGAGGTCTTTGCGGCTGAAAATCCAGATATTATTATTCTAGATTTGATGTTGCCAGAGATTGATGGTTTGGAAGTGGCGCGTACGATTCGTAAGACCAGCAATGTGCCGATCATTGTCCTATCTGCTAAGGATACGGAATTTGATAAGGTCATCGGGCTTGAAATCGGTGCGGATGACTATGTCACCAAACCCTTCTCGAATCGGGAATTGCAAGCGCGTGTGAAAGCCTTGTTGCGTCGTTCTGAGTTTGCGGCGGATCCTCAGCTTGAAAATGATGCCGATACGGAAATTGTCATTGGTGATCTTCACATTCTTCCAGATGCTTTCTTGGTTCAAAAAGGCAACAAAGAATTGGACTTGACCCATCGCGAATTTGAATTGCTCTATCACCTTGCGACCCATGTCGGTCAAGTGATGACCCGTGAGCACCTTCTTGAGACGGTGTGGGGCTATGATTACTTTGGTGATGTTCGGACAGTGGACGTGACGGTTCGTCGTTTGCGTGAAAAAATCGAGGACACACCAGGACGTCCAGAATATATCTTAACCCGTCGTGGTGTTGGATATTATATGAGAAACAATGATTGATCAACTAAAACAATTTGTAATGTCGTCGAACTTTGTCTTTGTTCTGATTACGGTTGGGTTTATCATTGTGGTAGCCTTGCTTTTGCTAGAAAACCGTAGGGACAATATCAAGCTCAGACAATTAAACGCCAAAATTAAGGATCTGATTGCAGGGGACTATTCTGAAGTGGTCGACATGCAAGGGAGTCCAGAACTGACAGATATGACCAATAGTATCAATGATCTGTCTGAGGTTATTCGCCTGACGCATGAAAACTTGGAACAAGAAACCAAGCGTTTGACCAGTATCCTTTCTTACATGACAGATGGGGTGCTTGCGACCAATAGACGTGGTCAGATCATCATGGTCAATGAAATGGCAGCCAAGCAATTGAATGTCAATCCAGATGAGGTGCTCAATACCAGTATTCTGGATTTGCTTTCGATTGGAGACGAGTATGATCTGCGCAGCTTGATTACAGAAGTACCAGAGTTGACCATCGATTCCCAGGATGAAAATGGGGAATACTTAAGTCTTCGTGTGCGCTTTGCCTTGATTCGTCGCGAGTCAGGTTTTATCTCTGGGCTGGTAGCTGTCTTGCATGATACGACGGAGCAGGACAAGGAAGAGCGGGAACGTCGCCTCTTTGTCTCCAATGTGAGCCATGAATTACGGACACCTTTGACCAGTGTGAAATCCTATCTGGAAGCCCTGGACGATGGCGCTTTGTCAGAGCCGGTAGCACCAGATTTTGTCAAGGTTTCGCTCAATGAAACCAACCGCATGATGCGCATGGTCACAGATCTATTGAGCTTGTCACGAATCGATAATGAAACCAGTCAGTTGGACATCGAGTTGACCAACTTTACGGCCTTTATCACCTTTATTTTAAACCGGTTTGATAAGATCAAGAGTCAATCGCAAGAAGATACTAAGAAGTATGAACTGATCCGGGAATACCCGATCACCCCGATCTGGGTTGAAATTGATACGGATAAAATGACCCAGGTAATCGACAATATCTTGAACAATGCCATCAAATACTCACCCGATGGTGGGAAAATCAAGGTAGGGATGAAAACAACAGATGCCCAGTTGATTATCTCTATCTCAGATGAGGGCTTGGGAATTCCCAAGAAAGACTTACCACGCATTTTTGATCGCTTTTACCGAGTGGATAAGGCGCGTAGCCGGGCCCAAGGTGGGACTGGTCTGGGCTTAGCCATTGCTAAGGAGATCGTTAAGCAACACAAAGGCTTTATTTGGGCCAAGAGTGAATATGGCAAGGGATCTACCTTTACCATTGTCTTGCCGTACGACAAAGACGCTATTAAAGACGACTGGGATACAGAAGAGGAAGAATAAGGAGTCAATGACAGAAGAGGGATTTAAGTACAGTATTTTAGCTTCAGGTTCTAGTGGGAATTCTTTCTACCTTGAGACGCCAAAGAAAAAACTGCTTATTGATGCAGGGTTATCTGGGAAAAAGATTACGGGACTATTGGCTGAAATTGATCGCAAACCAGAAGATTTAGATGCCATTCTGATTACGCACGAACACTCAGACCATATCCATGGTGTGGGTGTTTTAGCGCGGAAATATGGGATGGATCTATATGCCAATGAAGCCACTTGGAAGGCTATGGAAGGGACCAAGTATCTAGGAAAGGTCGATGATGCTCAAAAGCATATCTTTGAAATGGGCAAGACCAAGACTTTCGGAGATATCGATATCGAGAGTTTTGGGGTCAGTCACGATGCTGCTGCCCCTCAATTCTATCGCTTTATGAAGGATGGCAAGAGCTTCGTCATGCTGACGGATACGGGCTATGTGAGCGATCGCTTAGCAGGAATCGTCGCGGATGCGGATGGCTATCTGATTGAGTCCAACCATGATGTAGAGATTCTTCGAGCAGGTTCGTATGCTTGGCGTTTGAAGCAACGGATCTTATCTGATCTGGGCCACCTTTCTAATGAAGATGGGGCAGATGCCATGATCCGGACCTTGGGAAATCGTACCAAGAAGATTTATCTGGGGCATTTGTCAAAAGAGAACAATATCAAAGAATTAGCCCATATGACCATGGAGAACCAACTGGCCAGAGCAGATTTAGCTGTCGGTCATGATTTTGAGGTGCTGGATACATCACCAGACACCGCGACCCCTTTGACGAAGATATAAGATAGAGAGCCACCTGCGGGTGGTTTTTTGATTTCTGATTAAAATCCTTTCATTTAGTGATGAATTTGCTCTTTACCCAAAATTCGTGTATGATAGGAGTACTTTATCTCAAGAATAAATTGACGGAGAAATGTTAATTGTGAAAACATATATCGGTTATTTGGATTCGAAATGGATTTATTTTGATGAAGAAAACGAAGTATTTCAATATGAAGAACCAAAAATTGGTTCCAATTGAAAAATGATAATTCTAATGGCTCCAAATTCTATAATTACTTAGATGAAAAGTATGATAACTACTAAAATAAGAAGGTGCGAGGAATGAAAAAATTTTTTAAGAGTAAATTATTTTATTTTGGACTATTTACAATTATCTTTCTAGCTATATTATTTGTTAAACATTCATTTGATAAAAATAAATTATTTCAATATAAGTATTGGATTGCTGATACAGAAATCACAGATTATGAATTTCTTGAAAATGGAGATGCAATCAGTGTTTCATGGGCTGCGAAAAAGAAAGTGGCAGATGAATTAAGAATTCTAGGAGATAAAGTTAAGACAGGAGGTCCGGGGCATGCTGTAGGACAAAAGTTTATTATTTCTCAAGGTGCGAAATTAAATTCCGAACCGTCAAGAGATATAACGCATAATAACTTTCCTTATTTGAATCGAAATATACCTAAGGATGGGGAATATTGGCATATTAACGTTTATGATACCTCAAATTCTAAATTAAAAAAGAAAGAATTGGATGTATTTAAAATAACTCGAGAATTTAACAAAAATTATTTTCCGCTGTTTATATCGAACTCTCAGAAAATAATCGTTGATGGAGAAAATGAGTATATAACTTTAATAGTTGGTAAAATTGGAGATAAATCTTTTCAGGAACAAAAATTAATTAATTTGAAAACGGGTAAAATAATAGATAATCGAAATGATAAAATTAAAACTCACTCTCTAAGTGTTGGTGTTGAATGGCTTGAATCTTTTTCTAAGTTATTTAAAACTAATGGGTTTGATTTTGAAGATAATAAATTCCATTTTTGGAATGTAGGAAATAACTGGCTTCTAGATACAAAGTATCCCAAAACAAGAAAACTATTATTGAATAATAATGATAACAATTTTATTTATGTTCTCAATCCTAAAAATAGATTAGAAACAACTTTTAATGTTATTAAATTGGCATTTCCATCTGGCACAAATATTTTTAAAGATATCAGGATACCGGCGGAAAACTCTACAGATAGCAAAGAACATATCGTTCAAAATGAAGAAGAGTTTTTACAGTATTACCAATCCAATTCGGAGAAGAAATAAATGTCAACTAAAATGCTACTGTTTTGGCTCTCAACTCTAGTCATATTTTTAGCCTTAGTTTTTGTGAGTGGGACTTATTTTTATCTTTATTTCCGTGATAAAAAGATGGTTCGGCTTGCTACATCATCGATCAAAGGAACCGTTGTGGGCTATAATCGCTTTCGAGGGGGAAATCCTCCGATTGTTGAATATGAGGTAAATGGCGTGGGTTATAAAAAATCTTTTCGTTATTTTCTGGTAAAAACGATCTCTACTCCATGGGGACCTAGAAATGTGCCAAACATCTATACTAGAGAAGATATGTTAGCCAATTCGATTACCTTTTATCGAAATTCATTTGTTTCTTTCAATACAGCCCTTCAGACCCAATTTCCACTTTGCTCTTCGATGACGGTTTGGTATGATCCTGAAAAACCAAGTAGAGCTTATGTGGAGCGTTATTGTGGTGTGAATCGCTATTATAAATGGGCTGGAATCCTTTATGGGACCTTGCTTCTTCTAGTCTATGCTGTTGTGTTAGTTGCTTTTTTTTAAAAATTGATAAACGACTAGAAAAAGCTAGTAAGTCAACTAAGGATCGGCTTAATAGAAATGTATCATGTAAAGGAGAAGAAAATGCGCCTTGTTTATCTTACAATTGGTTTTATATCATTGGGACTAGGAATTATTGGGATTCCTTTGCCGATTTTACCGACAACCCCCTTTTTATTGCTGTCGATGGCTTGCTTTGCCAAAAGTTCCAAACGCTTTGAAAACTGGCTCTACCAAACCAAGCTTTATCAAACCTATGTAGCGGATTACCGAGAGACCAAATCGATTGCCAAAGAACGGAAAAATGGATCCTTCTTCAGATCTACATTCTGATGGGCATTTCCATCTATCTGGCACCGATTATTTGGGTGAAGCTTGCTTTAGGGGCTTTGACGATTTTTATCACCTTTTATCTCTTAAAAGTGATCCCCAATAAGCCGGAAAATCAAACAGACGAAGTTCCTGATTAAAAATGGAGAAATCAGGCCATAGAACTAGGAAAAGAAATGCGTTCGTGCTTCTTTTTTGGTATACTTAAAGGTATGAATTTATTAGAAAGTAGGCTTCCTATGGAGAAATTACAAGCCCTGTTATCGGAACGGTTTCAGATCGTTTTTTCAGATAGCAGTTTATTAGATACAGCTTTTACGCACACCTCTTATGCCAATGAGCACCGCCTCTTAAAAATTTCACATAACGAACGTTTGGAATTTTTAGGAGACGCTGTTCTTCAATTAGTTATTTCCGAATATTTGTATAAGGAACACCCAAACAGACCGGAGGGAGATTTGTCCAAATTCCGTTCTATGATTGTCCGTGAAGAGAGTCTGGCTGGCTTTTCTCGGGATTGCCAATTTGACCATTTCATCAAACTAGGCAAAGGCGAAGAAAAATCTGGTGGCCGGGACCGTGATACGATTCTTGGTGACTTATTTGAAGCCTTTTTAGGTGCTCTTTTATTGGATCAAGGAGTGGAAGCAGTCAAACGCTTCATCTATCAGGTCATGATTCCAAAGGTTGAAACGGGTCAATTTTCTCAAGTCATTGACTACAAGACCCGTCTGCAAGAACTGTTACAGGTTCACGGAGATGTGGAGATCCAATACCAAGTGGTTAGCGAGTCCGGTCCAGCTCATGCGAAAGAGTTTGAAGTAGAAGTGTTCGTGAACGGTCAAACGATGGGACACGGTCATGGTCGCTCCAAGAAATTAGCGGAACAGGAAGCAGCCCGCAATGCAGTTGAAACGAGGAATGATGGCTCATGTATCTAAAAGAGATTGAAATCCAAGGCTTCAAATCCTTTGCGGATAAGACCAAGGTCGTATTTGACAAAGGGGTTACTGCCGTTGTAGGGCCTAATGGATCTGGAAAATCAAATATCACGGAGAGCTTGCGCTGGGCCCTGGGGGAATCCAGTGTCAAGAGTCTACGTGGGGGCAAGATGCCCGATGTCATTTTTGCAGGGACAGAATCGCGAAAACCGCTGAATTATGCCTGTGTCACAGTTGTCTTAGATAACCAGGATGGTTTTATCCAACAGGCAGGGAAAGAAATTCGGGTCGAACGCCATATTTATCGCTCGGGTGACAGTGAGTACAAGATCGATGGCAAGAAGGTGCGTCTCAGAGATGTTCATGATTTGTTCATGGATACGGGCTTGGGACGAGATTCTTTCTCGATTATCTCTCAAGGACGGGTAGAGGAGATCTTTAACTCCAAACCGGAAGAGCGCCGGGCTATCTTTGAAGAAGCTGCCGGAGTCTTGAAATTTAAGACGCGGCGCAAGGAAACGGAGACCAAACTCAACCAAACCCAGGAGAATTTGGACCGTCTAGAGGACATCCTCTATGAATTAGAAGGACAAATCCAACCTCTTGAAAAGCAAGCGACGGTTGCTCGTCGTTTCTTGGAATTAGACCAAGAACGCCAGGTTCTCTTGCTGGACGTTTTGGTCGCTCAAGTAGATCTGACAAAGGACCTTTATGAAAAGGCAGATCAAGAAGAAAAAGCCATTCAAGAACAGTTGGCCTCTTATTACCAACGTCGTCAGGTCTTAGAAGAAGACAATGTCCGCATCAAGAAAGCCCGCCATCAGTTGGATGAAGGCTTAGCTGAGGACCAGGCCAGCTTGCTAGAGGTCACTCGTTTGATCAGTGATTTGGAAAAGCAAATCGAAGTAGCTAAGTTGCAATCGAGTCAGGCAGCCCATAGTCGCAAGGAAAATCTAGAACGACTGGATGCTGTTTTGGCCCGTCTGGAAGAAGCGAAAAAAGAGCTGTCTCAAAAACAAGAGACGCTAGCAACTCTTCAACAAAGACTGGCAGAGAACCGTCAGCAACAAGAAGAGTTGGAAAAAGAATTAGCCAACTACGAAGAAGATCCGGAACAAGTCATTGAGCATCTACGAGAGCAGTATGTCGCGCTTTTGCAGATGGAGGCTGAAAAATCGAATGAGCGAACAGCCATTGAGAGCCGGATCCAAGCACTCCTGCAAGAATCTAGCCATCGTCAAGAGGATTTGACCAAGGCACAAACAAACTTTGAAACTGCCAAGGAAAAAGAAGTCCGACAATTGGAAGAGTTGGATCAGGCACAAGCAACGGTCAAAGGTTTACTAGTAGAATATCAAGAGCAATTGGTAAAAGTGGAGCAGGCCAAAGCTGCCTACCAAGAGGCTCAAGCGGCCATGTTTGACTTGATGGATGAGAGCAAAAACAAACGGGCGCGGATCAATAGCTTGGAAGCCATTCAGAAGAACCATAGTAACTTCTATGCAGGCGTCAAGAGCGTCTTACAAGAAGCAGAACGTCTAGGAGGCATCTGTGGGGCTGTTAGTGAGAATTTGAGTTTCTCAAAAGACTACCAGACGGCGCTTGAAATTGCTCTGGGAGCTAGCAGCCAACAGATCATTGTCGAGGATGAAAAGGCTGCAACGCGAGCGATCGATTTCTTGAAACGCAATCGTTTGGGACGGGCAACTTTCCTTCCGCTAACGACCATCAAAGCCCGTCAACTATCCCCTCGGAATCTGGAATTGATTCAAGCCAGTGCAGGATTTCTAGGAATTGCGAGTGACTTAGTGACCTATGAGCATCGTTTTGAACAGATTTTCCAAAACCTGCTTGGCGTAACGGCCATCTTTGATACGACGGAGCATGCGCGTGAGGCGGCCCGTAAAGTCAACTATCAAGTTCGGATGGTGACCTTGGATGGTACTGAATTGCGGACCGGAGGATCATATGCCGGTGGTGCCAACCGTTCCCAAAATACGGTCTTTGTCAAACCAGAATTGGATAGTTTGAAGCAGGAAATGCAAGCTCTGGATGCTCGTTTGAGAGAAGCTGAGCAGGAAGTAGAAACCAAAGACAATCTGCTCAAGCAGGCGCAAGAATACCTGGCCTCTATTCAAAGCCAGGGTGAGCAAGCGCGTCTGGAGCAACAGCGAGCCCAATTGGCCTACCAACAAAGCCAAGAGCAACTGAAAGAAATTCAGGAACTCTTAGAAGCTTTGAAGTCAGAATTAGCAACAGATGCGACCCAGTCTCTCCAAGAAGAGCTGGAGTCCCTTACTGAGCAATTGGCAGAAATTGAGCTTCAAAAAGAAAATCTGAATCGCGACATTGAAACCATGAAGTCGGATAAAGATGTCTTGCAACAAAAGGTACAAAACCTGCAAGAGCAATTGGCAGAATTGCGACTTCAACAGACGGAATGGTTGAGCCAACAAAGCTATGAGCAAACAGATGCTCGTCGCTTGGAAGAAACGATCTCCCAGTTGGAAGTAGAAGAGCATCAGTTGCAATTGCTGATTGAACAAGGCGAGGCTCAAGTTCAGACAGTGGATGTGGAGCAGCTAGCCAATCAATTGGCACAGGCCCAAGCTAAGAAAACGGACTTGGAACAAGGAGTTATTCGGAAACGCTTTGAGCTGGATGATTTGGAAGGCCAGGCCGAAGATGTGGCAGAACAGATGGAACAAGCTCGCAAGAAAAACGAAGAGTGGATTCGTCAACAAGCCAAGGCTGAAGCGACACGTGAAAAGCATGCGGATCGCTTGAACAAGCTCTTAACGCAAATTACCGATGAATTCATGCAAAGCTTTGACCAAGCCAAAGAGCAGGCCAAACCTGTTGAAAATCTTGCAGCAGCTGAAAACCAGCTCAAGAGCATCGAAAAAGATATTAAGGCTCTTGGTCCAGTCAATGTGGATGCGATCGAGCAGTACGATGAGGTGAAGGGGCGCTTTGATTTCCTTTCCAGCCAGCGTGAGGATGTCTTGGCTGCGAAAAACATGCTTCTGTCTACCATCAACGACATGAATGACGAAGTCAAGGAACGCTTTAAATCAACTTTTGAAGCCATTCGTGAATCCTTTAAAGTCACTTTCCGTCAAATGTTTGGTGGGGGTTCTGCTGATTTGATTCTGACAGAGCCAGATCTTCTGACAGCTGGTGTTGAGATTTCTGTGCAGCCACCTGGTAAAAAGATCCAATCCTTAAACCTCATGAGTGGTGGAGAAAAGGCCTTGTCTGCCTTGGCTCTCTTGTTCTCGATTATTCGTGTCAAGACTATTCCATTTGTCATTTTGGATGAGGTAGAGGCTGCTCTAGATGAGGCCAATGTCAAGCGCTTTGGAGATTATCTGAACCGCTTTGATAAGGAAAGCCAATTTATTGTCGTGACGCACCGGAAGGGAACCATGTCAGCTGCAGATTCCATCTATGGTGTGACCATGCAGGAATCTGGGGTTTCTAAAATCGTCTCAGTAAAATTGAAAGACTTAGAAAATGAAGAATAATGATATTAAATTGATCGCTACGGATATGGATGGAACCTTTCTAAATGACCAACATCAGTACGATCAAGACCTTTTACGCAAGGTATTAGCAAGCTGCAAAGAAAAAGGCATCTATTTTGCTGCTGCAAGTGGCCGTGCCCTCCTTTCACTCAAATCCCTCTTTAAAGGATTTGAAGACCAGATGATTTTCATTGCTGAAAATGGTAGTGTGGTAGAATTTCATGGAGAAGATCTCTACGAAGCGACCATGTCCAAGGACTTTTATTTGGGGGTTTTTGAGGCTTTGAAATCCTCCCCTTATGCAGACCCGAATAAATTGCTTTTGACAGGGAAAAAGGGGAGCTATGTCTTGGAAACAGTAGATCCCGACTATCTGGCCTTGAGTCAGTACTACAATGAAAATATTCAAAAAGTGAAAAGCCTAGCAGATATTCAGGATGAAATCTTCAAATTGACCACCAACTTTGATGCAGCTCTGGTCTTAGAAGGTGAACAATGGGTCACTGAGAATATTCCCGGTGTCAAAGCAATGACGACAGGTTTTGAATCAATTGATATTGTCCTCGATTATGTCGATAAGGGAGTGGCCATTACCGCCTTAGCGGATAAACTAGGGATCTCGATGGATCAGGTGATGGCTTTTGGAGATAACCTAAATGACCTCCATATGATGCAAGTCGTGGGCCATCCTGTAGCGCCAGAAAATGCGCGTCCTGAAATCTTAGCGATTGCTGAAACAGTCATCGGCCACCATACGACGGGTTCTGTCCTACGCTACATGGAGGAAATTGTATGAGTCAGATTTCCTTGATTGCGCTGGATTTAGATGGGACCCTTCTCAATTCTGAAAAAAAGATCTCCCCTCGCAATAGAGCAGCTCTCGCTGCTGCACAGGCCCAAGGTGTCAAGGTGGTTCTAACCACTGGTCGCCCCTTGAAAGCTATGGATTTTCTTTTAGAAGAATTGGGAACAGCTGGCCTCAAAGAAGAGTATACGATTACCTTCAACGGTGGTCTAGTGCAGCGAAATAATGGAGAAATCCTCTCAAAAGTTGTCTTGGCGCCAGAAGATGTCGCAACCATTCATGATGAAACAGCCCGTCTAGGTCTTCCGCTGGATGCTATCAGTGAGGGAACGGTTTATGAGATTTATGCAGATCGAAAGTCTCTCTATTCCCTTTACAATCCCTACCTGAACTTTATTGAGACAGATTTTAAAGACCTGCCATCCACGATTTCCTACAACAAGTGTGTGACAGCAGTCGATCAAGACTTTTTAGATGCAGCGATCAAGCAGATCAAGCCGGATTTATTTCAAGACTATGAAATTTTTAAATCTCGGGAAATGTTGCTGGAATGGTGCCCTAAAAATGTTCATAAGGCAACGGGCTTAGCAGCTCTGGCTTCTATTTTGGGTCTTGAGGCAGATCAAGTCATGGCCTGTGGAGATGAAGCCAATGACCTGTCTATGATCCAGTGGGCTGGACTGGGGGTTGCCATGGGCAATGCGATTCCAGCAGTGAAGGAAGTTGCAGCGCTTGTGGCTCCTGTGACCAATGACCAGGATGCCGTCGCATGGGCAATTGAAAATTATGTGCTAAAGGAGAGTGAATAAATGGGATTATTTGATCGTTTATTTGGAAAAAAAGAAGAAACTGAAAAAGTGCTTCCGTCTTCTGAAGAAGTGACGGAAAGTACTGAGGTTGAAGAAACTGTCAAAGAGGAGCCGGCGGCTACCTTAAATGACAAGGAAGAGCAAAAAATCGCAGATATGGAGGCTTATTACCAAGATCTTAAAGCGCGAATTGCAGCCACTCATCAACCTGTTTCAACCGTTGCTCAAGAAGAGCCGGCAGAGGAACCTCTTGTTGAAGAAATAGGAACTTCAGAGACTCCTGAAGTTCAAGAACCGGTAGAGGAGTCTCCAGTTGTCTTTGAACCCTCTCAAACAGAAACAACTCCTGAAGAAGTTTCACCTGTAGCTGATGAAACGGAAACTGAGCCTCTTGAAGAAGTGAAAATTGAAGCGGAAGAAACTGAAGATGGTGAGGAAGCAGATGGGGCTAACGGTTCAGAAATGGAAGAAGAGTCACCAATTTCCTCTCCATCATCTGACGCTGAGCTAGTAGAAGGAATCACGACAGAAGAGGAGGCTCCAGATCTAGTAGAAGATCAGGATGAGGTTTCAGAACCTGAAGTATCAGAAGCGATCGCTCAAGTGGAGGAAACTTCAGAAGTGGCAGAAGCCGAGTCCAGACTTCCGGAAGGAGAAGCTGCATCAGCCGTTGAGGAAAGAACTGTTGAAGAGGCAGAAGAGCCAATTCAAGATGAGGTCGCACCTCAGCAAGAAACCATTCAGGAAAAATATGATCGTAGCTTGAAAAAAACACGAACTGGATTTGGAGCACGCCTCAATGCCTTCTTTGCCAATTTCCGTTCAGTTGATGAAGAATTCTTTGAAGAATTGGAAGAACTCTTGATCATGAGTGACGTTGGGGTTCAAGTGGCCTCTAATTTAACCGAAGAGTTGCGCTATGAAGCCCGTTTGGAAAATGCCAAAAAACCAGATGCTCTCAAGCGCGTGATCATCGAAAAATTGGTGGACTTGTATGAAAAGGATGGCCAATTTAATGAAGCCATTCGTTTTCAAGACGGTCTTACGGTCATGCTCTTTGTTGGGGTCAATGGAGTTGGTAAAACAACCTCTATCGGGAAGTTAGCCCATCGCTACAAACAAGAAGGCAAGAAAGTCATGTTGGTTGCAGCAGATACTTTCCGTGCAGGAGCAGTAGCTCAACTGGCAGAATGGGGACGCCGCGTAGATGTTCCAGTTGTAACAGGTCCTGAAAAGTCAGATCCTGCTAGCGTCGTCTTTGATGGAATGGAACGTGCAATCGCTGAAAACATTGATGTTCTGATGATTGATACGGCGGGTCGTCTGCAAAACAAGGACAACCTCATGGCGGAGCTTGAAAAAATCGGCCGCATTATCAAGCGTGTGGTACCTGATGCACCGCATGAAACCTTGCTGGCCCTCGATGCATCAACTGGTCAAAATGCCTTGGTGCAAGCTAAAGAATTTTCAAAAATTACGCCTGTGACAGGAATTGTATTGACCAAGATCGATGGAACAGCTCGAGGTGGGGTCGTCCTTGCGATCCGCGAAGAGTTGGACATTCCAGTGAAGTTGATTGGTTTCGGAGAAAAGATTGATGACATCGGACCATTCCACTCAGAAAACTTCATGAGAGGCCTCTTGGAAGGCTTGATTTAAGAGTCGAATAGAAAAAGACAAATTGTTGGAAGAACAATTTGTCTTTTTGTTTCCTTGCGCTATCAAAAAAACCACCAGAAGGTGGCTTTCCTTAATTCTTAGGTTCAGGTTTCCAAACCCATTCAGCTCCGTATTCTGCAAGGAGATCATCGGATGCAGTTGGTCCCATGGATCCTGACTTGTATTCATAGAGCGGAGCTCCATTTTCAGCCCATAGTTTTTCAATCCGGTCAATCAATTGCCATGAAGCACGGACTTCGTGCCAGTGGCTGTAATTGGTTGAGTCATTGTTCAAAACGTCGAAAATTAATTTTTCATAAGGCTCTGGTGAAGCCCCAGTTGCGGTCGCATCTGTTTCGTAATCAAAGGAAATCGGTGCGATACTGAATTTTTCTCCGACCTCTTTTCCGTTGATGCTCAATGAGAAACCTTCGTTTGGTTGGATATAAATGGTCAAGATATTTGGTTGCAAGCTATGTCCAAAGATGGAGTCGGTTTGCTTGAAAACCACATTGACCATGGTTCCTTTTTGGGTCAAGCGTTTTCCGGTACGGAAGAAGAAAGGCACACCGCGGAAGCGCTCACTATCAACAAAGAACGCACCAGAAGCATAGGTCTCCGTAGTAGATTCAGGGTCGACATTTGGCTCACTGCGATAAGAGATATCTTTTTTCCCTTCGATCGTACCTGAATGGTATTGACCACGGATAAAGAATTTCTTTAATTCGTCATCTGTTGGATTGTGCAATTGCTCAAAAACTTTAATCTTCTCTGCCCGAATCGCATCCTTAGTAAAGGTAGCTGGTTTATCCATGGCAAGCAATGACAAAAGCTGAAGGGTATGGTTTTGCACCATGTCCCGAAGGGCCCCCGAGTGATCATAGTAGCCACCACGTTCTTCAACCCCCAAGCGTTCAGCAAAGGTAATTTGGATATTGTCAATAAAATCTCGGTTCCAAAGATTATCAAAAATAAGATTTCCAAAACGAATGGCAAAGATATTTTGGATCATTTCTTTTCCAAGGTAATGGTCGATCCGGAAGATTTGTTCCTCATCAAAGGTTTCTTCCAATTCCTTGTTGAGCTGACTAGCCGTTTCTAGGTCTGTACCAAAAGGTTTTTCAACGATCAGGCGCTCAAAACCTTGTCCATCTACAATCCCTTCTGATTTTAGGTGTTTAGCAATGGTTCCAAAAAATTGAGGAGCCATAGACAAGAAGAAGACCTTGTTGTGTTCCGTTTGGTATTTTTCATCCAAGCTGTTTTGTAATTCGCGCAGGGCGATGTAATGTTCGGTATCATTGACATCGTGGCTTTGGTAGTAGAAATGACTAGCGAATTCTTGAGCTTGTTGAGGGCTATCGGCCAGATCTGTGATGGATTCTACCACGACTGATTCAAAGTATTCCTTGCTCCATGGTCTGCGGGCTGTTCCGATAACCGCAAAGTTTTCAGATAGATTTCCTGATTTATAGAGTCTAAAAAGGGATGGGTAGAGTTTGCGCTTGGCTAAATCTCCACTGGCCCCGAAAATGGTTACAATAACTTTTGAAGACATTTAAGTACCTATTTCCTATTTTATTAACCATATTTTACCATAAAATCTACAAGATTTCTTTGATGGAATCGTTGTTCCGAATATTTTCCGCTGGATGAGAGGATCTGAGAGGAAAGCATAGAAAAAGCTAGAACCAATGTGGATTCTAGCTTCAACTGCTATAGGCTGTTTGGATCGACCACCAAAGAAACTTGGTAACTTCATCAGAATACGCGGTAGACATAAGGATTATCCGGTTTTGTAATAGTCTGGCAACCACTAATGTGGAGGACAGGCAAGCTTTGCTTGAGCTGCTTGTGGTATTCAATGGACAAGGTTCCTTTAGCATGGATCCAGGTATTGTTTTCGAAATGCTGCGGAGCCCCCGTCGTTAAGAGACCGTAGACGCCGGAATCTGCGATACAGTGGATGATCCCAAAGCGAAAGAGGAATTGGCTGTCCTTGTTATTGGGGTCATTGTATACAAAACCGGTCAACTCGATGGTTTTCCCCGCAAATTGATCTGGATAATCATAAATGACCTCCATGAC
>ENA-OWLR01000300-OWLR01000300.1-metagenome-genome-assembly--contig:-NODE-300-length-15464-cov-5.574794_pt1 | contig 15464 bp, 9 predicted proteins | sample MGYA00245352_ERZ651110 | MGnify/ENA primary metagenome ERZ651110 (study PRJEB26857, sample SAMEA4031765) | metagenome | biome: human; feature: oral; material: saliva | place: Philippines | collected 2014 | study... | reverse complement strand
TAGCAGAGCTATTTTGAGCGATTGATCCACTACTAATACCGATAATTCTTTATATAAAACCGACTTATGTCTAGTTCGTAGCAAGTGTCTATATATATTTATTGCTTTATTACGCTTCCCCATTATAGAATAAACCATAGCTTTATAGCGTTGATTATTAAGATTATAAGGGCTGTGTTTTAGTGCTTCTGCAAGTATTGGAGCTGCTTTTAACGCCATTTCTACTGTTGGTTTGCCTTCCACTTCCTTAAAAACTCGCCCAACAATACGCATTCCTAACGACTGAACAGGATGTCCATTGCTTTCAGACATTAACCAATCGTCGTCTGTAAGTTTCGTTATTATATCCCATTCAAGCACAAAATTAAGAATAGAAAAATTGGTATTATGGTCGAAAACAAACATTGCGGCACGCAATAGCGTAGCTTGTCCGCTCAACGAACTATCGTCCATAGTAGGATAAAGTCGTAAAAGGCTTTGGAATATCTTGTATGCTTCTTCCAAACGGCGTTGTTTATAGCGTAGCCGCATAACATCTACACCTATCCAGAACATTGCTATTGTTGTGTAATGCCCCTTATGTGCTGCGTACATAGGGCGTATAGCGTTGTATGCTTCTTCTATCTTTCCTTGCTTTCTCAGTTCAAAAATATCTTTCACTTCCATAGTATTGCTCCTTTCTTTGTATTGTTTAGATATCACAAAGATAATAAATATTATTTATGTTGCATAATTACATACATAAAAAACAGCTATTACCAATTAAAGATAGTACCTTTGCTGCAAAAAGAATGGTATGAAATATTTATTGGTATCCGATATTCACGGCTGTCGTCCTGCCTTAGAAAAGGTACTAAAGTTTTACGATGAGCATCGTTGCGATATGCTTTGCATTTTAGGTGATATATTAAACTATGGTCCGCGCAACTCTATTCCTGAAGGAATAGACCCTAAAGGCATTGTAGAACTACTGAATGCACGTGCTAAAGATATTGTTGCCGTACGTGGAAACTGCGATGCTGAAGTAGACCAAATGTTGTTGAATTTTCCACTTCTTGGCGATTATGTATTGTTGGTAGACGAAGGCAAGAAGCTGTTCCTTACACATGGGCATATATATAATAAGGAGAATATGCCGAAAGGGGAATGCGATGCTATTGTTTATGGGCATACTCATTTGTGGGAAATAACTCCAAAAGCAGGAACACTCATCTGCAACACGGGTTCAATAACCTTTCCAAAGGGTGGCAATGTGGCTACATTTATGGTGTACGAAGGTGGAACTTTTACTGCTTACGATATGGAAGGAAATGTTTTAAAGCAACATAAACTATAAAGGAAGTATTATGCTATAAAGTCTATTCATACAGCAACGAGCCGCTATTTCTATACAAAGTGGAAATAGCGGCTCGTTGTTTATGGGTAATGTAAGTCTGCTTTAGAGCAGTGCTTCTATCTCTTTAGGTAAATTCTTTATCTGTGCTGGATTTCTAACAACCGTATTATTACGATCGATAAGATAGATAATAGGAGTTGTTGTTGCTGTACTGGTATATGCTTCGCTAATTCCAGTATTGTCGTAAACGTTAATCCATGGCAAATTAGCTACGCTTTCTTTCCAAAAATGTTCGTTATCGTCTAGCGACACCATATATATTTCCAATCCTTTCGTATGGTATTTGTCATACAATTCGCGCATTTGCATAATATATTCTGGCGAATTTGGTAGAGAAAAAGCATGGAAGTTTAGTAGCACAACTTTACCCTTTAAGTCGGTTAAGTGGTGCATTCTCCCCTCATTATCGCGCAAAGGCAAGTCTATCACGCCTGTTTCTTCTGCGTTAATCTGAATATTTTTCTTGTTGGCATCTGCTATTCTATTATCGCGCATACCCTTTATTGTTATATTATGAAGATTCTTTCCACGTTCCGAATTAGGGTAATATGTATCCCAACTAGTAGCAACCGCACCAAACACCTTATTATCTTGTGGGTCTAAGGCAGGATTAAATATAAGGCGAGCTTCGTTGTTCAACACTATATATTGGAAAAGTGCAAAGTAGCTATATGCTTTCATTGGTTCTTTAAATATATAGTTGCGCGACACATCTTGCTTATAAGCCTGAATAAGTTGGTCTACAAGCGAATCGGCAGCCTGTGGTTGCTGAGCATAAAGAGCCTGACACTGAGCTTGCAGGTTTATTTGTTTCAATGCTAATTCCTTTATTTTCTCGTTCTCGTACGACCCATTCACGCTGTAATCAGTAGCCATTTGCGGATATTTTGCATCTATTTTAACCGTTTCTGTAGAGTCTATCGCAACATTAATAATCTGTCCGGCAATACGCAATCTGTAGAACTCCGGATTGTTTACCTTATCGCTTGCAAACGAAAATGTACCTTTTGCATCAAGTTTTACAGAATCTACGGTAGTAAAGCCTGTCAATCCGTTGTGCTCAAAGTAGAGAATAGAATCGTTTGCATTGCTTATTGTTCCTTCTACATGGAACTTCTCACCGCCACAACTACTCATTAGTGCAGCCAATCCTACGAAGAAAGTACTTGCTACAATTGTGTTCAATATATTTTTCATTGCATAAAAGTGTGATTTATGCGTGCAAAGGTAAACCTTTTATAGAGAAATACCAAGATAAAAATATGAAAACTATTATATCCGTAATAATGTATCACTCAATTTTAAAATCAGAGTTTTCTCTCGTTAAGCGTATTTATACGAGGATATTTACTAACTTTGCAGACAGCAATACATTTTATTGTAAATACAATGAAATTGTTTATATGTAAAGATGAAGTCTTATCAATATTTATGATAAGACAATACAACGAGAAAGAACAATATCAATAGTAAAGTAAATGACAAGTAACAGGCAATGTTCTACAAAATATTACAGAAAAAGAGGAATGAATGGTTAAGACGTTCTGATTGCCCTATAGAAACTTTATTATCATATATAGAGTGTAGAGGTATGATGCGCGATGCCCAAATTGATGCAATTAAGACTTATCTATTCTTAAAAATAGAATGTAAAAATAAACCTCTTTGGAGATTATTTACTGAGGGCGATTTCCTTGCAATAGACCTTGATACGGTAAGTCTAACTGTAAAAGCAAGAACAATCCTCGAAAAAAATAAGGCAGCAGCAACATTATATGAATATGCATGTCTACACGATGATAAAGGTAAGACGATTGCACCTGCATTGAGAAGATACATAGAAGACTTCCCAGACAAGATTGATTATGTTGAAGTTTTTAAGAAAATTTTCTACGATGTGGATTATCCCGACTACATTTTTAGCTTGCCAATGGGAGCTGGCAAAACCTATTTGATGGCTGCATTTATCTATCTTGACTTGTATTTCTCTCTGAACGAACCCGATAATCCTGCCTTTGCACACAATTTTATAATATTGGCTCCATCGGGATTAAAGTCGTCTATTATTCCAAGTATAAAGAATATACAAGATTTTGATCCTACGTGGATATTGCCAGACCCAGCAGCTTCCCAAATAAAAAACGAAATTCAGTTTGAAATACTTGATGCGCAGAAGACTGCACAAAAGAGTAATCTTGTTAAGAACCCAAATGCACAAAAGATAAATAGTCATTTAACGTCAGACTATGTTCGTGGTTTGGTTGCTGTAACAAATGCTGAAAAGGTTATTCTTGATAAATACGATAAGAACAATGAACTATCTTTTCTAAGTAAAAAGGAGTTAAAGGAACTTGAAATATCTAACGAACTTCGCTCCATCGTTGGAAAAGTTCCTCATCTTTCTGTTTTCATTGATGAGGTGCATCATGCTTCAGATAGCGATATAAAACTTAGACAAGTGGTTAGCAGATGGACGAAAGGCAAAACTTTCAATTGTGTATTAGGCTTCTCAGGAACTCCTTATCTATCTTCTGCCGACTCTGTAAGTATTAGTCCAGACCTATCGTTGCAAAACAAGAATCTTGCAAACGTTGTTTATTATTACCCATTGATAGAAGGCGTGGGTAATTTCTTGAAACATCCAACGATTAAGATTTCCAACGGAGGATATGATGCTATCGTTCGTAAAGGAATAACTGATTTTCTCGATACCTACGGAAATTTGATGTATGCCAATGGTACTTGTGCTAAGTTAGCCATTTATTGTGGCCGAATAGATACCTTGGAAGAGAACATTTATCCTATTGCAGCAGAGCTCGTCAGCAAGTATGGGTTAATACCAACTGATACAATTCTTAAATATCACGGAGGAAATAAACAATACTCCGTCCCCGAGGGTGTAGCCACGGAATTCGCTTCGTTAGATACCAAAATATCAAAGATAAAGATAATTCTATTAGCACAGATAGGCAAAGAGGGGTGGGATTGTAAGAGCCTAACCAGTATTATTTTGCCCCAGAAAGGAGCATGCCCACAAAATATGGTATTACAGACCTCTTGCCGTTGTTTGCGACAAGTGGAAAAGAAGGCTAAAGAAACTGCCCTTATTTGGCTTAATGAAGATAATGCCAAGACACTTAACAAGGAATTGGACAAGCAACAGCATACATCTATTGAGGAACTTAACAGAGGGGGGAGTACCAAACTTCACACTTTGCAACGTTTTTCTCGTATGAAAAAACTGCGTGTACCTCCTATTGATTTCTTTCAACTGAAGGTATCTTACCTGACATTAGTTTTAGAAGAGGAACTAAACACTCCGAAAGAACTGCAAAGGGACGATATTCTTTCTACCAGTGATTTACAACTCATCAGCCAACAGAACTTAAAAGGAGAAATAGAAAGCAAAACAGTAGAACAGTTGCAAGATGATGGGCATGATATACCAATTACATTTAATAGTTGGCTGCATCTTATCTGTAAAGAAAGTTTTGGTACGTTATTCATGGCACAGCTAAAAAAATATGCCACTGCTCTGCAAACAATCTTCGATACTATAACAGAGACACGTAATGGTATACACTTTCTTAAAGGAGAGTACAACCAGATGGCTATCCGCTCCAACGTGCGTAAAGCCTTTATTCCTCATCGTTCCATTGATGTGAAAGAGGAAGTGATACCAGAGACTGCAAAACTTCTGCAGATTAAAAACTTCCATTCAACAATAGAAGTTGCCAATACTTCTAAATACTTTCCTGACCAAGAGCAAGTATTAAAGATTGTTGATGCAGATAAAGGAAAGAAACAACTAAAGGCAGAAATACAAGCAATCATTGATAAACTCAAAACATTAGGCAATCAAGAGCAACCCATACGAGTCTTATTAGAGAATCCCGATAATTACGAGTCAACAGAAAGCAATATCAATAATAAGACTTATCATTATCTACCTTACAGGTTCGATAGCAGTTTTGAGAAGGACTATTTCTCAGATTCGCTTCAAACCATCATACGTAATAAGCAACTCGAGTTTTATTTCAATGGCGATGATAATCTTACCGAATTCAAAATACGTTGCTATAAGAAGCATGGTAAGTACTGGAGCCCACTTGGCAATTACACGCCCGACTTCTTAGTGATTAGTAGAGATGAACAGGACGCAATTAAACAAATACTTATCATTGAGACTAAAGGCGAAGGCTTTGCAGCTAAGTTTTCTGAACGTAGACAGTTTATGGAAGAAGAGTTTGTGAAACTTAATAACGAGCGTTTTGGTTACAATCGTTTCAGTTTCTTGTATATCGAAGATACAATGACACCAACTGAACAAGATGAGAAGACTATTAACGCTATCAATCAATTTTTCAAATAACGACAAATTATGGCAATCAAATATATTTCTTACGACCCCAATGTCCTCGAAGGACAAGCTATACTCGATAACTTTGTGCGCACGCAGCGTATTCTTCGCTATCGTGATAATGGTAAAGTGTTTGAACGTATTCAGCGTGGTATGCCACTCTACGAAGTAGAAAGCCAAGAAGTGGTGGGCAAGAATCCTAATCATAACCTAGTGCTACGTGGCGAGTGTCTTTCTGCTTGTGCTTATCTTAAAGAAAAAGGCGTAAAAGTAGACCTTGTTTATATTGACCCTCCTTTTGCAAGTGGTGCCGATTATGCCAAGAAGGTTTATATTCGTCGTAATCCAAAAGTGGCTGAGGCTATTAAACAAGCCGAGACAGAGATTGACAGTGAAGAGTTGCGCAACTTCGAAGAAAAGATGTATGGCGATGTGTGGGACAAAGAACGCTATCTGAATTGGATGTATGAGAATCTTATGGCAATAAAGTCCGTAATGAGCGACACAGCTTCTATCTATGTTCATCTGGATTGGCATATTGGACACTATGTGAAGATTCTTATGGATGAGATTTTTGGTGAAGATAAGTTTATTAATGAGATCGTGTGGTGTTATACCGGTCCTGGCTCTCCCGGCATGCAACAGTTCAGTAGGAAGCACGATACCATCTATTGGTATTCAAACAGCGACTCGCATATTTTTAATGCAGAGAAGGTGAGAATACCTTCCGATGTTCATTCGGGAGGTTTCAATGGCGAAATGAACAAAGACGACAGCGGGGCTTATTCGAGCAAAGGCAAGATTCCAGAAGATTGGTGGGAGTTTGCTGTTTCCTCACGATTTAAATTAGATGGTGTTAATAGAGTGGAGTATGCCACGGAGAAACCATTTAAATTATTGGAGCGTATCATCAAGGCTAGCAGTAATGAGGGTATGCTTGTAGCCGACTTCTTTGGTGGCAGCGGCGTTACTGCAACTGTTGCCAGCAGATTAGGGCGCAAGTTTATTCATTGCGATATTGGCATTAACAGCATTGAGACAACACGCGACCGATTGCGTAAGGCTGGGGCAGAGTTTGAGGTGATGGAGATAAAAGATGGCGTTTCGCTCTATCGCAACCCTGTGCAGACAATGGACAAGCTAAAGAGCTTAATACCTGGACTTCGCAATGAAGATGCACTTGATAAGTTCTGGGAAGGAAGTATTTATGATACGAAAGATGGTATGCTGCCTGTTTATCTTCCAAACTTAATGGATAGTAGTACTCGCTTGTTAGATACTGTGCTAATGAACCGTATTTTGAAGGAAGCAATGCCCGACCTGCCTGACGGAACTAAAAGGGTTATTGTTTATTATATTGACATAATTGACCGCAAAGAAATAGAACAATTTATTAAAGAACAGAACAACACTTTGATAGAAGTTGAACTAAGAGATTTAAAGAATGTGCTTGATGATGTTGTTGTAGAAGACGATGCCGACTTTGATTTACAGCAGATACAACCAGAAGGCAAAGTTTTTAAAGTATGGCAAGTACGCATCAATCGTTTCTTCAGCGATCGTGTAAACAGTAAAATTAAAGACTTTAACAGCAAAGGGCAGCTTCAGTCTGAAAAAAGCAAGAAGCCATTTTATCCCATAACACTAAGCGAAGAAGGTCTGGAAACAATAGAGTTCCTCAGTTTAGATTGCACTTCTGCCGACACTTCTTCTCCTTGGCACAGCAATTCAGAAGTACTTATAGACCGTCTTGGCTATGTGCGCAAGAATGGTAAGGACACTAAAGAGTTGTGGAACGGTACTATAGAAAGTGAAAAAAAGCCACTCCGCCTGAAGATTAGAAACATCTGTGGAGACGAAACCATTTACCAACTATAAAGGAAACGCCTTCTGCGAACTATACATTAAGGCGCACTCCGCTATTATTACAGTAAAGGTTGTGGAATTAAAGTTTTTTATCTATCTTTGCAAAACCATCGCAATAGATGGTGTTCCACGCAAAGAGAGAATGGAAATGGGTGGAGAGAACAACTAACAGAATACTATAAATACAGAGATAATCTATAAAAGTACAAACAAATTCTATGGACAAAAAAACGTTTATTGCTTGTGGATTGCTTGCTTTTGCCGTGTCTATGCAAGCACAAACAAAGGCTGGGGGAATTGACAAGCAAATGATGGACAAGATTACTGCAGGAAGTTCGTCTACTGCAAATCGTGCTTTGGCAAACGCTATTAAGACAAATGCCATCGACGACCTTGCCCGTAACTTTAAGAAAGTGGGTAGCTTTGATACCCATTTCAGCGTTGAAACTACCAAACAGAACATTCACAACCAAAAGAGTTCGGGACGCTGCTGGCTCTTTTCGGGCTTAAATGTGCTGCGTTCTAACTTTGCACGCAACCACAAAGATACGTTGCGCGTAGAGCTTTCGCACGTTTATCTTAGCTTCCACGACCAATTGGAGAAAGCCAACCTTATGTTGCAGGGAGTTATAGACAATGCAAACAAACCTATGGACGACCCTATGGTGCAATTCTTCTTTAAGAGTCCCATTGGCGATGGTGGTACTTTCTGTGGTGTTGCCGACCTTGTAGACAAATACGGACTGGTGCCTATGGAGGTAATGCCAGAGAGCTATTCGGCTGAAAACACCTCTCGCATGGCATCTATCATATCTTCTAAACTCCGCGAATATGGTTTGGAACTCCGCAAAATGGTAGCCAACAAGAAAGCCGCTGCTGCTATTAAGGCACGCAAAACCGAAATGTTGGGCGAAATTTACCACATTCTTACCCTCGCATTGGGCGAACCTGTGAAAACATTTGAGTATGCTTTTAAGGATAAGAATGGCAATAGCGTTGGCAAACCAAAGACCTACACACCACAAACGTTCCGCGACGAAGTGGTAGGACGCAAGCTTAATGGCACTTTTATTATGGCTATGAACGACCCACGACGTGAATACTACAAAACCTACGAGGTGCAATACGACCGCCATACATACGATGGGCACAACTGGAAGTACATAAACCTGCCAATGGAAGACATTGCAAAGATGGCTATAGCATCGTTAAAAGACAACACTAAAATGTATTCGAGCTACGATGTGGGCAAACAATTAGACCGTAAAAATGGTTTCTTAGACTTAGATAACTTCGACTATGCAACACTCTTTGGCACATCGTTCCCAATGAATAAAGCCGAACGCATTTCAACATTCGATAGTGGTTCTACACACGCAATGACACTTAGTGCGGTAGACCTTGACGAAAACGGACAGCCAAAGAAGTGGATGGTGGAGAACAGTTGGGGTCCAACAAATGGATATAACGGGTGTTTAATTATGACTAATCCCTGGTTCAACGAATACAGCTTCCGTCTGGTGGTAGACAAAAAGTATGTTCCCGAAAACATTTTAAAGGCAGAACAGCAGAAACCTATTATGGTGATGCCAGACGACCCATTGTTCCAAGAAGACAAATAGCACACTCTGCATTGCAGAGCCGTAGGGAGTTTACACCATATACTTCCGAATTTCTGAATTTTTTTTTTTCATTTTACCCCTTGTTCGTACCTTCGAACAAGGGGTTTTTGTTGTATATTGCTATGTGTTCTAAGCCAAAAACGAAATGCACAAATAGGCTTCTGCAACATCGGCAACAGCCTTCTACAACATTATCTTTATGCTTTCGCAATGTTTATATAGGTGTTCTATAGTTTTATTTACGTGTAAGTAGAGTTTTACTTACACGTAAATAAAGTTTTACTTACACGTAAATAAAACTCTACTTACGTGTAAATAAAACAACACAATGCGTGTAGAAATATGGTTACACCCTACTAAAAACACTGTTTAATATGCATATAAACACCATTTAAACAGCGTGTAGCCTTTTAAACACCGTGCAAAAAGCATTGCAGAATGGTAGCAAGAGCCAAAGCAAAAGCGCCTGTCCTCAATAGAGAACAAGCGCTTTTGGTGTGCAATACAGTAAAAGTTTTATGGAAATAGAATATTAAGAACTCTACAAATATGGTTATAGAATAACGCCTATTAATTGAAAACTAATATCAGAACGCCTTACCAAAACTAATGTATGGTGCAAACGCAACTCTGTGGCTATAAATGCCCTTAAACGAAAAAGCCACTGCAGGCGTTATGCCTATGCGAAACTGGAAACCTTTTTTAGCAGTGTAGCGATAGCCAACAGTGCCATAAGCAAACGTTCCGAACTTGTTTTCCTTTATAGGTTTAGCAGTCCAACCAATCTGTTCTATATTACCAGGAGTTTTTTCTATGTACCAAGGCTCGAATGCGATGTCGTGATTATTGTAAAATCCGGCGTTCAAACCCACACCAAGTTCCAAGTTGTGCTTCTTTCCGCCCACTAAATAGTTCAGCCCTAAAGGTACAGTATATCCACGTGTAGACGTTTTGCCATAGAAAATAGACGTGCTGCTTGCGTATCCGAAACCAAATCCAACACGATATCCCCAACGAGAATTTTCGTTGAAACGAGCATCGTAAGTTATTCCAATAGAATTCGAAGGACCGAACGCCTCTACATAAACACTCTTTGTACGCACATTGTCGTCTTGTGCATTCACATTTAGTACGCATAGCAAAAGTAGTAGCAATGCAATTGTTTTTCTTTTCATATTCATCAGGTTTTATTATGAAATAAGCTATTAACAGCTGCAAAGATACTACTTTTAGACAATATTTCTGCTAAAAAGTGTTTATATTTATACTTCTAACTGCAATTAGAAGCTACGAAGCCAAGCTTTTAAATCCATCATTAGTTCCTCGTGATATCTGAAACCAATTTTGCTGCCCCAGCCGTGTCCACCACCAGGATATACATGGATAGAAGCACGAATATCGTTTCTATAAAGTTCGCTATAGTAGTTTACACCATTAGCTGGTGGCACCGTATCGTCGTCGTCGCTAAGCGCAATAAAAGCACGCGGCGTAATACGTGTTACATTCATATCGGCACTATACTTTTTCTGGTCGCTTTTGCTTGGGTGTTTCCCTAAGAAGTTGCGAAAGCTTCCTTCGTGTCCGTAACCTTCCATCATAGAAATAACCGGATAGAACAATATTTGGAAATTAGGTTTAGCATCGCCCTTCGATGTTGTAGCCACCATAGCAGCTAAATGTCCACCTGCCGAAAATCCCATAATACCCACATTGTTACGGTCTATTTTCCACGAAGCAGCATTCATACGTGTAAGTTTTATAGCTTGTTCGGCATCAGAAATAGGCACTTCTGGTTTACCATTTGGCAAACGATATTTTAAAACAATGGCAGCAATGCCTTGATTTTGGAAGAACTCGCCCCAATCGTAGCCTTCAGTAGTCATAGAAAGAGAGCTGTAGCCACCGCCCGGACAAATAATAACAGCTCTGCCAGTAGCCTCTCTGTCGGCAGGTAGATATACACGCACTTTGGCAGTATCTCTATCGTCGCCATTGCTATACGGCGGACGACTGTTATAAAGTTTCACCTCAAAACTGCTTTGTGCAGCAACAAATGCGACATTGGCTAATAAACCAACTATTAAAAAGAGTTTCTTAAAATTCATTATTCTTGTTTCTGAAAAGTAATCTGTTCACAATCCAAGCTATGGCTCAAATCAAGTTTGCACACAAAAGTACTAAAAAACAGTGGAATAAAGCTGCTTGTTTTTAGAGTTTTTAGTACATTTGCAAGTGCAGCATACAAATAGAGATATGCTTAAACTATTTTTAATAATATAGACCTTATATTAACAAGTTTAGAAACAAATAGAAACAATGCACGTATTAGATAAGTTCAAATACTGCCCAGCGTGTGGTAGTAGTGGTTTTGAAGAACAAGACGAAAAAAGTAAACGATGCAAACGTTGCGGCTTTGAATACTATTTAAATCCGAGTGCCGCTGTTGCAGCTTTCATTCTTAACAGTAGAGGGCAATTGCTAACTCTGCGTCGTAGTAAAGCTCCTGCAAAAGGCACACTCGATCTGCCTGGTGGTTTTGTGGATATTGGCGAAAATATAAACGAGGCTTTAATGCGCGAAGTAAAAGAAGAGACAGGATTAATAGTTAGCGAGTTTAATTTCTTCACCACTCTTCCCAACCGATACGAATACAGCGGGTTTATTGTGCCTACGCTCGATACATTTTTTGTTTGCAAGGTTAGCAACGAAGCAGAACTACAATCGGACGACGATGCAGAAGAAGCATTGTGGATAAACCTTGACGATATTCACACCGAAGAATTTGGCTTGCGCTCCATTCGTCACGCACTGTCTACATTCTTAGAAAGAGAAAGAAGATAAGACCGATTGCTAGCTTTAGGCAATTTGTTTACGTATAAACAGAAAAAAGTTCGCAAGCTATTTGAAAGAAGCTTGCGAACTTTTTATTTATTGTTAGTGAAGTTCTACAAAACGGTATTTGCAGCTGCAGAAGAATATTATTTCACTATTTCTTTCATAACTTTACCATTAGAGAGTTTCACTATGTTGATGCCTTTCTGTGGCATTGCTATGCGTTGTCCCTTAATGTTGTAGCGTTCTACCACCTTTATAGGCTGAACAGTAGTTATGTTTTCTATTGCGTTAGGGTCGTTGACAAGCGGTTGGCTTACGCAGTTTTGCACAGCTAACATTTCGAGATTAGCCCCTATTTCTTTTATTTTGGGCGCAATGAATGCTACAACTTCTAAATCTACAGGCTTCCAACTGTTTTGTATTGCAAAGTCGTAAGTTTTTGTAAAGTTATTGCCTTCCCACATAAGGTTGTTATCGCCTTTCACATCTGAGACGTATGCACGCAACACATTTTGATGTTTCGTTTCTTCTATCATTCCACTTTCGTTGCCTTGATGTCCGTCTACATTATTTTCGGTAATAAGAACAAATAGCGCATAGTCTTCCAAAAGTTCTTTCGCTTTGTTCACGCCAGTGCCAGTTACTGTTATATTAATTTTCTTGTTGTCCTTATCGTATTTGTTCGCAATAGCCAATGTAGAGAATACACAAGTGTTAGCTTTTGAATAATTGTAGATCTTATCAATCATAGCAGTTGCATTTGGAGACGTTTCGGCAGCAATACTAGGATTTGCAATTGTCTCTTTCTTGTTTATGCTAAATGCAACTCTGTTGCAAGCAAACGATGGTATTCCGCTAACATTTGCAATTCGTTTAAGAAACTGACTTTCGGGTGCAGCTACATCGTCGGGATATGCAGTTTCGTCTAAGTGCACTGCCACCATAACCATATCAGGCTGACGTTGTTTTAAGGCTTTAATATTTCGAACACCTCTGTAGCAATTTACGCAACGTTCGGAAGTAAATTCTTCAACTAATGTATTTTGGCGTGCAACTACATCTTTATAATAAAGCACTTTGTGGTTGTTTTCTACACCTTTTACGTTTGTAAGTACTGTTCCGTTTATTTTCGTCAATACCAAAGCAAGGTCGTGTTTACCCACAACAGAGATATTGGGTTGTATCTCTTCTATGCTGAACTTCTTGTTAGTTTCGCCAACCTTAATTTCTTGGTCCACAGTTATGGTCTTTACACTCTTATTGTCTACCTTAACTTCAAGTTCAAAGTTATTTATGGGCGTTGCACTTGCGTTGGTTATCCAGTAATCAATGTTTATTGGTTTTCCCACTTCAGTATAGTTTGGCACTTCTATATGGCTAACTACAATTTCGCTCATAGTAGTTCCCGCAGCAGGTTCAACTACTAATTGTACAGGCAATGTGAATTGTTGGTTTGCAGAACGATTTACCCATTCGTTCGTTTCATCAAAGAAAGTGTAAAGATTGCCTTTATAGGAGTCTACACCATTCTTTCCTATTGTTATTTTACCTTGCTTTTCATTATTCAAGTTATAACCTATAGCCAATCCTTTCGTTTCTGGTGTAATTTCTATATCCTTATTCAGTTTAGTTTCGTACCAATTGTTGTCAATAGAATTACCGAGCGGCTCTTCGGTTTTTACTTCTGTTGCATCGTATATAGTGCTACCTTCTCTAACAAAGATACTTTTAATGCGACTTGCATCTGTTGAAAGCACTCTTATTGATTTAATTCTGCACCCAACGAAAGGTTTCAACATTTCTTGCGAATAGAACGAACCTATCATTGTTTCGCCATTCTTAAAAGAAGTTGCCCCATGTCCCGCAGTTTCAAGATAGTCGCTTATTATACGTTGGTTCGTTTCTATCTGTGGTTTAGCCTTTGCTACTGTTTCAGAAAGAGTAGGCAAATTCTGTATTTGTATGTCTTGTGCCACTGCCGAAATAGAAGCAGAAGCAAATATTAACGACATTAATATATGTTTCATAGTCTATTGTTTTAAATTTTATTGTAGATAGACTTTCACTACTAATAGGAAAGTCTATCTTTGTTTTTAATTGTTCAGATATTTATTACCATTTACAATATAAACACCACGAGGCATTGTTTTCAGAGTTTGTTCCAACATATTTTGTTGCACACGTGTTGCTATACTACCATTAATGCGATAGATAGTAACAATGCTATTATCAGAATTACCATTCTCAATCACCTCAATTCCATTGCTCAAACGGAATACGTAATATTTAGGCGTAGCTAAAGACAAGCGTGTTTGCAAGTTCTTATTAATATAATAGAGCTTCACGCAATATTCGTTACCATCTTGCATTTTAGTAAAAGCAAATGTAAGTGTCTTTTTCTCATCGTCTTTTATCTCAACGTTTTGTTCTAATGTTTCTACATTTGCCGAATTACGGTCTGAGAGAATGGCAACAATCTTATTTTTATAAGTATCATTACCCCAATTTTCTATTGTAACTTCGCATTCAAACTTATCCTTAACAACATTACCTTGTGCATTTTTAATTTTAAAACCACTTTGCGTTAATGATGTTTCTACACTTCCTTTCACGTTAATTTCAATCTCCCCAATTTTTATTTTCCGTGCATTGTCGGCATAAAGTTCTATTAAATGCTTACCAGCTGTTCGCGGTGTATATGGTAGTTCTACAGTTTTCTCTCTATTTGCATCTATCATTACCCCAACAGCATTTGCATTACGCGCTGAAGTTTTGTCATAAATATAAACTGTTACAGCGTTAGATATGCCGTTATTTGCAATTGTTGCTGTAAGTTTAGTTTCAATATTTTCTTCTGCTTGTCCCTCGTGTTTCAGCATTTTACATTCTATATCGCTTCTATTGGCAAAAACTGTAGTAAGCATTTCTTTGTCGCTGATATTAAGTTTTATATACATACTCGAGTTTGCACAAGCTTTCCAGTTATTGCTGCCGTCTGCATTCGTAGCGAACATAGGAACAAGATAGTAAGTTCCATTAGATATATTTTTACCAAATGTAAACGATTTATTTACACATTCGTATGTATTATTGTTTGGCTCAATATCCATAACATTCGTTTTACCAAGAATTGCAACACCTTCTACAGGTTTGTTTTCTGCATTGCGAAGTTGCCAGCCAAAAGTAATATTCTGCTGTGTGTAATTGTTAGCCAATACTTTCAAAGTAAGTTTATTTATAACGAAGTCTGTCGTTTTATCTGTGCGCTGATACTTATCTTGTACATCTTTTATATCTTGCACAAATATTGTATTCGTAGTTTCTGCCTGCTGTCCTGTTTTGTTAGGCTTTAATCCTACAATAACAGCTTGTTTAATAGTGTAAC
>ENA-OWLR01000282-OWLR01000282.1-metagenome-genome-assembly--contig:-NODE-282-length-15884-cov-15.681660_pt1 | contig 15884 bp, 14 predicted proteins | sample MGYA00245352_ERZ651110 | MGnify/ENA primary metagenome ERZ651110 (study PRJEB26857, sample SAMEA4031765) | metagenome | biome: human; feature: oral; material: saliva | place: Philippines | collected 2014... | reverse complement strand
ACGACCTTTCACCAACGAGTATGATCATGAGTTCAGAGAGGGTATCTATGTAGATGTCACAACGGGAGAACCGCTTTTCTCTTCTACTGATAAGTTCGATTCTGGCTGCGGATGGCCTGCCTTCTCTAAGCCAATCGACATGAAAGTCGTTACAAATCATACTGATACATCACATGGTATGGTACGTACAGAGGTGAGGAGTAGGACTGGTAAGGCACATCTTGGACACGTCTTCGATGACGGACCAGCATCGACAGGAGGAAAGAGATATTGTATCAACAGTGCTTCGTTGCGCTTCATCCCACTTAAAGAGATGAAGGCTAAGGGCTACGGAGCCTATATAAACTTAGTAAGACCAATGAAAGAAATATATGTAGCAGGTGGTTGCTTCTGGGGAACAGAGCACTATCTCAAACAGATAGAAGGCGTTACAGCTACCGAAGTGGGCTATGCCAATGGTATTATCAAGAACCCAACGTATGAGGAGGTATGCACAGATAAGACACAGTTTGCCGAGGCTGTGCACATTACCTACGACCCTAAAGTTATCAGCTTGGAGTTCTTACTGGGCTTATACTTTAAGTCTATCGACCCAACAAGTGTAAACAAGCAGGGTAATGACCGTGGTAGTCAGTATAGAACAGGTGTTTATTACACCGACCCAGCCGACCTCCCCACTATCAAGAAGGTGTTTGAAGAGGAGCAGAAGCAGATTAATGGTAAGATAGCCGTTGAGGTTAAACCCCTTAAAAACTTCTATACTGCAGAAGAATACCACCAAGACTATCTTGATAAAAACCCCACTGGCTATTGCCATCTACCAGCTGCTCTCTTTGAGTATGCCCGCAAAGCCAAGATGAAGAAATAAGTATATGCTCTGACAGAACCATCCGCTCTCTGTCAGAGCATCTTTTATTGATAACGATTTGATAAGCTTAAGCGAAGGAGTCTACCTTATAGAATACACTTAGAAACGGCTCTTACCTTGTCTCTCAACGACCTTTAGTAATGGTATTAAGCCGCCGCACGACTTGTGTTAAGCCTCTGAACAACTTGTATTAAACCTCTACACAACTTGCGTTAATCCTCCTCACGAGTATATAAGAGGACAAGGCGGGATCCTTATAAGTATGGTTTGCATTTTAAGATACGGATGTCAAGCTCATATATAGATGTAGCTTATCAGCCAATAAAGGCTTTTATTGAATACGAACGACACGTATTCCAAGGTTAGCAGGACGAGCCATCATATAGTTATAAAGCGTCTCTAAGGGATCAACCACCCTATTTCCGTTCTTCTTAAGATTAGAGGCATTCATGAGGTGGAGGCCATCCTTGTGCCATATAGCAAATCCAAGATGTGTTGTATCGAGCTCTCGTTTACTCGTGACAATCGCAAGGATGTCACCATCACGAACTACCTCACGCAGGAGCTTACTGTTATTGAGTAGGCTCTTAGGGATATAACGGACACTTGTACCATTGCTTGCATCTTCTAACTTCTTAAGTTCTGCAACACGCTCAGGGCTGTTCTTCAACATATCATACAGTCTTGCATTCTGGCTCATATAGTTGATTTTCAACGTCTGAACAGCTGTGAAAGGTGGAACTGGGCTATCTATCTCTTTCACAAAACCCATGCGCTCGTTATCTTCCAACCACCAATGGAAATAGTGTAGACGGTTTACATAACTCATCTTACCACCTCGATAGCGCACTTGTTCTAACTGATGTACATAGTTCGCAAAGCCAGTTTCACCTCTTTTCGCACAAAGCGCAAGGGCGGTAACAGCCTCAACGTACGTCGTACAGTCTAATCCATGAAGATTAATAACCAGCTTTTCATCCTCGTTCTTATCTAAGGTGTGCGCTACGTATGGCACCCCTATAAACTTTCGTGCAATCTTAATAACAAGCTCTTCGTTGGTGAGTTGTTGTCGTTGTGGCGCAAACTCTCGCAACAACTGACAAACCAGTGCACTGTCACTCTTCGTATAACGATCAATATATGACGGTAGGGTGTTAGCCTGTTCAGTAGGAGCTGCGCTTGAGACAGCCGTTCTCTCCTGTCGAACCATCACTGTAGTGTCTGCTGCACCATGCCCCTTTCCTTTCTGTTCAGGCTTCGCACCACAAGCAGAGAAGGCAAAGAGCGCTGTTAAAATAAGCAAGTATTTTAGTGTCATAACAATCTTTTCTAATGATAACCACAAACTATTATTAGGCTACAAACAACCCTATAATATAGAGAACTATGTTCCCTTTTTCCTTCCAAAGTTAAATCCAGCATAGACATTAATACTACCAAAGAAGTTATTAGTAGAGAAGTTGCTCCGTCGATAGTTATAAGCATGAAGGATAGTACTCATCCCTGCATACCATCTGCTATTGTTCCATACCACACCAAAGCGTCCGATGCCATCGATATTGATATTATTAAACTTAAAGTCACTGATAGAGAAGCTTCGATGAGTTACGTCTCCCGAACTTCGTTTGTATGCCAGTGCTAAGGAGACAGAGCCTGCCAAGACCCAGTTACGGGCAAAAACCCAGTTATAAGCATAGCCACCACTAACAGAGACATCCGTGTACTTCACCTCACTGAACATCAGTGTACTATCAATCGGACTACTTGAGACACGATTACCAAGTCGTTCTTTGATGACATCATTTAGTTCGTTCCAATCGACAGTTAAGGTATGCTGTGTATAACCAATGCCCAACAAAGGACTACCAGCAGAGCGACGTTGTATCGTACTCTGGCTGAATGCTGCCGGATAAGAGAACCGACGATGATTAAAGATATAATATAGATTGAAGCCTTTAATGGTCGACGTCAGTCCACCAAAGTTCGTTCCACGTATTGGTTCAGTGTCTATATTCTTCCCAAGATACAACTGTCTAATTTTATAATCATTACCCGTTTTACGATAATAGATATCCAGTCCGAGCATTGAACTATATAAACTTAAATCATACTCTTGCCGAGGATTGTTATTCCTATGCCAGAAGTCCAAGTGTTTTATGTCCAGTGTGTAACCCAGAAATATCCATCGCCAACCGAAATAAGGCCCTATACGCACCGTAGCCTCAGGTGCGAAGGTTATGCTTTGTTCGCTTGAACTACTCAAACGGTACACCTCGTACGTGTTAGTATTCTGTATCATAAAAGCGAAGTTATACTTCTGAGGCTCAATATATGACGTATCAATCTCGTTGAAACGCTGTAGAAAGCTACCGCCCTTAGCAGCTTTTTCTTTTGACAAGACTGATGGCTCTGTACTACGCATCCATCGCACAGTGTCTGTGGGCTGCTTAATAGGGAGTCTCTCTCCACTGTCCTTTCCCACAATAATACTATCGGTAATAACCGTAGAGGACAGCGCATACGCCTTTGTTCCCCCCAATATCAATAGGAGAAGACATAGAAACAGGTAGTCGTTGATAGTTAGCTTCATGTGATTAATTAAATAGAAACAAACGCCCAGAGGGCTTTCTTTTATATTTTACCAAGTATGCGGTCCATCACCCAATTAGTTGGTGTTGCGCTGATGCTCGTACAATCGCAGGCACCATAGCCTTGCATATCCTCTATAACAGACTTAATAATAGGGAGTTGGACGTAAGGAGGATTAGGAACCACTATGTGTCTATCGCCCTGACTGGTGCAAAGACGGATAGGAGCATACGTATAGACAGAGAATGAAAGGCGTCCTTTCGACCCATAAACCTCGATACGGTCTTCTCGTGCACTCTCATGAGCAGCAAAGCACCAAGCACCACTACCGGTCAAGCCTGTCTCGAATCGATACACAGCATTGACTGTATCTTCAAGGGAATAAAGCCCTGCACGATTCGCTGTATAGCCATGTGCTTTAACAATAACGCCAAACATATTCTGAAGTAGGTCGAGTTGGTGAGGCGCAAGGTCGTAGAAATAGCCACCACCAGAGATATGCGACTGTAGTCGCCACGGCAGTTGTTCATTCTGCTTATAGTCTAAGTCACGCGGAGGGACGGCAAAACGCACCTGTACAGTTAGTATCTTACCCAATTCACCACTATCTACAATCTCTTTAACCTTCTTAAAATAAGGTAGGTAACGACGGTAATAAGCAACAAAGCACGGTATTCCCGTCTGTTCAGACACACGGTTAATACGTACGCAATCTTCGTAAGATGCGGCCAAAGGCTTCTCTATATAACAAGGTTTTCCAGCCCGCATTGCCATAATAGCAAAGGTAGCGTGGGCAGAAGGAGGTGTAGCGATATAGATGGCATTAACGTCAGGGTCGTCTACCAACGCTTGTGCATCTGTGTACCATTTACGGATACCCTGCCGCTCAGCATACGAACGGGCCTTCATCTCACTACGGCTAAATACGGCCACGACATGCGACCCCATCACCTCATTAAAGGCTGGTCCTGACTTCTTCTCAGTCACTTCACCACATCCAATAAATCCCCAGTTTATTTGTTTCATTTGTCCTTTGTTTTCTATATCCAACATCAAGAATACAAAAGATGAGTATCCCTTTTACCGTACACCGCTCTTTTATTTCTGCAAAAATACGAAAAAACTATCAACTGACCATTCTTAGCTATTAACTTTTTAGTATCTTTGCAGAAAAGCTGTTTATAACACATACACATCATTAATATGATTATCAAGAATTCAGAATTCACTATATCTTCACCGTCATTGGCTAAGTGTCCTGAGGATTCAAAGGCAGAATATGCTTTTATTGGGCGTTCTAACGTGGGCAAATCAAGCCTCATCAATATGCTTTGCAACCATAAGGGATTAGCTAAGACATCAGCTAAACCCGGTAAAACCTTGCTTATCAACCATTTTATCATTAATAACGAGTGGTACTTAGTAGACCTCCCTGGCTACGGTTATGCCAAGAGTTCAAAGACAGTAAGGAACAAGTTAGAGCAGATGATAGCCCAGTATATCCTCCAACGCAAGCAGTTAGTGAACGTATTTGTGCTGATTGACATACGCCATGAACAACAGAAGATTGACCGTGAGTTCGTCGATTGGCTCGGAGAGAGTAATGTTCCTTTCTCTATTATCTTCACAAAAGCAGACAAGCTATCGCCTGCGAAGGCTAAATCAAATGCTCTGCTATGGATGAAGAAGCTACAAGACAGATGGGAGGAACTACCCCCCTATTTCATTACGTCAGCTGAGAACAAGACTGGGAAGGAAGAAGTGTTAGATTATATAGACCGAATTAATAAGACATTAGAATAGAACTCATGGCACAGATACCCTATCTTGATGTCCAAAACCTAACGAAGAGTTTCGGAGCACAGGTTCTTTTTAAGGATATTTCATTCTCTATAGCAGAAGGACAGCACATTGGTCTCGTAGCTCAAAACGGCACTGGGAAGTCTACCCTACTCTCTATTCTTACTGGGAAAGAAGGTTATGACAGCGGGTCTATCATCTATCGCAATGACTTACGTGTGGGGATGTTAGAACAAAGTCCGCATTTCGACCCAGAGGAGAGTGTGTTAGACGCCTGTTTCAACCATGAAGGCAACCCAGAAAGACTCTTAAAGGCAAAGCAGATACTCACGATGTTGAAGCTCTATGACTTAGACCAACCCATGGGACAACTAAGTGGTGGACAACAGAAGCGTGTGGCCTTGGCAAATGTCCTTATACTCGAACCAGACTTCCTCATCCTTGACGAGCCTACTAACCACCTCGACTTAGAGATGATAGAATGGTTAGAAGGCTATCTATCTCGTGGTAATAAGACTATCTTCATGGTGACCCACGACCGTTATTTCCTTGATAATGTGTGTAACACAATATTAGAGTTAGACAACAACACCATCTACACCTATCGTGGTAATTACTCTTATTACTTAGAGAAACGTCAGGAGAGAATTGACAACACCCGTGCTGAGATTGCACGTGCTAACAATCTCTACCGAACAGAGTTAGAGTGGATGCGCCGCATGCCACAGGCTCGTGGACACAAAGCACGCTATCGTGAAGAGGCTTTCTATGAGTTAGAAGCAAAGGCAAAGCAGCGCATTGAGGAAAGACAGGTGCGTCTGAAGTCGTCAAGCGTATATATAGGTAGTAAGATATTCGAGTGCCAATACGTTTCAAAAAGGTTTGATGAGAAAGTCATTCTGAATGAGTTTTACTACAACTTCTCACGCTTTGAGAAGATGGGCATCGTCGGAAACAATGGCACAGGAAAGTCTACTTTCGTCAAGATGTTGCTCGGCGACGTCACTCCCGACAGTGGAAAGTTTGACATAGGAGAGACTGTTCGCTTCGGATACTTCTCCCAAGAGGGATTAAAGTTTCGTGAGGATCAGAAGGTTATCGACATCATCACGGATATAGCAGACTATATCGACCTTGGTGGAGGGAAGCACATGACGGCCTCTCAGTTCCTCAACTACTTCCTCTTCTCGCCTGAACAACAACACAACTATGTGTATAAGCTGTCGGGAGGAGAGAAGCGCAAGCTCTATCTCTGTACTGTCTTAATGAAGAACCCTAACTTCTTAGTACTCGACGAGCCTACCAACGACTTGGATATTCAGACTTTACAAATCCTTGAAGAGTACTTACAAGACTTCCCAGGCTGTGTTATTGTGGTCTCTCACGACCGCTATTTTATGGACAAGGTTGTCGACCATCTCTTAGTGTTCAAAGGTGATGGTGAGATACAAGATTTCCCTGGAAACTACACGCAATACCGTGATTACCAGAAGATGAAGTCTAAGGAAGAGGAACAGCAGAAACCAGCCAAGAGTAGCAACACCAGCGGTAACGATGCGAAGAAAGATTATCGTAACAACCAGAAGCGTAAGCTGTCCTTCAAAGAGAAACGTGAATACGAAGAGCTTACGGATAAGATTGCACAATTAGAAGAGGAGAAGCAACAGCTTGAAGAGGAACTATGCTCTGGCAATCTGTCGGTGGATGAACTGACAGAAAAGAGTAAACGGCTCCCTATCTTGAAGGAGGAATTAGACGAATTAGAGCTCCGTTGGTTGGAATTAGCCGAACTGGCTTAACACATATAGCCCAACCCTGTCAGGCTACACCCCTCACTATCAAAGCGTTAACATCATCCGTTCCACTCAAGACATACATGTGAGCACATCTTCAAAAGTAAGTTTGCAAAGCGTCACCATCGGGACTTCCCACTCATAGAAAGGTGTTCCCCTAAACGCTTTTAGGGTTATTCCACGAGGAGAACAATATCTTCCTATTATCTTTGTGGCATAACAACTAAGATAATAACTAATAAAAAGAATGATTATGAAAACCAATTATTTCTATCGCCAACTGTGTTTAAGTTGCATAGTCCTCATGGCCACCTTCGCACTCGGTGCTTCTGCACAGTCTTCACGTCAGATACGTCCTTACTCATTCAATAAGAAAGGGGTGTTTTATGGTCGTCAACCTGTGATGGGAATAGACCCACGCACCTTCGTTGATCTTGGTTATGGGTATGCGAAAGATAGGTATAACGTCTATTTTGAAGGGCAGATTTTACCTTTTGTCGACCCACTGACGTTCCGCCTAAAAGTACCTGGTAGAGTCTACCCAGGCGACTATCCCGTTAATCCTAACGATGATTACGATCCCTACTACACCGAAGGCTACATTGTAACTTCTAATGCTGTCCTCTACAATGGGGAGAAGATTAGCGACAGCCCAAGCAGCTTCAAGGACTTAGGATGGGGTTATGGAAAGGACGCCTTCGATGTCTATTATATGGGTAAAAAGGTGAATGGCGCCAGCAGTACCAGCTTCAAAGTACTCAAAGATGGCTATGCTGAGGACGCTTTCGACACCTATTATCGTGGAAGAGTAGTAAAATAAATATATTTATGATAGAACAGATACTTGCTTATAACAAAAGGTTTGTGGCCGTAAAAGGCTACGAACCTTTTATTACATCTGGTCAACCAGACATGAAGTTGGCCATTGTTAGTTGCATGGATACCCGCCTTACCAAGCTACTCCCCAATGCGCTCGGTCTGAGGAATGGTGATGCAAAGATTATCAAGGTTGCTGGTGGAACCATTCTTACGCCATACGACGCTGTTATTCGTTCGCTCCTTGTTGCTATCTATGAGTTGGGTTGCCAGGAGATAATGATTATCCATCACTCTGGCTGTGGTGCTTGCCACATGGATGCGACCCATTTTCTCCATCTGATGCACGACCGTGGCATAACAGACGAGGCTATTCAAGAGGCAAACAAGCATGTTAATCTCAACGAATACTTAGACGGCTTCCATGATACGGAGGCGAGTGTGCGACGTACGGTAGCTACTGTTCAGCAGCATCCACTCATCCCGAAAGATATTGTCGTACGTGGTTTCATCATCGATTCACGTACAGGAGAGCTGACACCTGTCGATTAGCTCGTTGCACAGATGGCGTGGTGTTGTGGGGTGACGGTCGTTGGGTGCGTTCGTTCTACTTATTAATAGCTACCCTACCCACCCTATTCCGTTCATGCTCTGACAACATACTGCCTCTTTACACACGCCTCTCTGCTGTACTGATAAGTCTGACATAGGTATAAGAACAGGGTAAGTAATAGGCTTCAACTGACGTTCCAAAGGATGTTTCAGACATCCCACTTCATCCGTTGGACCAATCAGTAGACTTGCGAAAAATCATTACATAGCATCAAGCTAAACACCTTCAAAATAGGAGTATAACATCTCATACCTCCAAGCCTATAACCCACAACATATCAACACATTACAGACAGCGTTGAAGAAGACGCCCTTCTTGCCTCAAGAAGGGCGTTTTCAATGTGCAAGAAGGGCATGTTCTTGAAGCAAGAAAGGCATCTTCTTGAACGTAGAAGGGCATGTATTTGGTTCGAGAGGAGCGAAAAATGTTGACATGGAAAGTGAAAAAAGACCCCTCCCCCAGCCCCAGTGACCCCTCCCCCAGCCCCTCCCCGAAAGGGAGGGGAGCGCCTAACGGGACAAAGTTTGCCGTAATTTTATCGGTTATGAGTAAAGGAAAACGGACTTGTCACAGCCTTTAACACTCGCAACACAAGCCATCAACACCTAACACTTAACACCTAACACCCTGCAACAAGCACCTTCTTACTTACTAAGCTTAAACTTGATTGGTAGCGTGTAATAGACAGCAACTGGTCTACCATCTTGCTTACCAGGGATCCATTTAGGCATAATAGAGACGATGCGCATGGCCTCTTTGTCAAGAGATGGGGAAGCACCGCGTATAATCTCAGCCTGTCTGACCCTACCATCAGCCGCAACGACGAACTTTATCATAACTGTTCCTTGCTGATGCTTCTGGCTTGCTTCTGCCGGATACTTGATATTCTGCGCCAACCACTGGAAGAGATTACCATTAAACTTTGGCATCTCTGATACCACAGTATAGACTTTCTGATCGTTATCTGGGCTCTTTTGCTTCTGTAAAACACTTACTGGAGCAACCTTATTGTCCACAGTAACGTTTGTTACACTGCGTGCAATAGAATCAATATTACTTACAATAAGTAACATGACAATCATTGGTACGTAAAGTACATACTTAACACGCATACTGTTGTTTGTCTTCTTCTTGTTCATCATTTTAATTCTTTTTTTAATTGGTAAAACATTGAAATTATTTGAAATCGTAGCTACATTCTTCCTATATGTTAGTCCGAGCAGATGGTACTGATACTCCTTATTATCCACACCGTTGTCTAACACGCTCCTATCAGCAAGGTATTCGAGATTTAATCGCACCTCACGTTTCAGCAACCAGACGAAAGGATTAAACCAAAAGAGCATACAAAACAGTTCTGCACAGAGTATGTCTATGGAATGAAACTGCCTGCAATGGGTCAGTTCGTGCGTCATAATCTCGTCTGTCTCAGCCTTTGAGTGCCGTTCAAGATGGATGAATATCCAATTAAAGAAGGAGAATGGCCCCTCATCATTGCGTAACATATAAACTTTGACACCATCAATATAAGTAGTTTTACACCTGTTCTTCAACCTTATAATAGACGCAATCTGCCATAAAAGACGCAAGAACAAAACGCACACAACTATGCCATAGACAGCCCAAGCAAACTGTTCCCAATTAAAGAAGCCACCACCCTCTGATGTGACTGACACAACTGGCAGAACAACAGTAGCGTATTCGTTAGTGATTGAAACCATCTTGTCATTGCCACTTAGCCATGAAGAGAAATCTATCAGAGGCAGACATAACGCTATAAGAAAGCTGCTGTTAAGGACATGTCTGCGCCATGAAAGAAAGGTGTCAGTCGAGAACATCAACTTATAAAACGCATAGAACAGCGCAAGAGCCATGTTGACTTTTAATAAATAGATTGCCATAATTGTCAATATTTTAGGTGATTGCTATACGAGGATAAAGGGGACTACGGTCTTAAACTATTCTTCCTTCCCTCTTTCTATCTCATCGATAATATCCTTCAAGTCGTCAGGAGAAATCTTATCCTCCTTTGCAAAGAATGAAACCATCTCTCGAAAGGAATTCTTAAAATACTTATCAACAAAACTGTGCATGAAGTCAGACTTATAATCCGACTGTTTTATCTTCGCTATAAAATGGTAGGTCAGCCCCTGTTGTTCGGCACTCACATATCCTTTACGCTTCAGATTGTTCATGATGGAAGCCACAGTAGTATAGGGAGGCTTCGGTTCTTGCAGCTGTGTCAACACCTCTTTGATTGTGCAACAACCCAACCGCCATACCTGTAACATCACGTCTTCTTCTTGTTTAGTTAGTTTCTCCATATTCACTCAACGCTTGTTTTATGTCGCAAAGCTACGAAACATTCGTAAAAAACACAACTTATTAGCGTTAAGAAAACCTAATACTTGCATTTTATTAATTGTTTATCAATCTAATACGAATACTTAGTAACAAGGCAAAGACAAATATCTCATCTTCATTAAGGTGCTTTTCACCTACAAAACTGATATTTTTCAGGCTTCGAAAAGAGACATGCATGAATAGCTGGTTACGTCTGTTTTTTCAGTAGGATGCCAATAAGGTAATTTCATAAAAACCAAATTTGCTGTCACTACTGTCATACATCACGGCTATTTAACACCCTAACCTATAACAAGTTACACGAAGTGTTAAAAATGACAGCAACATAAAATAAAAAATAAACAGTAATAATGTATCCTCTACTCCACCGTATTTTCGTTGTTTTTTCATCCTCGACTTTCAGAAGAACCATGCCCTTAAAGTACGGACGTAGCGTTGCACTATCACGCTAAACAAGTGTTTTTATTCATAATCGTTTGTCTGTATGCACGTAAAAGCGTACTTTTGTAGTTACGAACAAAGAACCAAACAGAAATGACAAAATATCTATACACATTCTTAGCACTAACCTTCTTGATGCTTGCAGGATGTAACAAAGCAAAAGAAGAGCCTCAAAAAGAGGTTTATCACAACGTAAGGACGATTCCTACCGAAATAGTTGACAAAGGCAACCAAGCCGTACAAAATGCCAACAAAAGGGATGCAGGCTTCGTTAGTAACCGTGTGAACGAGGTGACACTCACCAGCTCTTGCTTCGGAGCAGTCAATGCGAACAACCTCGACATACTCCCTCGTCCTAATGAGACAAGCCGTAAAGACTCAACTGTCATCGACCAACTAAATCAAGGAGAGGTATTCCTCTTACAACCTGGCACCAAGGGTATTATGCTGACCGATGCTGGTTCAAAACTATTAGTACGCTTCCAGATGGGCGAATTATGGATATGGAAGTCGGCTGTAAAATAAGTTCAGTAGTGTTAGCTACTATCAACATAGTTCCCTTAACACTTTGCATCATTAAGAAAATCATACTAATAAATTTACTTTTAGCCTAAAATATCAATAACAAATCACATTATCAAAATATGAGAAGAAACCTTTTTCTTGTTTTTCTTTTACTGACATTCGTCATTAATGGGCATGCTTTTGCGTTGCAAAACCCTGTCGACTACGTAAATCCTTTAGTTGGATCGGCCTCAAAGTCAGAGCTTTCAACAGGCAACACCTATCCTGCCATCGCCTTACCATGGGGTATGAACTTCTGGACACCACAGACAGGAAAGATGGGAGATGGGTGGACTTACACCTACGGAGCCGATAAGATACGTGGTATCAAGCAGACTCACCAACCCAGCCCATGGATTAATGACTACGGACAGTTCGCTGTCATGCCTGTTGTGGGTAAAAAGGTGTTTGACGAGGAAGGACGTGCAAGCTGGTTCTCCCACAAGGCAGAGACAGCAACACCCTATTATTATAAGGTGTATCTGGCTGACCATGATGTCACAGCAGAGATTAGTCCTACCAGTCGGGCTGCTTCTATGCGCATCACTTATCCACAGACAGAAGCGGCCTACTTTGTTGTTGACGCCTTTGACAAGGGTTCTTCTGTGACGATTATGCCTGATAAGCGTACGATCGTGGGCTATACAACAAAGAATAGTGGAGGTGTACCAGATGGGTTCAAGAACTATTTTGTACTTCGTTTCGACCATGACTTCACCTACATGGGCTGTGTTGAAGATGGAAAACTGTCTGATGGAAAGACCGTCTCTACCTGTAATCACGCTATGGCCGTAGTGGGGTTCCACACGAGACGAGGCGAACAAGTGAATGTACAGGTAGCCTCATCGTTTATTAGTAACGAACAAGCACTGCGTAATCTCAAGGAAGTTGAGGGCAAGACATTCGACGAGGTGAAGGCAGAAGGTAGAAAGGAATGGAACAACATATTAGGACGTATCGAAGTGGAAGACAACAATATCGACCATCTTCGCACGTTTTATAGTTGCCTCTATCGCTCCGTATTGTTCCCACGCACGTTCTATGAACTCGACGAACAGGGTAATCCCGTCCACTACAGTCCTTATAACGGCAAAGTACTACCAGGCTACCTCTTTACTGACACAGGCTTCTGGGATACCTTCCGTTCGCTCTTCCCATTGCTTAACCTCGTCTATCCGTCAATGAACGAGAAGATGCAAGCAGGCTTAGTCAATGCTTACAAGGAGAGTGGATTCCTACCTGAATGGGCGAGTCCGGGCCATCGCGACTGCATGGTGGGCAACAACTCGGCCTCGGTCGTAGCTGATGCTTACATCAAAGGACTGCGAGGTTATGACATAGAGACCCTTTGGAAAGCTGTTACTCATGGTGCGAATGCCGTACATCCAAGCGTTAGTTCGACTGGACGCAAAGGCTTTGACTATTACAACCGCTTAGGTTATGTACCTTATAACGTGGGAATTAACGAGAGCGTTGCCCGTACTTTAGAGTATGCTTACGACGATTGGTGCATCTATCAGTTAGGATTAAAACTCGGAAAGAGTGCTAAGGAACTCAAACCCTACAAACTTCGTGCAATGAACTATCAGAAGGTTTTCGACAAGGAGACAGGACTGATGCGTGGACGTAACGAGGATGGCAGTTTTCAAACGCCATTTAATCCTTTCAAATGGGGCGATGCCTTCACGGAGGGAAATAGCTGGCATTACACATGGAGTGTCTTTCATGACCCTGCAGGACTGGCACGGCTGATGGGAGGATACGACAAGTTTAATGCAATGTTGGATAGTGTCTTCCAACTTCCACCTGTCTTTGACGATAGCTATTACGGCTTCACCATTCACGAAATACGTGAGATGCAAATCATGAATATGGGCAATTACGCACATGGAAACCAACCTATCCAACACATGATTTACCTCTATGACTACAGCGGACAGCCATGGAAGGCACAATATTGGGTGCGTGAGGTGATGGACCGACTCTATTCTGCACAGCCTGATGGCTATTGTGGTGATGAAGATAACGGTCAGACGTCGGCTTGGTATGTCTTCTCTGCCCTCGGCTTCTACCCTGTTTGTCCTGGTAGCACACAATACATGATTGGTTCGCCTTACTTCCACGTGGCTAAGGTACACCTTGAGAACGGCAAGACTATCACTATCCGAGCAGATAAAAACGACAAAGACAACCGTTTCATACAGCATATAACAATGAACGGACAGCCTTATCCACATTATTATCTTGAACATGAACAACTGATAACAGGTCCTGAAATAGACTTCACTATGGGCGATAAACCTGTGAAATAGAAAGTTATCTTATTCCTTTAGCATCCAACTAACAGATTTCATACCTATTAGAATAAATCTGTTAATTGGATGTCATTATGTCAACTAATCCTATAAAATCACTTAAAAGAGTAAGGTCTCATCAACAATATTATAATTTGTTTGCGTATATTTGTGTCATATTAATCCAAAAATGAGTATATAACAATGAGAAAAATCTTTTCTTCTAAACGCATATTGTGCGCTGGTTTAGTATTAGGTGGACTGTTTACATTTTCCAGTTCATACGCAACAAACAACGACGCAAATAATGACAATCAGCAAGTAGCAGCCACACCAACCAACAACACACGGATTGTTGGTACGTGGGAGCTGACCAATAAGGGTAGTTATGCTATCGTGCGTAACCCGAGAACACACAAGGAATATAAGGTGGGGTTCATAATCGACAGATATGATGACTATAAGTTCCTCCCAGTAGACTTCAAGACTGGTGAGCGTGTTGACCTTCGCTCGCTCGTTGGACATGATGATGACGACCTCGATGATGAGTTGCATCGCTTCGACTTCTACCGTAATGGGACCATGAGTGTTATAGAGAGAGAGGACAATGGCAGGTGGAAACGTGACGACGACACAGGAGTGTATGGTTTTCGTCGTGATGGATTCTTTATGAAGATAGATGGTAAGACACGCAAGAACCTTCAAGTCAGATTTATTAACAACAATGAGTTCGAACTGACCCAGACCAAGTTTAATGACAACGACCTTCGGAGAATAGTCGTTAAGAAGGTGATGAGATATGTTCGTGTGACGAGAAAATAAGGCAAGATAAGCCCAGTCTATAACACATATCGCCCAGTTAACAGTTGCTTAACCTTGTGTGAAGCCTTGTTGACTGGGGTTTTTAATTATGTATTGAGGCAAGATTTCTTACCTTAAACCACCCTATCAAAGACGTAAAAGACAAAGACGAAGCAAGCAGCAAACTATTACAACCAAATGAGAAGACCGTCTTCAACAAATTATTTTCATGAACATAAATATTTCTTTTCACGACAATAAATATTTTTCTTCATGAAAAGAAATTAGGCAAAGTGATAGGGTGTATATTCAGTTGACACGTAAGTTAAATATTTCTGGTTAGTTATAGACCTCATTTACACGCCTCACTGTACACATGTAAACGAAAAAATGTAATCAAGAAAGGCTCTAATTACAGTATTTTTGCGTAAATTTGTATCTCGATATAGAACTGAGTAAAAAAACAACATATCACGAACAACAATATATGAAACGTAAAACATGGCGCAAACACCATAAATGGGTTGGAATTGTCGTTACATTTTTCTTGGTAATGTTCTGCCTTTCTGGTATTGTACTTAACCATCGTCAACTCTTTGCAGATATCAATGTAAGCCGTGGGATATTACCCGGTCAATACGAATTCAGCCAATGGAACAACGGATTACTACGTGGAACACTACGTTATAAAGATAATAAAAACCATGAAAAGGTGTTCATATATGGTGCTGCAGGCGTCATTCAGACTGACACAACGGCTACGAACTTTACAGAATACAACCAAGGACTGCCTACTGGTGCGGACTATCGCCAGATGCGAGGAATGGCTAAGACTCCACAAAATGACCTCTTTGCAGTTAGCGTTATGAACCTATATAAACTGGGGAAGAACGCATCTTGGCAAACAGTCGACCTCCCAAAGCAAGAAGATGACGAACTTC
>ENA-OWLR01000278-OWLR01000278.1-metagenome-genome-assembly--contig:-NODE-278-length-15914-cov-3.837001_pt1 | contig 15914 bp, 14 predicted proteins | sample MGYA00245352_ERZ651110 | MGnify/ENA primary metagenome ERZ651110 (study PRJEB26857, sample SAMEA4031765) | metagenome | biome: human; feature: oral; material: saliva | place: Philippines | collected 2014... | reverse complement strand
CGTAGATGCTTTACCAAAAGATGTGAAATTTAAACAATATCATGTGAATTTCTTAGGTCATCAATCTGAAAACTTAACACGTGCTTGGGCGTTAGCAATGGCATTAGGTGCAGAAAGTAAAGTAAAATCACCATTATTTGAAGCGGCTCAAAAGGATGCCTTAAAATCAATGGATGATATTCGAGCTATCTTCTTATCGAATGGCGTAACCGCGGAGCAATTTGATGGTGGCATTAATAGTTTTGCAGTAAATGGTTTAGTTAATAAACAAGTAAATGCCGCAGAACAATTTAAAGTGCATGGCGTACCTGATTTTTATGTCAATGGTAAATTCCGCGTAAACCCTGAAGGGTTAAATTATGATGATTTCGTGAAAGATTATGTGCAAACCGTAAAAGGTTTATTGCAAAAATAACGAAAAATTGGTTTAATGCCTGCCCTATTTTGTAAATATTAATGAAAGAAGAGAGAATATTATGGCTGCAAGTTTTAGCGTAATGCGTCGTTTCTTTGACGATAAAAACTACCCACGTGGTTTTTCCCGTCACGGTGATTACACAATCAAAGAATCACAGGTGCTTGAGCAATATGGTCAAGCGTTCAAAGCATTAGACTTAGGGGAACGTGAGCCATCGACTAAAGAAGAAAAAGATTTTGTCGCTTTTTGCCGTGGTGAGCGCGCAGCAGAGACTTTCTTTGAAAAAACTTGGAATAAATATCGTACTCGTATTAACACTAAAAAACGTGTTTACACCTTATCTGGTGATGTGAGTGAAGCCGCCTCTGGCGGTGAAGATTATTCCGGCGAATAAGATACGTTAAATAAGGCAGGCGGAAGTCTGCCTTTTGTTTTTGAATAGCTTGTGAAATCACGCGTAATTCACGGCTGATAACTTTATTCTCCTATCTTTGTATGAACGATTCGTCTTCATACGCCCTACGAATACTAATTTCTATGCAATTACCGATTTCTCAATACAACGAACTGCTACAAAAAAAACTTGAAAAATTAACCGCACTTTTGCGCCCTTTCAATGCACCCGATATTCAAGTTTTTGACTCTCCAACAAGTCATTATCGCATGCGTGCGGAGTTTCGTATTTGGCACGAGCAAGATGATTTTTACCATATTATGTTTGATCAAGCGACGTTGCAGCGTTATCGCGTGGATGAATTTCCAATCGCCAGCATGCTAATTAATCGTATGATGCAAACCTTATTACCTTTGTTAAAACAACAAGAAGTGCTACACAAAAAATTATTCCAAATTGATTACCTTAGCACCTTGAGTAATAAGATTATTGTGAGCTTGCTTTATCATAAAACACTCACTGAAGAATGGGAAAGTGCGGCTAAAAATCTGAAAGATTTACTCGAAAAGCAAGGTTTTGATGTGCAAATAATCGGGCGTGCAAGTAAACAAAAAATCTGTTTTGAGCAAGATTATGTGGATGAAGTTTTACCTGTGAATGGCAGAAATTATGTTTATCGTCAAGTCGAGAATAGTTTTACCCAGCCAAATGCAACGGTAAACTGCAAAATGCTTGAATGGGCAATTGATTGTACCCAAAATAGCGAAGGTGATTTATTAGAACTTTACTGCGGAAACGGTAATTTTTCTATCGCACTTGCACAAAATTTCCGTAAGGTATTGGCAACAGAAATCGCCAAACCTTCTGTAGCCGCCGCACAATTTAATATTGCTGAAAATAAAGTGGATAATTTACAAATTATCCGTATGTCGGCAGAGGAATTTACGCAGGCAATGAATGGGGTTAGAGCCTTTAACCGCTTGAAAGGGATTGATTTAAAATCTTATGAATGTAATACCATTTTTGTCGATCCGCCTCGTGCGGGGCTTGATCCTGATACAGTGAAACTTGTACAAAATTACGATCGCATTTTGTATATTTCCTGTAATCCACATACGCAGTGTGATAATCTTGTTGAACTTTCAAAAACTCACCGCATTGGAAAAGCTGCGTTATTTGACCAATTCCCTTATACTGACCACATGGAAAGCGGCGTATGGCTCATTCGCAAGTAGGTATTCAACTAATTTCTGAATCTTCAGAAAAAACATTAGCAGAATTGACCGCACTTTGTGCTGAACACAACATTATTCATCATGAAAAGAGCCCACTTGCACTTGTTCAAACCGATGACCGTTTAGAACTTCGTAAACTAGACGAACCTAAACTCGGAGCGGTTTATGTTGATTTTGTAGGTGGCACAATGGCTCACCGTCGTAAATTCGGTGGTGGACGTGGCGAAGCCATAGCAAAAGCGGTAGGGATTAAAGGTTCGGCATTGCCAACAGTTATTGATGCAACAGCTGGTCTAGGGCGAGATGCCTTTGTGTTAGCCGCAATTGGTTGTCAAGTTCGTTTAGTGGAACGCCATCCTGTTGTTTTTTTACTTCTGCAAGATGGTTTAAATCGTGCTTATCAGGATGAGGAAATCGGCGAGATGTTGCAACAAAATTTGCGCTTGCTGAATGTTCACCATATTAATGAACTTGATCCTAATAGCGATTATGCCGATGTGGTTTATCTCGATCCAATGTATCCGCATAAACAAAAATCTGCACTAGTAAAAAAGGAAATGCGAGTATTCCAGCATTTAGTCGGGGCTGATTTAGATTCCGATGAATTGCTTTTACCTGCACTACAATTAGCTCAAAAACGTGTGGTCGTGAAGCGTCCTGACTATGCGGAATTTCTTTGTGGAAAACAACCGCACTTTAGCCGTGAAACGAAAAATCATCGCTTTGATATTTATATGGGAGCATCACGATGCTAAGAGAAAGTGCCGTTGTTATTAGCTATGAAAATGGCATTGCCAAAGTGAAATGCCAATCCCAAAGTGCCTGTGGTCAATGCGCAGCTAAAAACAGTTGTGGAACATCAAGCCTTTCCGAATTAAACGGTAAACGTGGCGAGCATATTTTTAATGTGGAAACATTAATGCCATTACGCGAAGGTCAAATTGTTGAAATTGGATTAGAAGAAAAGTCGATGTTGTTGTCGGCATTATTGATGTATGTTGTACCGCTTTTGACCTTATTGATTGTGACTATGTTGTCCGATTACATAAGCGATAATGAAATTCTGCGTGCAATTTTAATCTTCGGATTAACCGCACTTTCTTTCATTTTTGTAAAATCTTATAGCAGAAAATTAGGGCAGCAAACAGAGTTTCAGCCTGTTTTATTGCGCATATTATCTTAAGTTTTTTATTCGCTTTTTATTATTTCTGCGATCTAGATCGCAAACTATAAAGCTAGTTGAGAAATTCCCTTTCTATTTCAGCAAAATTTCTCTTTTATTCATCGGAGAAACTATGCTGAATTTATTTAAATTACCCATTGAGAAAAGTTCTTTAGAGGCTTGGTCAAAACTTAGTGATGATGTGGCAAAAGTTGCTATTCTAGCAATGCCTGTTATACTTTATGGCGAGCAACCGCTTTTCCTAAAAGGATTAAATATTAGTTTTTTGCTCATTATTGCTTATGCTTGCCTTGTGATGGGGCGTAAATTTCGTCAATTAGTGGAGGGAAAATAATATGTGGCTTACTATAGGGCTTGGAATTGTTGCTCTTCTTGCTATCGGTGGACTTATTTTTGCCAATTATGTAGCAAAACATTCTTAATTTATTAACCCCGATCTTTCGGGGTTTTCCGTATCTAAAGTGCGGTGATTTTTAAGGTTATTTTTATGAACAATCAGATTCCTTTACTTGGAATTACCGGTTATAGCGGTAGTGGTAAAACAACATTATTAGAAAAACTTCTCCCAGAACTGATCGCTCGTCACATTCGCGTTTCAGTGATTAAACATAGCCATCACAATATGCAAGTTGATAAAGAAGGCAAAGATAGTTGGCGTATGAAAGAGGCAGGTTCCTCTCAAGTTATTTTAGCGAATGATGAACGCTGGGCGATTATGACGGAAACGTCAAAGCCTGTTTCATTGGATTATTTAGCGCAACAATTTGACCGCACTTTAACAGATTTAGTGTTGGTGGAAGGCTTTAAACAAGAGCCAATTCCAAAGATTTTGCTCCATCGTCAAGAAATGACAAAACCTTTACCCGAAATTGACGAATATGTAGTGGCGGTTGCGACAAATTATCCCCTTGAAATTGATCGCACTTTGTTGGATATTAACCGCATTCCGCAAATTGCCGATTTTATTGAAAATTGGTTGCACCATTTTCACGGAGCACGATGACTGAATCCAATGCCTATCGCGGTTTAGCTTGGGTAGCAGCAATGGCACTTTTTATGCAAAGCCTCGATGCGACCATTCTAAATACAGCTTTGCCCGCGATATCTTCCGATTTACATAAATCCGCCTTTGAAATGCAAATGGCGATCATCGCTTATTCTTTAGCCGTTGCATTATTTATTCCTCTTACCGCTTGGGCTGCGACAAAATTTGGGACATTGACTGTTTTTCGTGGTGCAGTTTTCACGTTTATTTTAGGATCTATCGCTTGTGCTGCTGCGCCTAATTTAGAAAGTTTAATTTTAGCCAGAGTAATTCAGGGGCTAGGTGGTGCTTTTATGATGCCCGTTGCACGTTTAGCTATTATTCAAGCTGTCCCCAAACAACAATTAGTGAATGCTTGGAATTTAATGGCAACTGCAGGTTTGATTGGGCCAATTCTAGGGCCTATTTTAGGTGGATGGTTAGTCATTCACGCCAGTTGGCACTGGATTTTTTTAATTAATATTCCAATTGGTGTGCTAGGAATTTTGGCATCGGGCAGCGTGATGAACAATATCAAGGGCAAGGCAGAGAAATTAGATTGGACAGGTTTTTTACTCTTTGCATTGGGGTTAGTTGGTATTACGCTTGGTTTGGATTTACTCGGAGAAAGTCAGCATAATTCAAGTGTAACTTATAGCATATTAGTTGTTGGTATTCTGTTACTCGTAACTTATTGTGGCTATGCTAAAAACAATGAAAATGCCATTTTACCTTTATCCCTTTTCCGCACTCGTACATTCAGATTAGGCATTATTGCCAATATTTTTATTCGATTATCTGCATCTGGTGTGCCCTTTTTATTACCTTTAATGTTCCAATTATCTTTCGGTTACAGTGCTGAAATGTCTGGCTGGCTATTAGCACCGATTGCGTTAATTTCTGTGATGTTGAAAATATTAATTGGACGAATTTTAAATCGTTGGGGCTATAAAACCACGTTAATTTCATCCGCACTTTTGATGGCAGGTTCTGTGATTTCAATGGCTTGGTTAGATAAACAAAGTTCTCTAACTTGGATTATTTGTAATCTTATGTGGTATGGGGCTTGTATGTCGATCATTTTTACTTCAATTAATACGCTGGCTGTAGGCGATCTTTCAAAACAACAGTCTGGCACAGGCTCTACCGTATTAAGTATTGTACAGCAAGTTGGGATTGGATTTGGTATTGCTATTTCATCGATAATTCTAAATCTCTATAGACATTTTTTTAGCGCAAGTGATGGTTTACAACAGGCTTTTAGCTATACTTTTTTAACCTCATCACTTTTTGCAATCGCCTTAGTTTGGTCGCTTATGAAATTACACAAAAATGATGGCGATCATTTACGAAAAATGCCTTAGATTAATTTGTTATAATCCATAGGATTTTTTTATTTAAAAAAAGGGAAATTTGCTTATATCTTATTGATATTTCTTGTTGGTGGAGATAGCTCCATCGTTTAACCATAAATGGTGGGGCATTCCCTGCCTAACATTGAGGTATGCTTATGAAACTAAAAGCAACATTAACTCTCGCCGCTGCAACTCTTGTTTTGGCAGCTTGTGATCAATCTAGCTCGGCAAATAAATCTACCGCTCAAACTGAAGCAAAATCCTCGTCAAATAATACTTTCGTTTATTGCACAGCGAAAGCTCCATTGGGATTTAGCCCTGCGTTAATAATTGAAGGTACTTCTTATAATGCAAGCTCACAACAAGTGTATAACCGCTTAGTTGAATTTAAAAAAGGCTCAACGGATATTGAACCAGCTTTAGCTGAAAGCTGGGAAATTAGCGATGATGGCTTAAGTTATACTTTTCATTTGAGAAAAGGGGTTAAATTCCACACAACAAAAGAATTTACCCCGACACGTGATTTTAATGCAGATGATGTTGTATTTTCATTCCAACGTCAGTTAGATCCAAATCATCCATATCACAATGTATCTAAGGGGACTTATCCATATTTTAAAGCAATGAAATTCCCTGAATTGTTGAAATCAGTGGAGAAAGTAGACGATAACACAATTCGTATTACCTTAAACAAGACAGATGCGACTTTCTTGGCTAGTCTTGGTATGGATTTTATTTCTATTTATTCTGCAGAATATGCTGATTCAATGCTGAAAGCGGGTAAACCAGAAACACTTGATAGTCGCCCAGTGGGGACAGGCCCTTTTGTTTTTGTGGATTATAAAACAGATCAAGCCATACAATATGTTGCGCATGAAAATTATTGGAAAGGTAGAACACCTTTAGATCGTTTAGTCATTAGCATTGTGCCTGATGCAACAACACGTTATGCAAAATTACAGGCGGGTACTTGCGATTTAATTTTATTCCCAAATGTAGCGGATTTAGCCAAAATGAAAACCGATCCAAAAGTACAACTTTTGGAACAAAAAGGTTTGAACGTAGCGTATATCGCATTCAATACCGAAAAAGCACCGTTTGATAATGTCAAAGTGCGCCAAGCGTTGAATTACGCAGTGGATAAAAAAGCGATTATTGAAGCGGTTTATCAAGGTGCAGGAACATCAGCTAAAAACCCACTTCCTCCAACAATTTGGAGTTATAACGATGAAATCCAAGATTATCCGTACGATCCAGAAAAAGCAAAACAACTTTTAGCAGAAGCGGGTTATCCAAATGGTTTTGAAACTGATTTCTGGATTCAACCTGTTATTCGTGCTTCTAATCCAAATCCAAAACGTATGGCTGAATTAATTATGGCGGATTGGGCTAAAATTGGTGTAAAAACTAACCCAGTAACTTATGAATGGGCTGATTATAGAAAACGAGCAAAAGAGGGAGAATTAACTGCGGGTATCTTTGGTTGGTCTGGCGATAATGGTGATCCTGATAATTTCTTATCCCCATTATTAGGTGGCTCAAATATAGGTAATTCTAATATGGCACGTTTCAATAATTCAGAATTTGATGCTTTACTCAATGAGGCTATTGGATTAACCAATAAGGAAGAACGTGCGAAACTTTATAAACAAGCTCAAGTTATTGTCCATAATCAAGCACCTTGGATTCCAGTTGCCCACTCTGTTGGTTTTGCGCCACTTAGTCCTCGCGTAAAAGGTTATGTACAAAGCCCATTTGGCTATGACGCTTTTTATGGTGTGAGTGTTGATGGTAAATAATTCATATTGATTTACTTATTTTAAGCCCTTATTTATAAGGGCTTTTTATTTACCAAGGATTATTCTGTAAAAAATATGTTAAATAACTTTAACTTGAGTATAATGCTCTGCATTATTTCTATCGGATATGATTCCGTAGAATAATAAAAATTAATTGTTAATATAAGGAACAAAAATGGATTTCAATCGAATTATCACTCATATGAATGATCATCATCAAGATGATATGGCTGCCCTTTGTAAAAAATTTGGTGGCGAAAAGGAAATTACAGATGTGACGTTAGTTAATGTAGATTTTGCTGGTTTAGATTTTAAATATAATGGTGGCAAAACATTACGTGTGGAATTTCCACAACAAGCTGACGCAGGTTCAATTAAACAAGTAATCATCAATCTTTGTGTAGAAAATAAACCAGTTGCAAATTACGATCGTATCAAGGCTAAAATTGATGAATTTCGTCAAGAGTTTAAAAGCTGTGTGCTTTCTACTTTAGATAAAGATGGCTTACCGATGGCGTCTTATGCACCAATTATTTTCTTTGATGGAAAATATTATATTTATATCAGTGCCATTGCAGAGCATTATGAGAATTTAAAACGCAATCCAAATCAAGTAGAAGTGATGTTTTTAGAAGATGAAAACAAAGCGAAGTCAATTATTGTGCGTACTCGCTTACGTTATAAAGCAAGTGCACGTTTTATTCCTCGTGAAGATCCAATTGTTGAAAAAGTCTTAGATAAATTAGCCGAAACTATGAATGATGTAGGCGGAATTAAAACAATTCGTGAATTTACTGATTTTGATTTAGTTGAACTTACATTTGGAACAGGTCGTTTTGTAAGAGGTTTTGGCCAAGCTTATTTGATTGATGCTAATGGGGAAATTTCTCATATTGGTGTCAAAGGTAATCCACATGAAAAAGAAAGTGATAAATAATATTGTCTCTTAATGAAGATAAAGGGTTGAGTGTAAATTTATACTCACCCCTTTTGTTTACGATAAGTTCGAGTGAAATTGAAATTTCTTTATTTTTTTACCGCACTTTATTTTCATTAAGGACAAGGCTTGCTTACTATAATTTCGATAACCTGTCTATCGATATGTTGCATACTTTTTGATGCAATAGTGCAGAGATTATCAATAGTTCGATCAAGATCGTGTTCGACACCTTCATTGCCGCAGCAATAGGCAATCCAACCATACCTGTTCCTGGCACTGCAACGCCCAATCCATTTTTCATCAGATTAGGTGAGACTTTTGCTTCAATGCGTTCAGGTGTTTTGCCTAAATATTTCGCCGCTGTAGCGGATGCCAGAGCAAGAGAAATGGGTTCGGTACAGCCTAGAGTTGGCACAACATCATGTTTAACGATGTGGAGTAATGGTTTTTCAATTTCGTTAAGTCTTTCTAAATTCATTATTACCTATCCAATTAATGCGCTTCATCCCAATTTTGTCCAACACCCACTTCCACAATCAACGGAACAACTAATTCAGCAGCGGCTTCCATGTGTTGTTTAATTTGCTCACGGAAAAACGCGACTTTTTCTGACCGCACTTCAAACACTAATTCATCATGTACTTGCATAATCATTTCAATATCTGGATCGTGACGGATTACTTCATCAAGTTTAATCATCGCTCGTTTAATAATATCCGCAGCCGTGCCTTGCATCGGTGCATTGATTGCCACACGTTCTGCTCCTTTACGACGCATTGCGTTGCTAGAATTAATATCTGGTAAATATAAACGGCGACCAAATAGCGTTTCCACATAGCCTTGTGCTTTCGCTTTTTCACGAATATCAGTCATAAATTGTTGTACGCTAGGATAGCGTTGGAAATATAAATCCATGTATTTTTGTGCATCAGCACGGGAAATGCCAAGTTGGCGTGAAAGTCCAAAGGCGGACATTCCATAAATTAAGCCGAAATTAATCGCTTTAGCATTGCGACGTTGCTCGCTGGTGATTTCATCTAATGATACACCGAAGATTTCAGCTGCGGTGGAGCGATGAATATCCTTGCCTTGCGAGAAAGCGTTAATTAAGCCTTGATCGCCTGAAAGATGCGCCATAATACGTAGCTCAATTTGAGAATAGTCAGCGGCGACAATAGAATAACCTTCACGTGCGATAAATGCTTGTCGAATACGACGACCTTCTTCATTCCGAATTGGAATATTTTGTAGGTTTGGATCACTTGATGATAAACGCCCTGTCGCCGTCACCGCTTGATGATAAGAGGTATGCACTCGGCCTGTTTGTGAATTGACCATTTGAGGCAGTTTATCCGTGTAAGTGGATTTAAGTTTGCTCAACCCACGATGTTCAACCAAAATTTTGGGTAATTCGTGGCTATAGGATAATTCTTCCAATACTTCTTCATTTGTTGATGGCGCACCTTTTGGCGTTTTTTGTAAAACAGGTAGCCCAAGTTTATCGAACAAAATTTCTTGTAATTGTTTGGTGGATGCTAAATTAAATGGCTGGCCCGCTAATGCGTAAGCTTGTTCCTCAAGTGCGGTTAATCTCGTGGCAATTTCGTTAGATTGCATAAAGAGAGCATTACTATCAATCAAAACGCCTGTACGTTCCATACGAGAAAGCACATGAAGTAATGGTAATTCCATTGTTTTATACAATTCAACAAGCGTTGGTTCTTCTTGCAGTTTCAACCACAGTGCTTGTTGTAATTTCATTGTCACATCAGCATCTTCTGCTGCGTATTCTGTGGCTTGTTCTAATGGAATTTGATTAAACGTAAGCTGACTTTTTCCTTTCCCAGCGATGCTTTCAAATGCGATAGTTTCATGCCCTAAATAACGTTTGGCTAAATCGTCCATATTATGACGACCCGTACTATTTAGCGTATAGGAAAGCAACATCGTATCAAATTCAACACCTTGTAATTCAATGCCATGACGGGCAAAAATACTTTCATCAAATTTAATGTTTTGTCCAATTTTGTGAATATTAGGATTTTCTAAGATTGGTTTGATAGCGGCAAGTGCGGTCGATTTTTCGAGTGTTTTTGGTGCATCCAAATAATCCAATTGCAATGGTAAATAAGCAGCTTCGCCATTTTCAAGAGCAAAAGAGATACCCACTAAATTAGCAGACATATAATCGAGGCTATCTGTTTCAGTATCGACAGCAATGAGTTTTTCTGTATTGAGTTTTTCAATCCAGCGTGTTAAATCTGCTTGAGTGAGCAAGGTTTCATATTTTGTACGATCGATTTGAATTTTAGGCGTATTTTCCACCGCACTATTTCCCACCGAATTTTGAGCTGGTGATGTCGCTTGATACTGGTTCATTTTCACTGGCTGTTCAGTGGTTTGGGTAATAGAATCTGCCCCATTCATCACTTCATTAAGCCAGCGTTTAAATTCGTAGCGAGCAAAATATTCAATGAGTTGATCGTTTTGGCTTTCTCCAAGCAACAATTGATCGGTTGTCACGTTAAGTTCAACATCCGTTTTGATGGTTGCTAATGTATAAGAAAGATCGGCATTGGATTTTTCAGCCAATAATTTTTCACCTAGTTTTTTCGCCCCACGAATTGGCAGTTCCGCTACTTTTTCAAGATTGGCATAAATTTCAGTCATACTCCCGATGCCTTGCAGTAAAGCAAGTGCGGTTTTTTCGCCAACGCCAGTAACACCCGGAATGTTATCTGCACTATCGCCCATGAGTGCTAGATAATCAATGATGAGTTCAGGTGGAATACCGTATTTTTCAATCACACCCTCGCGATCCAATAAGCTATTATTCATGGTGTTGATGAGCATAATATTGTCATCAACTAACTGTGCCATATCTTTATCGCCAGTACTAATGAGCACTTTTTTACCCAAACTTGATGCTTGTAGTGCGAGAGTACCGATCACATCATCTGCCTCAATCCCTTCCACCACTAAAAGTGGAATTCCCAATGCACGAATCATATCGTGCAAAGGCTGAATTTGTTTGCGTAAATCATCAGGCATTGGTGGACGATGAGATTTATATTGTTCAAACATTTCATCGCGAAATGTTTTCCCTTTTGCATCAAAAACAACGGCTATATGAGTGGGCTGTACTTGTGAGATGAGGCTTTTTAACATATTTAACACGCCGTACATCGCACTTGTTGGCTCACCTGCGGCATTAGTTAAAGGAGGAAAGGCATGAAATGCACGATATAAATAAGAAGAACCATCCACTAGCACAAGCGGATTTGTTGCAATTTGGGCCATAAAAATCTCGTTTTAAACTGAAAAATGGGGGCATTATAGCGTAATTTATGGTGATGAGCGAATGGCGGGTTTAATGTAAAATTTATGACGAATATTTTTTGCTATGGCATAATATCGGCCATTCAAATATTTAATTTAAGGAAATCAAATGTCGTTAAAATTGGTCGAAATTTTAGTTTTGGGTCAGGTTTTGCGTTTAAATGTACCCATTGAACAAGAAGAATTACTGCGCCAAGCTGCGCGTAATTTAGATATATTGGTTTCCGAAATGAAAGAAAAGACAGGCCTTATTCAGCTTGATCGTGTGCTTTCTATTGTGGCACTCAATTTGAGTTTTGAATTAAGCCAAGAAAAAAATAAAACGGCTAAAATTGAAGAGGTATTGAGAACGGGTATCCAACAATTAGATCATTCATTAGAAAATATTCGTGTTACAAAAGAACCGCATTAAATTAATGATCAAATTAGAGTCATTTTGTCGTTTTATAAGCAACTCGTTAAATTTGACAAATAAATGCTAGTCAATACTGAGAATTTGGGCTAGTATAAACCCATAAGAATTACCTGGAGTGTTCGTCAGTAGGCTATGTCCCTGAGCCGATACTTTAAATCTTATAAATTGGTTTCCTATCGTTGGTGTGTAGGCTTAACCTTTGACTCGTTCATTGGGCTAAGAAACCTGAAAACGGTATCAACTGATTTCCTTGAACCGTCGGGTTCAAGGACTACTGCCCGCAGCGGCACTCTGGGGTCTTCCTTTCATTTCTATGAATACTCAAAAACGCCAGCAAATCCGCACTGAAATCCGAAAAATACGTGCAAATTTAACCGCACTTCAACAGCACCAAGCTGAGCAATCGGTTACTCAACAGGCGTTAAATCTTATCGAGCAACGACAAGCCAAAAATATTGCATTATATTTTTCTTTTGATGGTGAAATTTCGACAAAAGCCTTAATCCAATCCCTATGGATGCAAAACAAAAATGTGTATTTGCCTGTTTTACATCCTTTTACTAAACACCATTTATTGTTTTTACGCTATTTACCTGATACGCCAATGAAACAAAATCAGTTTGGCATTTGGGAGCCAAAGCTAAATGTTCAAAATGTTTTGCCATTAAATGAACTGGATATTTTATTTACGCCATTGGTGGCTTTTGATAAAAAAGGAAATCGCCTTGGTATGGGCGGTGGATTTTATGATCGCACGTTGCAGAATTGGCAAAATAAATCTTTTATTCCAGTGGGGTTAGCGTACCAATGTCAGCAAGTAGAAAATCTTCCCACTGAGCATTGGGATGTGCCACTGTTCGATATTTTAGTAGGTTAAAACCTATCATCAAATTTTTATTGATAGATAAAATCAAAAATATTTCAATTTTTCTCTTGAAATCCTTTCAAACGATCTTACTTAATTTGGGCAAACGGCGAAAGCCAAAACCAAATTGAGGAAAGTGTATGAACATTGAAAAATTTACGACGAAATTCCAAGAAGCTTTAAGCGAAGCACAATCACTTGCTATCGGAAAAGACAATCAATTTATTGAACCCGTGCATTTATTGACCGCACTTTTAAATCAACAGGGTGGCTCTATTGCACCAATTTTGACAGCAAGTGGTGTAAATGTGGCGTTATTGCGTAATGAATTAAAGACAGAACTAAATAAATTGCCGCAAGTGATTGGCAATGGTGGAGATGTACAACTTTCACGCCAGCTTATTAATCTACTTAATTTATGCGATAAATTCGCACAGCAAAACCAAGATAAATTTATTTCGAGCGAATTGTTTTTGCTTGCAGCTTTAGAAGAACGAGGAACGATCAGCGATATTTTGAAAAAGTGCGGTGCGAAAAAAGAACAAATTTCGCAAGCTATTCAGCACATTAGAGGGGGACAAAACGTGAACGATCAAAATGCAGAAGAAAGCAGACAAGCTCTTGAAAAATATACGATTGATTTAACCGCTCGTGCAGAAAGTGGCAAACTTGATCCTGTAATTGGGCGTGATGAAGAAATTCGTCGAGCCATTCAAGTATTACAACGTCGTACCAAAAACAACCCTGTGTTAATTGGTGAACCAGGTGTAGGGAAAACGGCGATTGTCGAAGGCTTGGCACAGCGTATCGTAAACGGCGAAGTGCCAGAAGGTTTGAAAAATAAACGTGTGCTTTCATTAGATATGGGCGCATTGATTGCTGGTGCAAAATATCGCGGAGAATTTGAAGAACGTTTAAAAGCGGTGCTCAATGAACTTTCTAAAGAAGAAGGTCGCGTGATCCTCTTTATTGATGAAATTCATACTATGGTCGGCGCGGGTAAAACCGATGGTGCGATGGATGCGGGTAACTTATTAAAACCAAGTTTAGCGCGCGGTGAATTACATTGCGTGGGTGCAACCACTCTAGATGAATATCGTCAATATATCGAAAAAGATGCCGCACTTGAACGCCGTTTCCAAAAAGTCTTTGTGGACGAACCAAGTGTAGAAGATACCATTGCGATCTTACGTGGTTTGAAAGAACGCTATGAAATTCACCACCATGTAGATATTACTGACCCTGCGATTGTCGCTGCAGCAACGCTTTCACACCGTTATATTTCCGATCGTCAGTTACCAGATAAAGCGATTGATTTGATCGATGAAGCGGCGTCTAGCATTCGTATGGAAATAGATTCTAAACCTGAACCGCTTGATCGTCTTGAACGTCGTATTATCCAATTAAAATTGGAACAACAGGCATTACAAAAAGAAGAAGACGAAGCAAGTCGCAAACGTTTAGAAATGTTAGAGAAAGAATTGGCTGAAAAAGAACGTGAATATGCCGAACTTGAAGAAGTGTGGAAATCTGAAAAAGCAACGCTTTCTGGCTCTCAACATATTAAACAAGAGTTAGATACTGCAAAAACCGAACTAGAACAAGCTCGTCGCGCGGGTGATTTAGCGAAAATGTCAGAGTTGCAATATGGCCGCATCCCTGCTCTTGAAAAGCAACTCGAGCAAGCTGAAACCAGCGAAGGAAAAGAAATGACGCTTTTACGCTATCGTGTCACGGATGAAGAAATCGCAGAAGTGCTTTCTAAAGCCACAGGCATTCCTGTATCAAAAATGATGGAAGGCGAGAAAGAAAAACTCTTGCGTATGGAAGAAGAATTGCATAAACGTGTTATCGGACAAAACGAAGCCGTGGATGCCGTGGCGAATGCTATTCGTCGTAGCCGTGCAGGTCTTTCCGATCCTAATCGCCCAATTGGTTCTTTCTTGTTCCTAGGGCCAACAGGTGTTGGTAAAACAGAGCTTTGCAAAACTTTGGCTAAATTCTTGTTTGATAGTGAAGATGCGATGGTGCGTATTGATATGTCAGAGTTTATGGAAAAACACAGTGTTTCTCGTTTAGTTGGTGCGCCTCCAGGCTATGTCGGCTATGAAGAAGGCGGTTATTTAACTGAAGCTGTTCGTCGTCGTCCATATTCAGTGATCTTATTAGATGAAGTTGAAAAAGCACACGCAGATGTATTCAATATCTTATTACAAGTGTTGGATGATGGTCGTTTAACTGATGGTCAAGGTCGTACTGTGGACTTCCGTAACACGGTTGTAATTATGACCTCTAACTTGGGTTCTGATTTAATCCAAGGTAATAAAGACGAAAGCTATAGCGAAATGAAAGCCTTAGTGATGTCAGTGGTAAGCCAACATTTCCGCCCAGAATTCATCAACCGTATTGACGAAACGGTGGTCTTCCATCCACTTGGTAAAGAAAATATCCGTGCGATTGCAAGTATCCAATTAGAACGCTTAGCAAAACGTATGGAAACTCGTGGATACGAATTGGTGTTTACCGATGCTTTATTAGACTTCATTGGCGAAGTGGGATACGACCCAATTTATGGTGCACGTCCATTGAAACGTGCTATTCAACAAGAAATTGAAAACAGCTTGGCACAACAAATTCTATCTGGTGCGTTATTACCTGGTAAGGTTGTTACCATTGATTATGCCAACGCAGAAGTTCAAGCTAGACAATAGGTATTAAAAAAAGTGCGGTAAATTTACCGCACTTTTCTTATGAACCTAAACGCTGACGTACAATTTCAAATAAACATACCCCTGTTGCGACAGATACATTTAATGATGAAACTGAACCAGCCATTGGAATGCTAATCAGTTGATCGCAATGTTCACGCGTTAAGCGGCGCATTCCATCGCCTTCTGCTCCCATCACTAATGCAATTGCTCCCGTTAATTTAGCTTCATAAATGCCA
>ENA-OWLR01000277-OWLR01000277.1-metagenome-genome-assembly--contig:-NODE-277-length-15916-cov-6.257928_pt1 | contig 15916 bp, 5 predicted proteins | sample MGYA00245352_ERZ651110 | MGnify/ENA primary metagenome ERZ651110 (study PRJEB26857, sample SAMEA4031765) | metagenome | biome: human; feature: oral; material: saliva | place: Philippines | collected 2014 | study... | reverse complement strand
TCTAAATTACAATAAATAGTATCCAGATCTCTATGAGTTATAAAAGAGCTCAATCTACATAATGTGGATTGAGCTCTTTTTATGTATTTTCTCTAATATATAATTATAAGAAAATTTTCTAGATATGATAAAAATCATTGGTAAAATATTTGTAAATTTAGTATAATCATATCAATATTTATAAATTCTATAGAATTTAAAAAAGAGATGAAGAAAGGGAGGAGATTATTGATGTCACATTATGTAGATCTAAATAGCGATTTAGGTGAAAGTTTTGGCAACTACACATTAGGCATGGATGATGAAGTGTTAAATCACGTCACAAGTGCTAATGTTGCCTGTGGATGGCATGCAGGAGATCCTCTCATTATGGATGCTACAGTTCGCATGTGCAAGGAGAAGGGCGTAGCCGTAGGGGCTCATCCTGGATATCCTGATTTAATGGGCTTTGGTCGTCGAGCAATGGCAGTCAATCCGGCAGAGGCTAAAGCATATATGATATATCAAGTTGGTGCATTGCAAGCCTTCTGTGATAGCTATGGCGTTACATTACAACATATGAAATTACATGGTGCTTTTTATAACACTGCTTGTGTAACTCCTGCATTGGCAGATGCTGTATTAGATGGCTTACAAGCGGTAAACCCTAATATTGCAGCTATGGTGTTGAGCGGTAGCTATATTGCAAAAGAAGCAGAGCGTCGAGGCATTCCTGTAATTCAGGAGGTCTTTGCTGATCGTGGTTATACTGATGAAGGTACATTGGTGCCTCGTACAGAACCTGGCGCTTTTATAAAAGACCCTCAAGAGGCTCTTGAACGAGTTCTTATGATGGTTACAGAAGGCAAGGTTGTCACTAATACAGGTAATACTATTGATATTGTAGCTGATTCCGTATGCGTACACGGCGATAACCCAGAAGCGATAGCTTTCACAAATTACATCCGTGAAGGCCTCACAAAAGCGGGCGTTACAGTGGCTAATTTTCAAAACCGTTAATTAATAAATTATTGTATGGAGGTTTTTATGAAACCAATTTCAGGTAAAGCAAGTTTATCTGTCCTCTTGGGGGCAGCTTTCTTGATGGCCACGTCCTCTATTGGGCCGGGCTTTATGTTACAAACGGCGGCATTTACGAATGATTTGAAATCAGATTTTGCGTTTGCCATCATTGTGTCTGTTATTTTTTCAATTATTGCACAGCTTAATGTGTGGACAATCATTGGCGTATCTAAAATGCGCGGTCAAGATATTGCGAATAAAGTACTGCCAGGTCTTGGCTATCTCGTGGCATTCTTGATTTCTCTTGGGGGCCTCGCGTTCAATATTGGCAACATTGGAGGCGCGTCCATGGGTCTAAACATTGTGTTTGGTATTGATACAACGACAGCAGCAGCTATCAGTGGTATTCTTGGTATTCTATTATTCGCATCTCCAAAAATGGGTGGTGTACTAGATAATACCGCTAAAATTCTTGGTACGGTAATGCTTGTATTGATTGCTTATGTAGCGTTTTCTACAAATCCACCAGTGGCTGAAGCGGTTACTCATGCAGTGGCACCAACGCATTATCCATGGCTTGCTACGATTACCCTTATCGGTGGTACTGTAGGCGGTTATATTACATTCTCTGGCGGTCATCGTCTTATTGATGCGGGCATTACCGGTCAAGAACATTTGACAGATGTACGCCGAGCAGCATTTATGGGTATGACTGTAGATGCGGTAGTTCGTATATTGCTATTCTTAGCGGTTCTTGGCGTTGTGTCCATGGGATATGTACTAGATCCTAAAGATCCAGCAGGTTCTGCGTTCTTACTTGGTGCTGGTGAAATCGGTCATAAATTATTTGGTATCGTATTCTTCTGTGCTGCGTTGACTTCTGTTGTAGGGGCAGCCTACACATCCGTATCCTTCCTTAAAACCTTGTTCAAGGTAGTGGAACGGTATGAAAAATTGACCATTATGGCCTTTATCTTTATTTCCACATGCATTCTAATCTTTATTGGCAAACCGGCTACGTTGTTAATCCTGGCAGGTTCTGTAAATGGCTTGATTCTGCCGATTACATTAGCTGTGATGCTTTTTGCTACTCATAAATCTGACATTGTAGGCGACTACAAACATAATAAACTGTTATACTATACAGGATGGATTGTAGTACTTGTAACAGCATACATTGGTGTTACATCCTTACAAGGTATTGCTAAATTACTTGGTTAAATTGATAGTTGTGAAAGTACCATTATTTTCGTTTGAAGGTAATGGTTCTTTCTAGTTATAAGAGGAGGTACCTATGAAACCTACAATTTCACCTGTAGGAGATTGCGCTATCTCTATTGATTTTGATCAGGTGATAGATCCAAAGATTAATCGACATATTCGACAAACTATAGAGCGAATTCAAGCGTTACAACCAGATGGGATTATTGAATTAGTTCCTACCTATTGTGCGTTACTCGTGCAATACGATGCTATGCTCTATTCCTATGCAGATATGTGTAATATCATTGAGCCTACATTTTCAGAATCTGTAACAGATGGTGATAATGAAACGGTGACTGTTATTGAAATTCCTACTGTGTATGGTGGAGAGTTTGGACCAGACCTTGGTTTTGTAGCGTCTCACAACAATCTAAGTGAAGAAGAGGTTATAGCTATTCATAGTGGTACAGACTATTTAGTTTATATGTTAGGCTTTATTCCTGGCTTTACCTATTTAGGTGGCATGGACCCACGTATAGCAACGCCTCGTTTATCCTCTCCAAGGACCTTGATTCCGGCCGGCTCTGTAGGCATTGCAGGGGAACAAACTGGTACTTATCCATCTGACTCTCCAGGCGGGTGGCAAATCATAGGGCGCACACCAGTAACTATGTACGATATGTCCAAGGAAAAAGCTGCATTATTAAGTGCAGGCGACTATGTGCGTTACGTGCCAATCGATGAACAGGAATATAATCGTATTAAAGCGCTGGGCGGGAACTATGTTCCAGTTATGTATGAAGTTGAGGTAGGTGAGTTACATGGCTATAAATAATTTTCAGAAATCATCTATCTACATTAATGAACCTGGCATGTATACGACTATTCAAGATGAAGGGCGCGTTGGGTTCCAGCAATACGGTATGCCTGTAGCTGGTCCTATGGATAGTGAAAGTTATCTCTTAGGGCAAGCTCTCGTCGGCAATGTGAAACCAGCCGGTGCTTTAGAATGTACCTTGTTACCACCAACATTAACCGTGAAAGGCACATATATCGTTGCTTTCACAGGAGCCGACATGGAACCAACCATCAATAGTGTACGAGTACCGAGATATATTCCATTTGTATGTCACGACGGCGATGTCATTTCCGGTGGTTTTAGTCAATGTGGCGTGCGCATGTACATTTCATTCTCTGGAGGTATCGACGTGCCAAGCATCAACGGCAGCGTATCGACCCATACAAAAGCGAAAATTGGGGGCCTTGAGGGGAGACCATTACAAAAGGGAGATGAACTTGGCATCAAAGCGTTCACCAGAGATGAAGTGCATGTCTGCGATTACCGTGGTGAAGGGCATACTCTATTCAATACCGCCTTATATAACCGTGGGGGCCGTGAATGTCATGAACCGTTACGTGTTGTTTTAGGTGATCAAGCAAAACATTTCACCGAGAAGGGTATCAAGACCTTTAGTGATAATATCTACACACTAACCGTAGAATGCGATCGAATGGGATTCCGATTAGATGGGCCTGAAATTGAACACGTAGACAGTGCAGATATCATTTCTGATGGTGCTGTGTTCGGATCGATTCAAGTTCCGTCTAATGGTCATCCTATTGTCCTTATGGCGGATCGTCAAACAACAGGGGGTTATACAAAAATAGGCACTATCATTACCGCAGACCTACCGCGGCTTAGCCAATTGCCGGTAGGGGATGGGATTAACTTTAATATCGTGTCTATTGAAGAAGCGCAAGATATATATCGAGCGTATATGGAACGATTACATAAGCGTATCGAATTAGCACATGAACAAAGTGCTTATGTATTTAAATTAAATAATGTCATATAAAAAATAACGTCTAAAGAGATTATTCTTTAGACGTTATTTTTGTTTTTGGCTGCTAATTTATCTCAATTTGACTGAAAAACTAATTTATAAAAATTTAATGAAATATAGTATTGCAAAGCTAGTATACCTCTAAGAATACAGCTATATAAAGTATTGTGGTCGTAATTTTAGTGATTTATCAATTATATTTATATGAGAAAAGTTAAAATGTGAGTTTAAATTCATCTTCTCTTCTAAATTATGGTATAAAATCACCCCAATTATTAGGTTTTATTTTATAAGGAGTTTAAATAAATCCCTTTATTGCTGAATTTGCAATGGTTATTCCAAAAATGAAATATTAGTGAAAAGGGGTTGCAAGTATATCGAAAAATTTGGTATACTCACTATATCGAAAAACTTGAATTGAATTTACTTGTTATATAGAAGTTTGAGAGCTTTATAGTAGTTTAAAGGAGAAAACAATGAACAAAATCTTTAAAGTAGTTTGGAACAAATCCAAAAATTGCTACGTAGTAGTATCTGAATTCGCTAAGAACAATAGCGGTAAAAAGAAAATTGTAGTAGCTGGTATCTTTGCAGCATTGGCTATGACAAATGCGAATGTGGCATTGGCGACAAATGATGTGCCTAGTGGTAGCAATGCGACTGCAGTTGCATATGGTAGTGGTGCTAGTGTTACAGGTGCAAATGCAGTTGGTTTAGGTAAGGGTGTAATAGCTGATAATAATGATGTTGTTGCAATTGGTACTGATGCAAAAGTAGCGACTGCTGGTGGTGGGGTTGCTATTGGTCAAAATGCTTATGCAAAAGGTCTATATCCTAATACACCAAGTGTTGCTGTAGGTAAAGATTCAATTGCAAATGGTGGTACTGCGATTGCTATTGGTACTAATGCGAAAGTAAACGAAGCTGGTACTACATTTTCACAAGGTATTGCCATTGGTGGTGGTGCATTACCTGATCAAGGGGCTACCGTTGTAGGTGACCAAGGTATTGCTATTGGTGGTAATACTAAAGCCCTTGGTCACTCCTCTATTGTTATTGGCGGTGACGATGCTGATAGAATGACAAGTACAAGAGCTGTTTATACCGATATTAATACAGGGAAAGCTGCTGTCGCTACTGTTTCTGATGCTGTTAAAGCTTTAACAGGATATGAAATTAAGTGGAAGGATTATAATAATGCTACAGCAGACCATATCGGTATCACAGTGGGTACTAAGGGGCAATCTGGTAATGCTGGTATTGCGATTGGTACTGGCGCTGACTCTAAAAATCGTATTGCTGGTGCTTTAACAGGTGTTAATACAAGTGGTGCAGATAATACATCTGTAACAAATGCCATAGCTATTGGTACAGGCGCTAAAGCAAATCGTGATAACTCTGTCGCTTTAGGTGGCGGTTCTACTACAGATAAGGCAGGTACTAAACAATCTAGCTATACATTGCCAAATGGTATTACAGCAACATGGGCTGGTGGTGACAAAACGTTAGAAGGTGATATTGTATCCTTCGGTGCTGCAGGCTATGAACGTCAGTTGAAAAACGTAGCTCCTGGTGAAGTAAGCAAGGACTCTACAGATGCAATCAATGGTTCTCAGTTGGCTGCTATCGTGGATCAAATTGCTTATAAATATGTATCTATTAAATCTACTGATACGCCAAATAAGGACAATACAGGCGCACAAGCAAATAACTCTATTGCTATTGGTCCAAATGCATCTACAACTACAGCTGCAGAAAAATCTGTAGTTATCGGTGATGGTGCTAGTGCTACGACAGCTAATGGCGTGGCTATTGGCTCTAAATCTATTGCTAGTACTGCAGCAGGTGTAGCTGGCTATAATGCTAATACAGGTCGTACTGATACATATGCTAACTTAACGGGTGCAACTTTAACATCTACATTAGGCGGTGTGGCAGTAGGTACAACAGATCAAACTCGCCAAATCAACTATGTTGCTGCTGGTACAGATGATACAGATGCAGTTAACGTAGCACAATTGAAGAGCGTTAACCTTGCTTTCACAGGCGACACTGGTAGTGGCGATGTGAATTTAGCAAATAGCAAATTAGCTGTAAATGGCGATAACACATACATTGAAACTACAGCTAATGGTAAGAAAATCACAATTGCTGGTAAAAAACAAGATATTACTGTAACAAATGGTAAAGCTGCAGGTACAGCTGGCATGGCAGATGCTAAGAATGTAGCAGAAGCAATTAATAATGCTATCGATCAAAACAAATATACTTGGGATCTCTCTGCTAATGGTGAAGCAACACCAGTAACAGTTGAAAAAGGTAATAAAGTAGATTTCTCTGGTGATAATAATATTACAGTTGCTAGAAATGATAAAAACATCTCTGTATCCTTGAAGAAAGATCTTACTGGCTTGAACAGTGCATCTTTCAATAATGCTGCAGGCAATCCAACTGTTAAAATTGATGGCGACAAAGGTATCAATGCAGGCGACATGAAAGTTACTAACGTAGCTGATGGTGTAGCTGCTAAAGATGCGGTCAATGTTTCTCAATTGAACAAAGTTGATGACAAAGCGGAAGCTAATAAAACTGCAATTGCTCGTAAAATTTCTTTAGGTGGTAATAGTGGTTCCACTAGAGAGAAATCTTTGAGCACAGGCGATGTAAAATTCAATGTGAAAGGTGCTAATGGTTTAACTACGGTTGCTTCTGGCGATGATGTAACTGTTAAACTTGATGATACTACTAAAGACACAATCGATAATGCTGCTGATAAAAACTTGAGCAATTTAAATCCAGCTGGTGAGCAAAAAGTTAAAGATTTAGCGGCTTGGAAAGTTGTGGCTAACAGTGGTACTGCTGAAAATGTTAAAGGCGGCGACACAGTTAAGTTCATCGATGGTGATAACATCGAAATTACACAAGCTGGTAAAAACTTCACAATTGCTACAAAGAAAGATGTAACATTTGATAATATTACAGCTACTCAAGGTATCACAGCTCCAAAAGTTAAAGCTACAACTGGTGTTGAAACTCCAGAAGTAACTGGCTTGACTAATAGAGATTGGACTCCAGGTCAAACAACACCTGTACCTGGTCGCGCGGCTACAGAAGACCAATTGAAACAAGTTGATAATCAAGTAGCTACAAATAAACAAAATATTGCTGATAATAAAACAGCAATCGATAAAAATACAACAGCAATCGCTCGTAAAATCTCCTTAGGTGGTAACACTGGTACTACGACTGAAAAATCTTTAAGCACAGCTGATGTGAAATTCAATATTAAGGGTGAAAACGGCCTTACTACTGAAGCTAAGGATGATAATGTAACAGTTAAACTTGATACAGCTACTAAAGATAAAATCGATAACGCTGCTGATAAAGACTTGAGTAATTTGAATCCAACAGGTGAGCAAAAAGTTAAAGATTTAGCTGCTTGGAAGGTTGTTGCTAACAATGGTACTGCTGAAGATGTTAAAGGTGGCGACACTGTTAAATACATTAATGGTGATAACATTCTCATTACTCAATCTGGTAAAGATTTCACATTCGCTACTAAGCCAGATGTAACATTCAATACGGTAACGGCTAACGACACTATTACAGCTCCAAAAGTTAAAGCTACAACTGGTGTGGAAACGCCTCAAGTAACTGGTTTAACTAATAAAACTTGGGATCCAAATAACATTACATCTGGTCGTGCAGCAACTGAAGACCAATTGAAAGCTGTAGATGATCAAGTTAAAGCTAATAAAGACAATATCACTCAAAATGCTGGTGATATTGCAACAAACAAAACAAATATTGCTAAAAATGCTGGTGATATTGCTGATAATAAAACTGCTATCAATAAAAATGCTGGCGATATTGCAAACAATGCAAGAGAAATTGCTGCAAACAAAGATAAAATCGACCAAAATACAACAGCTATTGCTCGTAAAATCTCCTTAGGCAGTGATGATGGTGATACAGATGAAAAATCTTTGAGCACTGGTGATGTGAAGTTCAATATTAAAGGTGAAAATGGCATTACTACTGCAGCTAATGGCGTAGATGTAACTGTTAAATTGGACGATGCTACAAAAGACAAAATCGACAACGCAGCAAATAAAGACTTGAGCAACTTGACTCCAACTGGTAAACAACAAGTTAAAGATTTAGCAGCTTGGAATGTAGTAGCTAATAATGGCACTGCAGAAAAAGTTCAAGGTGGCGATACAGTTAAGTTTATCAATGGCGATAACATTGAAATTACACAAAATGGTAAAGACTTCACAGTTGCTACTAAGAAAGATGTAACATTTGACAACGTTACAGCAAACCAAAAAATTACAGCTCCTGAAGTGAGTGGTTTAACAAATACTACTTGGAATCCAGGTGTAACACAACCTGTATCTGGTCGTGCTGCGACTGAAGATCAATTGAAAGCAGTTGATGATGAAGTAGCTAAGAACAAGAAAAATATTGCTGATAACAAAACTGCTATCGATAAAAATGCTGGCGATATTAAAACAAATAAAGATAATATTGACAAAAATACAACAGCAATCGCTCGTAAAATCTCCTTAGGTGGTGACACTGGTTCTACTGACGAGAAATCCTTGAGCACAGGCGATGTGAAATTCAATATTAAAGGGCAAAACGGTATCGTTACTGAAGCTAATGGTGATGATGTAACTGTTAAGTTAGATGATGATACTGCAAACAAAATCAACAACGCAGCAAATACTGATTTGAGCAACTTAACAGATGCTGGTAAACAACAAGTTAAAGATTTAGCTGCATGGAATGTAGTGGCTAACAATGGTACAGCTGAAAAAGTTGAAGGTGGTAACACAGTTAAATTCATCGATGGTGATAACATCTCCATTACTCAAAATGGTAAAGACTTCACAATTGCAACTAAGAAAGATGTAACATTTGATACTGTAACTGCTAATGACACAATTACAGCTCCAAAAGTAAAAGCAACTGATGGTGTAGAAACTCCAGAAGTAACAGGCTTGACTAATAAAACTTGGGTTCCAGGTCAAACACAACCTGTATCTGGTCGTGCGGCAACTGAAGATCAATTGAAAGCAGTTGATGATCAAGTAGCGGAAAATAAAACTAACATTGGTAAAAATGCTGATAATATTGCAGCAAATAAAGCTCAAATTGATAAAAACACAGAAGCAATCGGTCGTAAGATTTCCTTAGGTGGTAACACTGGTTCTACTGATAAAAAATCCTTGAACACAGGCGATGTGAAATTTAACATCAAAGGCGAAAACGGCTTAACAACGGTAGCTAATGGTGAAGATGTAACTGTTAAAATCGATGATGCAACAAAAGCTAAAATCGATAATGCAGCAAACCAAGACTTGAGCAACTTAACAGATGCTGGTAAACAACAAGTTAAAGATCTATCTGCATGGAATGTAACTGCAGCTGGCGGTACTGTTGAAAAAGTACAAGGTGGAGATACTGTTAAATTCCAAGCTGGTGATAACCTTGAAGTTAAACAAGACGGTACTACTTTCACATATAGCCTAGCTAAAGACGTGAAAGGTCTTAACAGTGTAACTGTAGGGGATGAAAATGGTCCATCCACTAAGATCACTCCTGCTGGTACAACTGTAAAAGATGCAGCTGGTAACGCTACAACAGTTAATGGTGCAGGCATGACTATTAATCCTGCAAACGCTGCAGCTAGCCCTGTATCCCTTACTGTAGATGGCTTGAACAATGGTGGTAACCAAATTCATGGTGTAGCACCTGGTACAGCTGATACAGATGCAGTAAACGTTAGCCAATTGAAAGGCGCACAAGCAGGCTTACAAGAAGCTATTAATCGCGTAGGCGTTGAAACACAACGTGTTGGTGCTCATGCAGCAGCTATGGCAGCGTTGAAACCAATCCAATACGATCCATTGGAACCAACACAAATTATGGCTGGTATTGGTAACTACCGTGGTGAAACAGCTGGTGCAATCGGTCTTGCCCATTACAAAACTGAAGATACTATGTTCAATGTTGGTGTTACACTTGGTTCTAGCCATAACATGATTAATGCTGGTGTAACTCATAAATTTGGTGGTAGCCGTGATAGAAAAGATGCGATTCCAGAACGTTATAAAGCGGGTCCTATCAGCTCTATCTACGTAATGCAAGATGAAGTAAGTCACTTGCGTTCCCAAAATGAAGAGTACAAATCCAAGCTTGAACAACAACAATCTGAAATTGATGCGTTGAAAGCAGCAGTTAACCAATTGTTGGCAAATAAAGCATAATCATATTGTACATATAGTTAGAACTATGTATATCCCGTGAATGGATATGTAAAACTATAAAGAGCCTTCCTCGAAAGAGGAGGCTCTTTTTAGTATGAAAATAAAAATAGTTTATTAAAGCTATATCTGAAAAATAAAATAGTCTGAAAATCCTAATTTAATGATTAATAAAATTATCAATAAAACTGTATATAAGGAATAATTTATGAATATTTTTAGGCGATGATTAATTTTGTAATGAAATCTAATATTCTTTGCATTCTCAATTAGAAGCATAAAAATTCATATAATATGCAATTTATTAAGGTGAATTATAAATGAATTATGATGATACTGCGTGTTTAAGCATGCTCTATACATAATTGAGATAATATTAAATATCCAAAAATTACACTTTTAAATTGAGAAAATTAGATAAATTATGATAAAATAAAAGATAAGTTTTATAAATGTAAAGCTATGTAGCTTTCATTATTTCCAGACTGAGAGAAGTATGGAACATATAATTTATATAGTTGAGGGTTAGTAATTTAAAGAAGGAAAACGTATGAATAAGATATTTAAAGTCATTTGGTCTAAGTCCAAACAGTGCTACGTTGTAGTATCTGAAATGGCAAAAAATAAAACAGGGAAAAAGAAAATTGTAGTAGCGAGTATTTTGGCTGCCTTAGCAATGCAAGTTGGGGTAGTAGCAGATGTCTCAGCCGATGAGTCTACTTTAACTTTAGGTGGTGGTAAAGCTGCTAATGGTATGACAAATGGTGTTTCTATTGGTAATCTTGCCGAGTCTAATAGTCATCAATCTATTGCTATTGGATATCAAGCATTAGCTACATCACAATACGCTAATCCAGCTCAACCAGCTGTAGCTATTGGTGCTGGTGCTCATGCAACTGGCAGAGGTGGTGTATCCTTAGGCCTAATCGCGAATTCTAGTGTTCGTGGTACTGCTATTGGTAGTGCTACTCAGGCGACTGGCTTTGGCGCTTTTGCAGGTGGTACATATGCACAAGCAACTAATGCTGGCGATGTTGCTATTGGTGGCGCATCATCCGATCAATTTAATAATTATGCTGTTGCTTCTGGTGGGTATAGCGTAGCTATTGGTACTGCTGCTAAGGCAGATGGGGGTGCAGGTGTAAGTATTGGTTATAAGACAAATGCTAAAACATCTAATTCTCTAGCTGTTGGTTCTGAATCTCAAGCTACCGGTGAAGGTGCGGTAGCAGTAGGCAGAAAGAATACGTCTACAGGCGCGTCTTCAACAGTTTTAGGTATTTTATCTACAGCTAGTGCTACATCGGCTACTGCTGTTGGTATGCAAACTACTGCTACGGGAGAAAATTCCCTTGCGGTAGGTCATCTATCATCTGCAATAGGTAAAAATGGTGTTGCTGTAGGTACTAATAGAACTACGGCTGCGTTAGGCGGTGTTGCAGTTGGTCAAGCTGCTAAGTCTAATAAATTTAATAGTGTTGCTATGGGGATGAATGTAACGGCTGATGGTGATAATTCTGTGGCGTTAGGTGGTAGTGCTTCAGCAAATAGTGATGGAACTATTGCCATTGGTTCTTATGGATCTACTCCAACGAAAGCTACAGGCGATAGAGCTCTTGCAATCGGTTCTGCTACGACAGCTAATGGTCTAGAATCAATTGCCATAGGCAGTCGCGTTAACTCCACATCTCAACATTCTATTGCTATTGGTACTAGAGCTAATGCAAGTGCTGTTAAATCTGTTGCTATTGGTCCTGATTCTATAGCTACCGTAGATGGTGGTGTTGCTTTAGGTCGAGATTCAGTTGCTAATGTAATAGGTGGTGTTACTAATAAAGGTTATAATCCTAATACAAACCGTACAGATATTTATTCTGGTTTAACTGGCAATGTACTTACTAGTACAACTGGTGCCGTTTCTATTGGTAATGGTACTACTGTAACACGTCAACTTACAGGCCTTGCAGCGGGTACAAGAGATACAGATGCAGTTAACGTAGCCCAATTAAAGAGTGTTAACCTTGCGTTCTCTGGTAATGTAAATACTGGCAATGTGAATATTGCAAATAGTACATTAGGACTTAAGGGCGATAATACATATATTACAACAGCTGCCAACGGTCAAAATCTTACAATTTCCGGTAAAACACAAAATATTAATGTCACAAATGGTCAAGCTTCTGCAAATGCTGCAGGCATGGCTGATTCTAAAAATGTAGCGGATGCTATCAATAAAGCCATTTCTTCCAATGCATATCATTGGAAATTAGCGGCAGACAGGGATTCTAGTGCTCCTGAAGTAATTAATAAATCAGATACTGTAATCTTTGGTGGGGACAACAATATTACAGTAACTCGTAGTGGCAAAAAAATTACTACTTCTTTGAATAAGGCGATTACTGTAGATACTGTGAAAGCTAATAGATCTGTTACGGTTTCTTCTGGTGGCAATCAAATTACTCTAGATGGTACAAATGGTTCTGTAAAAGGTAGAAACTTTACTGGCGATTCATTTAAAGCCGGCGATAATGTATTGAGTAATACAACGCTTCAAATTGGTCCGACTACTGGTAGTAATAATGTGACCATAACTCGTGATGGTTTAACTGCAAAAACTGCTACGAAAACTGTTAAGTTTGGTACAGATGGTATTAGTGCAGGTGGTCAACAAATTACCAATGTTTCTAGCGGTGGTAATGTAGGTACTAATGCCGCCAATATTACAGATGTAAAGAATGCTGTAGCTGCTGTTACATTAAACCTAGATACGAATTCTAAAACTGGCAGTGTTAAGCTTAGTGAAAGTCCACTAAAAGTAATTGGTGCTAATGGTATTAGAACTGATTTAGTGGGTGCGAATAATGGTAGTCTTGTTGTTGGTCTAGACAAGACTACGGTAAATGCTACGACTAAAGGTATTGGTTTAACCGGTGATACAGGATCTACAGGTCTTAAGTATCTAAAAGACGGTGATGCAACCTTTAGAGTAGCTGGTGATGGCGATCTAGTTACTACTAAGGCTTCTACTACAGGTGTACAAATTTCTGTTGATCCAGCTAAAGTTAAAGATTTAGCTGTAGGCGCAGTAACTGTTAGCAAGGCTAATACGGCGGATAATCCTATTACTGTAACACCAACAGCGGGTACTAACTCCAAGGATTATGCTATTGGTATCGATACTACTAAGCTAGCTAATCAAACACAATTGACATACAAAGCTAATGGTGCTAATGCAAACAAAGTGTCCTTGGCGAATGGATTAAACTTTACAGATGGTACTTTTACAAAAGCAACTGTAGGTACAAATGGTACTGTAACAATTTCTACTGCCACAGAAACTATTACTAATGATGCTGATGGTAAAGCTAAAGTTGCAAGTCCTACAGATGGCTTAGCGACTGCTAAAAACGTTGCTGATTCTATCAATAAAGCAGTAGATGGTTTGTCTCAAAACCTTACTGTTTCTGATGGTGCTACAGACGGTACTGTAAATCTTAAGAATCAAAAACTTACTGTTTCCGGTACTAATGGTGTAACTACAACTGTAAATGGCCAAACTGTTACAGTAGGTCTTGATGCAGCTACAAAAACTAAAGTAGATAATGCGTCCACAGCAGTAGCTCGTAACATCTCTCTTGGTGCAGATAGCGGCACAGCATCTAGCCAATCCTTAAAAGATGGTGATGTGGCATTCAATGTAAAAGCTGCGACAGGTGACTTAGTATCTACGAAGATGAATGGTAACACTGTTGAAATTTCCACTAAGCGTGCAGCTATTACTAGCGATGCCAATACAGGTGCAGCATCTGTAACAGGTGATGATGGCTTAGCAACATCTAAAAATGTAGCCGATGCTATCAATAAAGCAGCTGATGCAGCTAAAGCTGGTGCGGCATGGAATCTTACAACAAATTCCAGCACAACTGATAAAACAACTGTACAAGGTGGGGACACAGTAGATCTTATCAATGGTGATAATATTTTAATCACTCAAGATGGTACAGATAAAAAGAAAATTACTGTAGCTACGAAGAAAGATCTTACAGTAGATTCCATTACTGCTGGTAACACAGTAATGAATACATCTGGCTTAACAAATGGTACGACTGCAATTACAGGTACTGGTATCACAACAGATAAAGTAACTGTAGGTGGTATCTCCATTGATAAAACTGATGGTATCAACGGAGGTAACAAAACAATTACTAATGTTGCTAGTGGTGGTACAACTGATACTAATGCAGCAAATATTGGTGATGTAAAGCAAGCTGTTGCTAACTTGTCCCAAAACTTAAATATTACAGATGGCACTAATAACGGTACTATTGATCTAAAAAACCAAAAACTTAATGTAGCTGGTACAAATGGTGTAACTGCAACTGTAAATGGTCAAACTATTACTGTTGGTTTAGATGCAGATACTAAAACTAAAGTTGATAATTCTTCTAATGCAGTAGCTCGTAATATTTCTCTTGGTGCAGATAGTGGTACAGCATCTAGTCAATCCTTAAAAGATGGTGATGTAGCATTTAATGTAAAAGGTGCTACTGGTGATTTCATTTCTACGAAGATGAATGGCGACACTGTAGAAGTTTCTACAAAACGTTCCACTATCAACAGTGATGCTGCAGGTACTGCCTCTGTTACCGGTGATGATGGTTTAGCAACTGCTAAGAACGTAGCTGACGCGATTAATAAAGCAGCTAGCCAAGCTAAAGATGGTGCAGCATGGAAACTATCTGCTAATGGTGATACACCGACTACTGTAGCCGGCGGAGATACTGTAGACTTTACTGGTGATAACAATATTACAGTTACACAAACTGGCAAAAATATTGCTACCACATTAAATAAAGACCTTAAGAAAATGAACACCATTTCCTTTGAAAATGGTCTAGGTGAAACTATCAAGTTTGATGCGGTAAATTCTAGTGGTACATTTACATCTCCTGGTGAAGGCGCTTATACCAAAATTAATCACGATGGGTTAAAAATTAATAATGGTGTGGCTGAAGATCAACCTAATACTGCGAATACAGTGCTTAACGTAGATCTATTATCTTTACAAGCTGGCCCTAATAATAGTGCACTTACATCTCGTAATCTTACTTTCCGTGATGAGGATAAAAATACTTCCTATCAAACTGCACAAGGTATCGTATTCCAATCTGCAGCAGGTAAAGAAGTTCAATTTACCCTTGATGAAATCAATGCTGGTGGCAACAAAATTAAAGAGGTTGCAGAAGGTACAGATGATACTGATGCGGTAAATGTAAAACAGTTGAAAGATACTGTAGCAAGCCAAACGTTAACATATCGCGCTAATAGCGCAGCTGATACAGATGCTAAGTCTGTTAAATTATCTAAAGGCTTAGACTTTGTAGATGGCACAATGACAAAAGCTACTGTGGATAATGATGGTAAGGTAACATTTGATATTAATGATGATACTAAGACTAAGATCAACGATTCTGCAGCGGCTGTGAGCCGTAAGGTTTCTCTCGGTGCAGATAGTGGTACACCATCTAGCCAATCCTTAAAAGATGGGGATGTAGCATTCAATGTAAAAGGTGCTACTGGTGATTTCATTTCTAC
>ENA-OWLR01000276-OWLR01000276.1-metagenome-genome-assembly--contig:-NODE-276-length-15925-cov-8.498677_pt1 | contig 15925 bp, 14 predicted proteins | sample MGYA00245352_ERZ651110 | MGnify/ENA primary metagenome ERZ651110 (study PRJEB26857, sample SAMEA4031765) | metagenome | biome: human; feature: oral; material: saliva | place: Philippines | collected 2014... | reverse complement strand
ATGGTGAAAGCGGCTTGCCAGATAACACAATCAAGTTGAACTTTGAAGGTTCTGCTGGTCAATCTTTCGGTGCTTTCATTCCTAAAGGTATGACATTAGAACTTGAAGGGGATGCGAACGATTACCTCGGTAAAGGCTTATCCGGTGGTACTATCACTGTATATCCACCTAAGAAATCCATCTTTGAAGCTGATGAAAACATCCTTATCGGTAATGTTGCCTTCTATGGTGCTACATCTGGTACATCCTACATCAATGGTGTAGCTGGTGAACGTTTCGCCGTTCGTAACAGTGGTATCACAGCTGTTGTAGAAGGTGTAGGCGACCATGGTTGTGAATACATGACTGGTGGCGAAGTGCTTGTACTTGGCAAAATTGGTCGTAACTTCGCAGCAGGTATGTCCGGTGGCTATGCGTACATCCTCGATTGCGATGAACGTTATGTAAACACAGGTCTAGTAGAATTACGTCCTGCTAATAATGATGACCTTAAACGCATTAAAGAATTAGTAGAACAACACGTATTGCATACTAATTCCGCTAAAGGCCGTCACATCCTTGAAAACTGGAATAACTTTGTAAACAGATTTACAAAAGTTGTACCTGTAGCATATGAAGAAATGCACGCTGCTATTGAACGCTATAAAGAACAAGGCTTATCCTTGGAAGAAGCTCAATTAGCTGCATTCAAAGAAAAATATGCAAAATAATTTCTAATCTAACTGAATATCCTTTAGATAAGACATATGAAATGCCTCTATAGCTTTGACTATAGAGGTATTTTCATGTATAATATTTGTATTGCAATATTGGATCATGGCAGTTCTCGGGCCTGTGCAATGGGGGCCTGTGAATCGTGTCAGGACTGAGAGGTAGCAGCACTAAGCGGTAACCTTCATGTGCCACGGGGAACCCGGGAGCTGTCGTGATCGAATATTGCAAGGCGGCCTGAGGGCCGCTTTTTTTATGTCTAATCTAAGCTCTATAAAATAAGTCAGATTTTCTTGAATATGGTATAATAAAGTATTGTAATTTTCGGAAAAAGGGGGTGTTCCAATGGCATATATTGCGTTATATCGTAAGTACCGTCCGCAGACGTTTACCGATGTGGTGGGTCAGCATCAGGTATCGGATACGTTGATGCGTGCTATCCGCGAAGATAAGGTAGCTCATGCGTATTTGTTTGCCGGTCCACGAGGGACTGGTAAAACGAGTATGGCCAAGATTTTTGCGCGCGCTATCAACTGCGAGCATGGGCCAACGGATCATCCTTGTAACGAGTGTAGTGCTTGTAAATCGATTTTGAGCGGTCAGTCCATGGACGTTCTTGAAATCGACGCCGCATCCAATCGTGGTATCGATGAGGTTCGTGCCCTTCGTGAAAGTGTCAAATTCATGCCTGTTGAGGGCCGTAAAAAGGTGTTCATCATCGACGAAGCCCACATGCTTACGACCGAAGCGTGGAATGCGCTTTTAAAAACTATCGAAGAGCCGCCGGCTCACGTTATGTTTATCTTCGCTACTACAGAGATTGAAAAGTTACCTGTTACCATCGTATCTCGTTGTCAGCGATACACCTTTAGACGGATTACGTCTGACGATATCGCTCAGCGCTTATCCTATGTAGCGGAACAAGAAGGCTTTGGCTTAGATTCTGCAGCAGCACAGCTTATCGCAGTTCATGCAGACGGTGGTTTGCGTGATGCGTTGAGTATATTAGACCAATGTGCTGGTATGGCCACAGGTACTATTACACCTCAAGTAGTAGAGGAATTGATTGGCCTTGTTAGCAAGGAATGGATCATTCATTTCCTTGATGCCTTGCGCAATGGGGATGGCCCCAAATTACTGTCCTATATTCACGATGCGTTATCAGAAGGTCGCGATGCAACGCAGATTATGGAAGCCCTCATTCAGCACGTGCGTGCCTTGCTTGTTGGCAAGGTTGCTCCTGATGCGGATGAGCTCAAGGTATATGATGCCTTTAAAGATGAGTTTTTAGCTCAAGCTGAAAGCATCGATTTTAATGAGCTTAACCAATATGTGCGCAGTGCTCAATCCATCATGAATGATGCAAAACAAGTGGATAATCCACGAACCATCATCGAAATGGGCTTACTCGTTTTATGTGCTAAATTAGGTTCTGTTGATGAAAGCCTAGAAGACCGCGTATATGCATTAGAGTCTTCAGAACGGTCTGAGCGTAACGATTTATTGAACCGCATGGCTCAATTAGAGCAACGAGGTCCAGTGGCTTCTACGCCTGCTTATGGTGCCAATGCATTCGGTCCGCCTAGTGGCTATGCAAATAGCTTTGTTCCTGTAGATCATGCGGCTGTGCAGAATGCTTCCATGAGTAGCGCTCAAACTAGTACTGTTGGTACTGTGCCTCCTCCAAGTGGTGTAGGCATGACACCGCCACCTGCGAGTGTAGGTATGACGCCTCCACCGATGGGATTACCAGGTAGCACACCGCCTCCTATGAATGGAGTAGGTATGGCTCCGCCTCCAATGGGCGGCGTTGGTATGGCACCACCTCCAACTACAAGTAGTGCACCAGAACGACCTGCTAGAAATCAAGCCAAAGGTCGAGGTAAAAAAGGTATTAGTACACAGGCTATCATTAGTGATCAAATCTTGTCTGCTCAAGAGTATCGAAATATACAGTCTAATGTCATTAAATACTTGAAGGACAGCAATCGGAATATGACCTCCACCGTTATCGGTCAAGGTCAGCTTGTCTACGTAGACCAAAGCAAGGCGGTTATGGCCTTCAAAAATACATTGCACCTCAATGTAATGACCAATGAAGTAAACTTAGCGGAAGCGGCGGATGCTTTCACCTATACACTGGGCTATCCAGTACATGTGGAAATCGTAGACGCTCTTACACAAGTTTACAAAGATTATAAAAAGGCCTCTGGCAGTACGACGCAGCACCAAGTAAAAGCGCCGCAACGTCCACCAGAACCGATGGTTGACGTACAGAAGACCTCTGGTGGCCAGCCGACGCAAATGGATTTAACAAATCCATCAGCACCACAAGGCACTAACAATGCATCAGTGGGAAATAGTTCAGCAGGAGCTAATAGCGCTCAAGGTAGTAGTGCGTCACAAGCTCAACAACCTACTGCGCAGGTTGGCGGTTCAACTACTGAAGAACAATCTAGTAAACCTGATTCTGCAGCGGTAGATGCAGCAAAGGCGGCGGCTTTGGCATTCTTAGCGAAGAAGACGGGCGGTACCAATGCTGCTAGCAGTAGTACGAATACAGGTACAACAGTTGCTTCCGTAGAAAGTCAAACATCTGGCGGAGATGTGCCGATTACATCCTTTGATGGCAGTCCGTCCGGATCAGTTCCAGATGGAGAGATCCCTATCGAGTCGCTAGCAGGTTCTATTGAAGGGGATGATATTCCAGTTCATTCCTTTGATGATGTGCCTGTAGATGATATGGAGGAAGCCTATGTATCATCTCTAGATGATATGCCGCCACATCCATTAGATAGTGTCACTGTTATTAGCGATGATGGGGAAGTCTTAGAACGCCCTATGGATAGCGGTGCGCATATTGAGGTAGAATCTGTCCCAAAGTCTGATGGGGGCGAACAACAGGGAACCCCTTATCAAAGTGATGATCATGATATGCTTTCACAAGCACCTATTGAAGTAACACCCATCGATAGCGTGACGGTAGCTCGTGAATACGCATGGGATCCAGAGCATATGACAGAAGAGGAGCGGAACAATCCTCTCTTGGCAGAAACATTAGAGAAATTATCTGAAGACCATGACATTATTGTCGAGGTCATCGAAGAATAAATTTTTGAGTATACCTGTTGGTCCTAAGACCTTTAGGTGACACATATGTTAAAATCTATGTCGCATGTTAGAGTTATGAGCATAGACAGTTAGTAAGGACAAGGTCCTAAAAGGAGGAATTACAATGTTTGGTAAAGGTATGGGCAATATGGCTGGCATGATGAAAAAAGTTCAAAAAATGCAAGCAGATATGAAGAAAATGCAAGAAGAATTAAAAACTCGTACAGTAGAGGCTTCCGTTGGTGGCGGTGCTGTAACAGTTGTAATGAACGGTGAAAAAATTATCGAGTCTTTGAAATTGAACCCAACTGCAGTTGATCCTGAAGACGTAGAAATGTTAGAAGATTTAGTAATGGCTGCTGTAAACGAAGCTAGCAAAAAAGTAGACGACCTCTTGGCTCAAGAAATGGGCAAAGTCACTGGTGGTCTTAACTTGCCAACAGGTTTATTCTAAATGACAAACGCTTTAGAACGGCTCGTAGAGCAGCTGCGCCGCTTGCCGGGTATCGGCTCCAAGTCGGCTAGACGCTTGGCCTATCATTTGGTAGAAATGCCGAAGGAAGAGGTAGACCGTCTCGTGGAAACCATCGTAGAAGCGAAGGGGGCTACGCGTCACTGTTCTATTTGCTTTAACTTATCAGCTCAAGATCCTTGTGAATTCTGTAGTAATCCTAATCGCGATCAAACGACGATCATGGTCGTTGAAACGTCTCGCGATGTGATTGCTATCGAGCGCAGTGGTGACTATAAAGGCTTATATCACGTATTGGAAGGCGCCTTGTCCCCTATGGAGGGCATCGGTGCTGACGATATTCGCGTAAAAGAATTGATCGCTCGCCTTCGTGATGGTGTCGTACAAGAGGTTATCCTCGCTACAGACCCAGACGTAGAAGGGGAAGCGACCGCTTTATATTTGGCGCGCTTGTTAAGCCCAAGTGGCATTAAGGTAACGCGTATTGCCCGCGGTGTGCCTGTGGGTGGCGATATCGAATATGCCGATGAATTAACATTAGGCGGTGCCGTAGTAAACCGTCAAGAAATGAAAGGATAATATGGAAGCTTTATTAGCATCAACACCGATTTCCGCGGTTATTTCCATTGCTGTAGCCTACATTGCTTTCAAAGTAGCATTTTTCACGCTTAAAAGAGTAGTTTTAAATGCTGTTACAGGTGCTTTAACATATTGGGTATGTGTGAATGTTCTCAATATTCCTATGGATATTGGACTGGGCACATGGGCATTAACAGCGATTCTAGGTCCTATTCCAATGATTATCGCTGCTGTATGGCACAGCGTATTATAAGAGGAGGCTTTTATGCTTATCAATCGTGAACAACAACGCGTTATTGATGAAGTTGAACAGAATATCCTCTTGTTAGCGTCCGCTGGGACGGGAAAAACGAATACACTTGCTTATCGAGTGGCTCACCTCATCGAGGGCGGCTATGCGAAGGCGGAGAATATCTTGTGCATGACCTTTACGAATAAGGCGGCAAACGAGATGAAAGACCGCATTCAATCGCTCGTAGGCAGTCCTGCAAAGGCTGTGGAGGTTAGTACATTCCACAGCTTTTGCTTTTTCGTGCTCCAACAAGAGGGCAAGCGCAATGAAACCTTGTATACGGACGTAACCATCTTTGACGAAGAGGATTGCAAGGAATTATCTGAACCGTATCGTCCAGGTAAATTGCGGGAAATGTCCTTTGCCAACATCATCGCCATGGTGAAAGAATATCGTTCCCTATACGGTTTTTATTCTGATGATCTCGTAGGCGATTACAAACGAACTATTGAGCGTTTGCAAAAGGAACAGCGCGCCGCCATTGAACAGCAGTTCTCTAGCTTTGGCAATGTTTTGTATAGTGAACTCCATGACTTCTTGAACCATGGTCACGAATGGATTGCTGCTTATGATGAAAGCTTAGCTTCTGTGCACGGTCTAGATTTTACGGACCTTATCTGTGGTGTTCATCGTCTATTCCAAGACCCTGTAGTTCGGGAGCGTTGGCGTAGCCGTTACAATTATATTTCGGTAGACGAAATGCAAGATACAGGTGTACTAGAGTATAAGGTTCTCGAAATGCTCTGGGAAGGTAATCACGTTCTCTTATGTGGTGACTATTTCCAAACCATATACGAATGGCGTGGGTCCGATCCGTTCCGCTTGCTCAAGCAATTTGATGCGGATTTTAAGCCTTTAAAAATTATTTTTTATGAAAACTATCGCTCTAACTGGACGCTCTTTACGATGGCTTTCAAAACATTGCAAAATATGTTCCCTGATCTGGTCGGTTCCATCTATATTGAATTGCCTCGTGCCAATAGTGAAAGAAAGGGTAAGCCCGTCCTCATTAAAGGCTGTAAAAACAGTTATTTAGAGGGCCGTTATATTTACGAAGCTATCTGCGCCTTGCCAAAGGATGCTAACATTGGCGTTTTAGTACGGGATAATAAAAAGGCGCAGCGTCTGAGCGACTCCTTTGAACGCCTGAACAGCGAAAAGCCTGAAGAGGAACGCCGTCACTTTATGATTATCGACGAGTTCAAATTCTTTAGACGTCAAGAAATTAAGGACGTTATGGCTTACTTCAAATTGCTCATGAACCCGAACGACTCCGTTAGCGCTAAGCGGATTATTAAACGTTATGTAGCTGGCATCGGTGACGCTCGTATCGCCGCTATTGAAAGCCCAGAAACTCGTCAAGTAGGCTTAAAATTAACAGACTTTATGGATATGCCTATCTTTGAGGCAGAGCCTTATGCAAAACTCGTTAGTGGCTTAGAGAATCATGAGGTTGTGGTGTATGACGTGGAAAGTACCGGTACCGATACGTCCCAAGACCGCATCATTCAAATTGCAGCCATTCGTATCGATGAAAATGGACAAGTTCTAGAGACCTTTGAACGCTTTATCAACCCAAGTGTACCTGTAGGACAATCTGAAGAGGTGCATGGATTCTCTGATGAATATTTACAAGAATATGGTGAAGATCCAGCTACAGTACTTCAAGCCTTTAAGGAATTCTCCAAGAATGCTATTATCGTAGGTCACAATGTAAACTATGATGTGACCATCTTTACCAACGAATTGGCACGCTATAATTTAGGGAATCCGGAATTTAAGGCTATCTACGATACACTCGATATTTATCGTCGTTTCTATCCTAACTTACCAAATCATAAATTGGGCTTCCTTGCCTCTCAGTTTCCTATCCATCATGAGCCTACGCACAATGCGATGGACGATATCTTGGCCACTGCACAACTTTTAATCTATGCGGTGAAAGAAAATATCGTGCCTACAACGACTGGTCGTATGGTGGCGATCAATAAGTATAAAGCGGCTTTTACTAATATTGCGTCTCAAATGGCGACCTTGCGTAGAAAGGCCTATATGGAATTGCCTACGAAGTTATTGGCCTATATTATGAATCAAATGGGGGTTCTAGAATACTATAAATCCCATGGGGAAGCGGCAAAGGTAGAGCATATACGGGATCTATATCGCATCATGGAAAAACTAGATGCTGCCTATGAAGGTCCAGCTGGATTAGCTCGATTAAATCAAATCTTGCAGATGGCGGCCCTTACCGCAGGTGAGCCAGCTCAACAGGTACGAAACGGAGACCGCATTCCTATCATTACCATCCACCAAGCAAAGGGGAGCGAGTTTGACCATGTATTCCTAGCAGGCCTCAACGAAGGTACCTTCCCAAGTCCTTTTGCCATTGTAGAAGGCCGTGAAGACGAAGAAAAGCGCTTGTTCTATGTGGCCATAACGCGCCCTAAGCAAGAGCTGACTATTACCTTTGAACAAACGAATATACGTGGCCGAGCGGTTCAACCAAGCTCGCTACTGAACTACATGCCACGAGACCCTGAGCTCGTAGAAAGGAGATACTAATGGCCCGAAAAACACATCGTCCAGACGATATTTTGTGGACTGTCACTGCCGCAGATATAGAGGCTACACGTAGAGAAAAAACTGAGGTTACACTTGGTGCAGTACTAGATACTCGATATCCTCGTAAGTCCTTAGTTAAGCTATTTGAGGAAAAACTAATCCATATCAACGGTCATAAGGCGACACCAAAGGATGTTATCTCCGAAGGTGATGAGATTTGGATTGCTATGGCTAAGGAAAAAATCGATTACGAACCAATTGAACTGGATCTACATATCTTATATGAAGATGATGATCTCCTCATTGTGGATAAGCCAGTAGGTGTGACAGTAAACTCTAAAGATCAAGTATCCCTTGCCAATGGGGTAGCTTACTACTTCAAAGAAAATGGCATTAAGCGTAAGGTGCGTTTCTTAAACCGTTTAGATAGAGATACAACGGGATGTATCGTAATTGCTAAAAGCGGTTTAGCCCAAAGTCTGTATCAACAGCAAATGGATGATAATACCTTTGAGAAGTGGTATATGGCCACTGTAGAAGGCCTCGTGGATATGGATGAAGATTCTTTAGTATTACCTATGGATCGCAGTACTGATGGTATTCATTATGAAGTCAATCCAAAGGGAAAGGAAACGCGCACAGATTATTCCGTCCTATGTAGACATTCTTCACAACCTGTGGATAACTCTGTGAATAAGTCCCAAAATTCTGTGGATATGAACCCCGAAAATGTGGATATAGAATTACAAAATGTGGATAAACATGGTGTAAATGTGGACAAATCTGTGCATAACTCATCAAAATGTGGATATACTGAGGTTTTAGTTCGTTTGTACACAGGGAAAACACATCAAATTCGTGTAGCTTTCAGCCATATAGGTCACCCTCTTGTAGGGGATACATTATACGGTGCACAACCGACAGGACAGCCTTTCCAATTGCGGGCTCAGAAGGTAGTATTTACACATATGCGCACAGGGGAACGCATTACGGTTACCGCGTAATTTGATCTGATTACATTATTGTTAACAATAAATCTGTCCTATATATTGTGAAGTCATAATACATCAAATATTCTAATTGAGAATTGAGAATTATTGATAATTCAGTAATTACAATGATTTTATAAAAATTTTTCAAAAAATATAATGACAAATGATAATCGATAAGCTATAATAAGAACATAGATAAATCGATAGGCTTCGATTTGTAGCTTAGTGAAATGAATGTAAGAGGTGTAGTATGATTTTGCAAGAAAATAGTGCAGCACGTAATCGGGGAATTACGCTTGCCAGTATAAAAGGTATTATAGGTAACGTCGTTCTCGTTATCTTTAAAATGATTGTAGGCCTTGCGTCTAACTCCATCGCTATCATCCTTGATGCGGTGAACAACTTAACGGATGTATTGTCCTCTGTATTGACCATCGTTGGTACAAAATTAGCCGCTAAAGGGGCCGATAAGGAGCATCCTTTTGGACATGGTCGCATAGAATATATGACTACCATGGCAATTGCCTTCATCATCCTTGGTGCAGGTATCGGATCTCTTAAAGAATCTATTGATAAAATTCTTCACCCTGAGGTATCTACCTTTGATATTCCAAGCCTCGTTATCATCGCCGTTGCTATTGTGGTGAAAGTTGTGATGGGCCACTATATCAAGGCACAAGGCGAGAAATACAAATCTGATGCGCTTGTAGCGTCTGGTATAGATGCGCTCTTTGATGCAGTAATTACCTTTGCCACATTAGTATCTGCAGGCTTAGTATTCTTCTTTAACTTTGATATTCAAGGTTATGTTGGTGCAGTGATCTCTGTTTTGATTTTGAAAGCTGCTTATGACATTTTAAAAGAAATGTATAATCACTTGCTTGGTGTTCGTGCAGATGATAACTTAATCCGTGATATTAAAGAAACCATCGCTCAACATCCAAATGTAGGTGGTGTATATGACTTGGTTTTGAATAGCTACGGACCTGGTGAAACAATTGGCTCTGTACATATTACCGTACCAGATACGATGACTATGGCTGATATTCATCCTTTGACAAAAGGTATTGCTGTTCATCTTTATAAAAAATTTGGTATTAATATGACCGTTGGCGTCTATGCTGAAAACCAACCAAGTGTGGAAGTGCTTGAAATTAGACAAGCTCTTGACCAAGTTGTAAGCTTATATACACATGTTGTACAAGTACATGCCTTTTACGTACACGAAGAGAAGAAAGTTATCTACTACGATATTATCTTTGACTTTGACGAAGAAGATCCACATGGTACATTAGAAAAAATTAAATCAGAAATGCAAAAACGCTGCCCTGACTATGTACAATTTGCTATTGTAGATACAGACTTCAGTAACTAATAGAATATAAATAAAGGCTTCAACCAATCATCGACGAAAATATTTCGCTAAGAAATGGTTGAAGCCTTTTCTTTTACTAGTTGATAGATTTAGCTATACTATAAGTAAGAGAGATGGTGATTCTATGTTACGGTGGATAAAGAAACATTATATTGTAAGTTTTATTGTTTTCCTTATTCTTGTTTTGTGTGCTTTGCACTTTAGTGGTACGAGAAATGAGACACGTATTTTGTCGAAACAAGGGATAATTCTAGAGAAAAATATTACAGTTGATCTTAATCGTAATCCTAATGCAACCGTGACAGTTATAAATGCAAGCAATTACTCTGAATCCTATGTTGTTAATGTATTGCCTATTATGACAGAATATAACTGCTATATTTTCGACTCTCTTATCGTTAATGATGAATTATATCTGCTTGCACGTTCTAATGCTGCAATTTCAAATATGAATTTGTATCCACTATTAATTTTTAAGATTAATGATACATCTTTAAGCTCTAATGTTATTGGATATGAATTCGATAAATTCTCCGCTTCACTAGACTATATAGATGGTAAAATTATAGCTTCTAATGGGAGCGCTAAATATATCTTAAGTCCTGATTTATCTGCTAGCAAAATAGTGAATACAGACTCGATTTCTGTTCAAAATAAGAATGTTAGTAAACATGGTATAAAGAAGGATAAAGTAATATCAGACTCTTTAATTCCTAGAGATTTATACATGAATGGTAAGGCAGGCGATACCTATTTGCTTACTGTTAGTCCTCTTAACTATGCGAAGCCTAACATGAATTTACCATTTGAATTTTTAAAAGCTGAACAGTATTATGGTATACCTATATATGAAAATATGATGTTATTCTGGAATACTAATACAGATGAGATGGAGTTTTATAATAACTTGAAGCCTATAGATTCCTTCAATATCAAATATATGGATATGAATTATAATACTGAAAGATTTGAACATTGGAATCAGGTAATTAAGAATACAAGTTCTACAAAGTTAGACTAACTTGAAATTTATGCACTAAGTGAATATAATATATTGTGTAAAATATAATTTGTTTAGGAAATCCTATATGAGGAGAGATAGAATGAAGAAATTTGCTCTTACAACATTAGCTGTAATGGCGGCCGTTGGTGTGTTGGCGGTTCAGCCTGCAGATGCGAAGAAGGTACAACAAGATCCTGTAGTATCACCTATTGAAATGCCTATGAATGATGAAATTCAACAGGTTAATGGTGTATCCAAGTCTACCAATAAAGAGACACAACGTTTATCTAATAAGTTAGCAGATGCTACGAGAGTGATGATTAAGAAGAATTGGAAGACTATCTATATTAAAGCAGTGCCTACAGGAGATAAAGCGGCTGTACGTTTCTATTACACAGATAAAAATGGTCAAGTATATAATGGCCAAGTCATTAGAAATACAGGCCTATCCAAAGGCAAATATATGACTGGTTCTTTGCGACAAGTCGAAGCGTTACAAGAGTTGGTAAACCATTTGCAACAAAGTGGTCAAGAGGTACCATCCTCTATTGATCTCATCATTACCCAAGGCGGATACCGTACTAAGACGATCTTTAATTATGGCGAAGATACAAGTAATTTACCTGCTTATCAACAACAGTATGAACAACAAAACTTCCCTACTATGAAGTAAGAGAAAAGCCCGTGCATAGCACGGGCCTTTTTGTTAGATTATGTAATCGTCAGAATCTTCTTTTTTAGGTTTTTTGTAAATTTCTTTTACCCCAGCCATTTCGATAAGTTCTTCGCTGAGAGCGTCTTCGTCATCTGTGTTAAGCATGGAGTAGAATGCCCAGAGGATAACGAACCAAATCGGTGTAAACAAGAGGGCAATTCGAGTGTCTTCGTTTAAGGCGAGAATACCTAGAATGAAGACAAAGAATGCGAGGATTATGTAATTCATCACTGGGAATAGAGGCATTTTGAATTTAGATTGTGCCGCTAATTCAGGATTTTTCTTGCGATATTTAAGGTGACAAATAACCATCATTGCCCAAATAAAGATGAAGCAGAATGTAGAGATAGATGTAATCATAACGAATACTGCTTCTGGCATTACATAGTTGAGTACAACCGTAATCAATAGTACCGCAGCAGAGAAGATTGTTGCTTGGTATGGTACGCTACTGTGTGTTAAGCGACGCATAGAGCTTGGTGCATGACCGCGTTTAGCAAGGGCATAAATCATACGGCCTGTACTAAAGATACCAGAGTTTGTAGCAGATGCAGCAGATGTAAGAACTACGAAGTTTACGATACCTGCAGCGGCTGCAATACCAACTGCTGTAAATACAGCCACAAATGGACTGGCAGATGGGTTAACGGCTGTCCAAGGGTAAATACTCATGATGATGGCTAAAGAGCCAACATAGAACAAAATAATGCGTAATGGGATGTTGTTGATCGCCATAGGGATAACCTTTTCAGGATCTTCTGTTTCACCAGCTGTCAAACCTACGAGTTCGATACCTGTGAAAGCGAAAACAACCATTTGGAATGATAAGATAAAGCCCATCGTTCCGTTCGGGAACCAGCCCCCATAATTCCACATATTACTAAAGGCGGCAACGCCCGCATCTGTAGTAAAGCCTGTGACAATCATGATGATACCGATGATGATGAGGGAGATGATGGCGATTACCTTAATTAAGGCAAACCAGAACTCCATTTCACCGAAGTATTTTACGGCTGTTAGGTTCATTAATAGTAATGCCACCAAGACGACAAGGGCCGGTATCCATTGAGGCAGCCATGGTATCCAGAACTGCATATAGAGGCCTACGGCTGTTAAATCGGCCATGGCTAGAGAAAGCCAACAGAACCAGTATGTCCATCCTGTGATAAAGGCTGCTCGATCACCTAAATACTCTTCTACGAAATCGATAAATGAGTGGTGGTTCAAGTTAGACAATAATAATTCGCCTAATGCTCTCATGATAAAGAAGCATATAATACCTGTAATTAGGTAAGCAAAAATGATGGATGGACCTGCCAAGTGAATGGCGCGGCCGGAGCCTAAGAATAAGCCTGTACCGATGGCACCGCCAATGGCGAGCAACTGTACGTGCCGGTTCTTAAGGCCCCGTTTTAACTGATGCGTATCAGACATAGTAAAGACCTCTTTTCTACAAACCATCTACAAATATAAAAAGCCATGGATGACCATAGCTTTTATAATCTATAGAATCTATAAAACTATTTTCTTATCATACAGTATCTATTGTAAAAAGTCAAATGTATTTATACAGTAGACATATACTAGAAATAGTATTATTAATATACGAATAAAAGAGTGCTTATTCATGAAAAAAGCATTCTATCATACAGGGTATAAAAAGTTTGCTATAATGATATGTAGATTATCTTTTACGTAAAATCGTGGAGGCTATATGAGACGACAAGATCGTAAGGTTACAGATATAGATGAAATTAAAAGTATTTTAAATAGTACTCGTATTATTCACCTAGGCATGATGGATGGTGATTACCCTTATGTAGTACCCCTACATTTTGGATACGAATTTATAGATGAGGTGCTTTATATCTATGTACATGGCAATCATGAGGGAAAGAAGTTTGACTTGATTAAAGCAAATCCTCATGTATTTATCGAAATTGATGGCAGTGATGAGGCCCTTGTTTCCGGTGGAGATATTCCTTGTGCATATAGTTCAGTTTATTCCAGTGTGATGGGCCAAGGAGAGGCTACTTATTTAGAGAATATTGATGAAAAGGCTCATGGTCTACAAGTGTTGATGAACCATCAAACAAATCGGGAATTTACTTTTACCGAAGCTATGGTAAACTCTGTAGGTGTAGTTCAAATTAAAGTGTTAAACTATACCGCAAAGAGACGAAGACAACTTGAGGAAGATATTATTATGCCTCCCTTAACTAAATAATGATTCGACATCCTATTGAACTCTATTATGATATAGAGCTTACTAGGATGTTTTTTTATCGAACTCGTAAGTCCTAGAGACATTATTGTCTTAGAACTATGCATGCAAAAATTGAAAGATAAAAGTTCTATGAAGTAGCTAGAGCTACAGAACAGGGTACCTATTTTTGATATAAATAAGAAAATATATCATTATATGTGAGAACTATATTATAAATTTTTATAATAGGAGGGAATATGAAGAAAACGATAGGTAAGTCAATTTTTGCGGCCATAGCTATAGGACTTCTATCTACAAGCTATGTATTAGCAGATACTGTTAATCAGTCTGTAACTACTAATAATTCTGAAGTCCTATCTAATTCTAAAAATGTTACACCTAAGATGGATAATGCGTCTGCAATTATTCAAAAACCAAGAGCGCAATTAGTAGGCTGGCCTTTGCTGACTCAAGACAGTGCTCGTAACTTCAAGGGCGTAGTAGAGGTTGCTGAGAAATTGCCGTATGAGGCTGAGGTACCTAGTTATATTCCTTATGGATATCAGCTGTATACAGCGCGTCACGATCGAAATGATGTACTAGAGGTTATATATCACAAAAGAAATGCACCTATCTATCAGGCTGGGGAAAAATTTATTACTAATGTTATGGCCTATCGAATGGGATACTCCTTGGATACCGTAAGAGATACAGCGTATATTCCTGCAGAGTATAAGGACTATGAATGGTCTGAAGAAGGTGAATCGGGCAAGGTGTATTATACAGGTAAGCCAGGAGTACAATTGATCCGTAGCATTACGTGGACGGAAGGTGGCATGGCGGACTCCTTATTCTTCTTAGAACCTGTGAAAGCAGTTGATGCTGAATTCTATAAGGAGCATGTAGTGCCTGTAAAAAATATAGATAGCTCACGTTATGAATTATTAGGAAACTATCCGGTTACGAAGATTTCAAACAAAACAATTGATGAATATAATAAAGAACGAATGATTCCTTAGCAGATAAACTGATGTTATACAAATTGTATCTAGAAGAATATATTGTGTAATAGCGGTAGAATTTGTAATCGCTTATAAAGAGGAAAAAATATGAGAAAAACAATGTATAAGTCCGTTTTAGCTGTTATTGCTGCTGGGTTATTATCTGTAGGAATGGCCACAGCAGAAACGCTAGATACTCCTGATATTACAGATTAGGCTGGATCCACTAAAACACTTAAGCTCGGACATAACTTTAAAAATGTTGAGCCTAGAACTGATAGTTTACAGTGGCACTTTCATGATTGGCCTATAGAGAATACAAAAAAGGCGCATACTTTTAACGGAAAGCTATTAGAGGCAGCAAAGAAGCTTCCATATGAGGCTGAGGCACCTAGTTATATCCCTTATGGCTATGAAATCTATACAGTGCGGCAAGACAAAAATGATGTATTAGAGGTTGTATATTTTATAAAAAATTCTCAAACATATCGAGTTGGGAAGAGAAACTCTGGTAGTATTTTCGTTTATAGAATGGGCTATTCCGTGAACGATGTAAAAGATGTACCGTATGTTCCCGGTGAGTATAAGGATTTTGAATGGTCTGAACAAGGTGAATCTGGCGAAGTCTTTTACACCGGTGATCCAGCAGCACAACTAATCCGTAGCATTACGTGGACAAAGGATGGTATGGCATACTCCTTATTGTTCTTAGAATCTGTGAAGTCAGTTGATGCTGAATTCTATAAGGAGCATGTGGAGCCTGTGAAAATATAGATGCTCACGTAGCAAATTATTTGGAACAAAGCGGTAACGTATGTAACCGCTTAAAGAGGAGAGAATATGAAGAAAATAATAACATCTGCTGTGTTATGTGCCACGATGGCTGCAGCAGTCACTACGTTTGGT
>ENA-OWLR01000275-OWLR01000275.1-metagenome-genome-assembly--contig:-NODE-275-length-15956-cov-4.663732_pt1 | contig 15956 bp, 19 predicted proteins | sample MGYA00245352_ERZ651110 | MGnify/ENA primary metagenome ERZ651110 (study PRJEB26857, sample SAMEA4031765) | metagenome | biome: human; feature: oral; material: saliva | place: Philippines | collected 2014... | reverse complement strand
GATAGAGAGAATAGGGTATAGTGAGGTCAGTGTGTCTGTTGTAAGAGATGTATTGAAGCGAATGGGAGTTCGAGTTAGGACAGATGCAATGGTATTAGGTGATGATTTAAGGGTTCTATTGAGGAGTATGAGTAAGAGAGTGATGGATAGGTATGAGAACTCATTAAAAGGGATAGATAGTCGGAGAGAGAATAAGAAGAGGTAAAAATCTGCTAGATACAATCTGCTAGATACAATCTGCTAGATTAGATAATGTTGGTTATTGTGATGTATTTTAGGGAGTGATTGAGATGAGTTTGATTGATATATCAAATTTAGTATACTCAGGGTGTTTAAAGAAATCCTATGACATGAGTATAGAGATATTTGAAGATGGCTATCGGAGTGAGATACATGTGTATGATAGAGGTGCAATAGTTACTGACAGGGATACTGATTTTTTAAATGAAGAGTTAGAGTACGTTAGTGATAAGGTAGCCAATATTGTTTCAAGATATAGAGAGCTATATAGGTATTCAATCGTATCTACTTCACGATTTGGTGGTTCATATATCAAAGATATAAGTATTAATCGTTTACGTGATATGGGTGTGACAGATGTAAATAGGGTGTATATTGATTTAGATAGCTTATCAATACAATTCAGTAAAGATGTACCTAACAAGGTAATGGATAAGTTATTAGAGGCATATAAATTAAACCAGTCTTATAGAGAAGGGTATGGTTTGAGTATGTTGTGTGTTGATGGTGTTGAATATAGTGATTGGATGGAACATTGGGAGAGTTTGTTATCTGAAGTAGTAGATACGATATCTGATGTACTCAAACGATTCTATGTTAATTATGTGGGGTTACTATCTAATAATGAATTTAGAGATTATATGTTGAAACGTTATAGTGATGGTTATGTGGTTGGTCGGTATCATCAATCTATGTCAGATTCTTTGCTACATGTAACGATTGATTTAGGACTATTTAGAATACGTGATATAGATGTAGAAGCAATATATGGGTTTACTGTTAAGGGTGGTGTTGTAGATTTTAATCCTATTAATTCATTATATAATTTGAAATATCTAACTGAGGATATAGCTGGTGATTTTTGTAATGTGTTAGAGATGATGGCATATGTGCATGATGCTGTGATAGGGTATTATGTGTCTAATGGCATATCTTTGTATCGAGGCTATGTGTTGGTTAGTCAGGTATTAGGTAATCTTCGATTAGGTGCTGATAGTTATACTTGTATGGCTGATAGTTTTACAGATGTAATAGGTTCTTTAGAATTGGGTGATTATTATGAGTATCAAGGTTGTGTATTTAGTTATGATGATAGTTTAGAGTCTATTGATATGTACATACCAATACGAGAGTTTAACACTAAAGTAATGGCATCAAGGGTGTTTGATGTTGGTAAATTCATGCGTAGTTATGTAGATATGGTAGAGGAGTATTCTAGAGGGATATATAGTATTAGCTGATGGTGGGGTATTAAAAAATGAAAGTTACAAGGAATGATATAGATGGTGTATTGGTTTCATTAGATATACCTAATGAGTTGTATCGATGTGGTTTGATGTTTGAAGATACTAAGAAGTCTGATGATGGTAGTTTAAGAGGGTTTGATTATTATTTCTTTAGAGAGACTGAGTATATAGGTGATGCTGTTGTATCGGTAGCATCACGCTATCGTGAGTTGGCATTATATCATAATCAGTGTAGTGATTTACATAATGTGGTGAGTGTTGATATCGATTTCACAACTATAAAACGATATCGTAATTATCATAAAGAGGAATGGTTTCAAGAGTTAATAACTAATGTTAATAGGGTTCGTGTTAACGATAATAATTCTATTAGTATCGAATTTACAGAAGAATTTACAAAGCAGTATATGGGATATATCATTGATGCTAAATTGTTACATGATAGTATTGAGGATACTGTGTTAGATGGGGAAGGTGATATCGTACCATTTAGTATGTGTAAAGAATATTCTGATTGGTGTCAGTTGCTAGATAATGTGGTAGAAGGTATCAATAAATTATTGGGAAATGCATATCGTATTTATTTAGATTTCATGACAAATTCTGATGTAGCAGATGCATTGGGACGTAGATATGATGGGGTGGTTAGGTCTAGGTATTATGATTATTTAGGGAATAGTTTGTTTGTTAAGACATCTGTGTATGTGGCGAGTGGTAGTATTGATACGTTGTTTGTAGACCCTGTTATGGGTTTTGATGTAGATGGTGACGATGTCAGTCAATGTACTATTGATGATAATCATATGAATATACGTGATATACATTCTGATAGTGATATTAACAGGTTTTTAGATATTCTAGAGATGATGGCATATAGTAATGATGCGTTAATTCAATATCTTAAAAGTAGTTATGAATCGTTGGGACGTGAAGTTAGTGGTTCACTGTATATGCCGTATCGTAAAGGTGTTTGTGATATTGTTGATAGGTTTAGTGAACTTGTAGAGGGAGATTTATATCGTGTTGGTTTATATGGTGTTACAGATGGTGTAAGTGCATGTTCTATTGATGAATTCTTTCATGATGGTTGGGGGTTTAGGTTTTCATTACCAGTTAGATTGTTGTCAAGGAAAATGATGGCATCGAGGGTATCTTGTGGTGTTTTATGGTTCGATATGTACATAAACATGTTGTATTTGTATGCTAAAAAGGTATATGGTGTTGATATAGATAGGTAGTCAAAACATACAAAACTTTACAATATATTACAGTTATGGTATAATAAGTATGTAAGATATTGACTGTAATAAGGAGATATAAAAAATGAAAACATTTGTAGGGTTTGACTTCTATACCAGTCGTACACGAGTTAGTAATGATTTATGTTTATCTACTATTATTGAAGGCATCAGTAATGCTATTGATAAGTTTAGAGATGCATATCGTTTGTATCGTGTTATGGGGTTAAGTAATAACGTGCAAGATATGAAAAGTTATGCATTAGATGTCGGAGTGGTTAAGGCACATATTAATATTGGTGATGGTAATTCTCATGTGTCTTTTGACTTAACTGATACTATTATAAGTGATATGCTACAGTCATACGATTTTAAATCTAGAGGATTATCTTATACTGGGTTATTGGATAATCTTGATGCATATAATCAGTGTGTTAATAAGATAATTAATACTATTAATAATGCATTATCACAGTTGTATGCATTATTTGTTGATTACCTATTCACGAGTTGGGGAAAGACTAAATTCATTGGTATGTGTGAGGCTATTGTTAGTCGTGTTGGTGCTAATAACTTGTTGTGTGGTAGGGTACATTTAGATTGTTCTAAGCATGTGTCTTTTGATTTTACTTATTCTTTGGTTGCATCTGTTGATTTCATAGATTCTTTTGATGTTCGTCCTGCTAGGATTTGTTGTAGTGGTATTAAAACTATTGATAGTGTGTTGGATATTTTAGAGATGATTTCTTTTACAAGAGATATGATACGTTCAAATTCTATGTATGATTTTATCAATCAATATGGCAATACAGATGATTTAGATTACTTTAAAGGTAAGGAATGTGTTAGTAAGATTCTAAGGGTGGTTAATCATAAGAATGATTTAGGACTAGAGTATTATAAGAAGATAGAATTAGATTCTAATATATCTGCTATGATGTCGTATGGTACACAGACGTTTAGAGGAAGCTATCTAGATTGTAAACTAGATTTTCATGTTTCATCTGATGCATTTTTGCGTAAAGTAATGGGTAGTGCTTTCTTTGATACTAATCGGTTAGAAGAGATATTGTATACATCATTGTATCTATTTGGTCGTTATGCTGGGTGTTGGGAGTGATAGTATGTTAATCACATTTGATACAGGTAGTAATGGTTTCATACTATCTAGGGGCAAGAATAATTTGTCTGGCACTGATTTAAGTACTTCGTTGGGTAAATTGATTGCACAGTATAGAGATGTGCTAATGGTTGCTCATAAAATACCGTGGTGTATTATTAATGTTGCTATGGCATTTTCTTCTAGGGTTGGTAATGTTTCATTTGAGTGTGGACATAGGGGTGCCGTTTCCTTTTGTAAGATTTCACTTGTTGATATTACCTGTTTAGATGTATTGTTTAGTAATAATAATGTAGATTATGAGTCAATTTCTGTTATAGTTGGTGGGATTTTAGAGGAATCATTTTTTAGTTATATGACTTCAGTTTTTGGAAGGAGTTTTGATTTTTCTGATATTGAGTTGTATAGCAGATTTAGTATACGTGGTAGTATGCTTAAACCTATGCTACATCAAGAGTCAATACAGTTTATTTCTAATAAGATTTCGTATTCACGAGTTGGTGAAAGACTAGAGTTAGAGGGATTTGATTTTTGCATATGTAATATCGATGATACATTGAGATGTTCTTTTACTGTTATTGATATTTGTAAGCTGTTAGAGACGATTCAGTATATTAGGGAACGTTTTTTGTCTAGTGGATTTTCTTTTGATGTTACTGTTAGAGGTTTTGGCAGTGTTTACACTATAGACTACTTCTCTTGTTGTAGAGGTGATTTAGTGTCATTACACTATGATAGACGCAATTCTAGTAGTGTGAACACTATATTATCAGATGGTAGTACAGTTGGTGTTTATGCTGTTTCAGTTAATGATGATTATATAACTTTTAGATTTTTGATTCATGCTAAGAATTATATGTATAAAGTGATGGGTAGTTCTTTCTTTGACGTTAATAAATTCTTTTCTATTGTAGAGCGTTCCGTGTTTGAATTTGGTGAGTTTGTTGGTTGTCATAGGTAAACTATCGTTAAAACTTTGAAACGAGCATACAGGGTTAAATTTTTGTATTTTATAGGGGTAATAAAGATGATTAATATGATTGTTTGTATGGATAATGGGGATGGTATTGGTGTTGAAGGTGGTTTGTTGTATCATCTAAAAGGTGATTTAAGGCATTTCAGACAAAAGACATTGGGGACTACCATTATTATGGGACGTAAAACATTTGAAAGTTTACCTTGTGTGTTACCACATCGAGAGCATTGGGTTATTACACGAGATATGGATTATAAAGCACCTAATGGTGTTAAGGTGTTTCATAGTCGTGAAGGGGTGTTAGATGAACTTGGAGATAGAAGAGCATTTGTTATTGGTGGTTCTTCTATTTATGATATGTTTATTGATGATGTAACTTCTATTTACGTAACAAAAGTTGATAAAAAGAAAAAGGCTGATACATATTTTAAATTTAATCGTAATAAATTTAGTTGGAGTCAGGTTGGTATGCAACAAAATGATATTGATGAGTTGAGTGGTGAGCGATTAAATTATACGTTTGAAGTGTATACACGTAAAAACTTGTTAAAAGTTGGTAATGACTAGTTCTTTACAAAACTTAACATATTGTGTTATATTGTATGTATAAAAAATACTGTAGTTAAAAAGGAGATTAAATTATGCATTACACTACTTTTGCAAGCACTGGTGATAACATCGGTGTTGTTGTACATATCACAGATTTCATGGATAGGGATGATGTTGTTGAGCAACTCAATCACTATCGTTGGAGTTATGATGCTGTTAAGATTGATGATGACGAAGTTGTGGCAGTCATTTATTTACGAGTTGGCATTGGACGTAACTTCCAGTCTATTTCTAAAAAGTTGGGTTGTATGGTACAAGTTAATCCTTATACTGTTGTGTATGGGTTGGGTGCTATTACTACATATAAGAATGGTAATTTAATCAATTATTCTATTGATTTTGACGATAGATATGAGTGGTGGTTAGTTTGGGGTGATAAATCTACACTACTTTCCTTTGATTTCATTGATTTTGATGATGGCGATTCACCTTATTGTGTTGAAGATAATGAGTTGATTGGTTATGAGTTCTCAGATGAAGAGATTGATGAATTTACTGAGCGACTTAATACAGGGTATAATTGTGGTTTCTAATATTTTAGGTAGGTGTGTTTTCATATCTACCTTTTGTTTTAATGTGGGGTTTGATATGAAAAAGTTTGATTTTATAAAAGAGATTGTTAAGGCTTCAAAAGAGTTCGTGTGTGGACATCATTTTGATGCAATGTATAGGAGTCTTAAACTGACTTATATTATTAATGGTGATTCTGCTAAACATGATATGTTACGATTTGTAGATGATTTTCATCAAGATGGGTATTTAGATTATTTTGAGTGGAAAGAGTTACGTAGGGTTGTGTTAGAAAGTGACTTTAATCATTAGTGGGGTATATTATCATGAGTGGTACTAATTTAATTGATGGTAATAGAGTTGTTATTATTAAGGATAGAGCGTTTACCTTAAAGGTAATTTCTGATATTTATATCTTTGATAATATATTATATGTTCATTGTTATAATGGTGATGTGTCTAAAATAGATGTAGGTAAGATTACTGATTTTAAAGTTTTTAAAGATGTAATTGATGATGTGTCTGCATATCGTCAATCTTTGAATGGTTTAGTAGTCTGTGGAGGTTGATTATATAATGGATTACTTCTTTTTCTTTAAGGTTTTTGTGACATCTTTTGTTATGACTTTTCTTTTTGTGTTTAGTACAAGTAGTTGTGAGCCTTTTTCTAAGGTTTATCGCATTTATGATGCCTTAGCATCAATTTTTTCTGCAATTTCAGTTATTTCTTTAATTATTGCTTTGATATTGTGGGTATTTGACTGATGAAATATTTAAAAAGAAAAATGGTAGATAGGGGTTGTTTTACATTGGATTGTAATGCAACTATCAATAATAAAATTAGGGTGAGTGGTTTACCTTTTGAAAGATATATTCAGTATATCAAGGCTAATAAGCTAATGTGGTTAAGTTAGTGATGGGTTGAATTTTCTTTATCATTAATTACAAAACTTTACAACTTAATAGATATAGTGTTATAATGGTTATGTAGATAAATGATTGTTTACATAACCATTTTTATTTAAAGGAGATTAAAAATGTTAGACTTGTATAGACATGATTTTTTGAGAATTCCTGTGTATTGTGGAGATGCTGTTAAATCACATCCACCTAAAACAGGTACATTTGAGGTAGATGGGTATTACTATACTCATTGTTTTAGAGGTTCTTTATTTGAAGAATTAGTGTTAGTAGATGGTGTTGACTCTGAGCAGATTACTGAGTTTGAGTTTTATCAAGAAATACCTAAAATTCTTGATATTCGCACTTTTGGTGGTGGAGGTTCTATTGGCATTCAGTTAGATGGTTATCTAACAGGATTTAATGATTTTGTAGGTAAGACTATTCATGTGTTCTGGGGCGATTATTCTGTATATTTCACCTTTGATACTTGTAAGGTTAACATTAAATATCGTAAATTAGATATTGATATCACTAGAGATACTACAGATACGATTCATATATCTTATATTGATGTAGTGTTAAAAGCAATTCGTCTTTTTAATATTGGTATTTACAAGGAAGTTAAATAAAGGTGTACTATGTCAAGTTTTGATTATATTAATATTAGTGAAGATATTAAATTAAAGGATGCTTATAAATTTCAAAAGTCTATTATAGACAATAGATACTATTCAGTTTCAGATATTCGTGGTAAGTCTTTACGTGAGTTTAAGTCTTATACTAAATGTCTTGTTATTGTTAGCGATTCATCACATCTTAATAGTTCTTTCGATATAGTAAGTTATACTAACTCAAAGATATTCCTTGATGAGAAAGATTTGAGCATATCGCCTATTTTTTGTGTTGAGGTGTCTGAGCGTTATGATGGTAAGTTTTTGGTTAAATCCGTCATGACTTGTTTTTCTTCATTCAGTGATTTAGAGGATTTATCAAGTTTTATTGCAAACTCTTCTTTTTGTGATAGAGTAAAGCTTAGATGTCGTAGAGATGAGTGGAGTAATCAATTTCACCATGCTGATTTGTATCTTAAACTTTATGGTAGAGATGATTTAGTAGATGTGTGTTATGGACTTGTTCTTAATCATGAGCAGTATACGTCATTAGTTGATACGATTAAGGAAATTAATAAAGGTTTGAGTGATTATAGGTTAAGTATTGCTAAGAGCAATGCTACATCTTATTATAATGTGTCGTGCAAAAGGGATATGGTGATAATGTAATGAAGTCTTTATTAATAATGAGAGGTTGTCCTGGTAGTGGAAAGACAACTCTTTTAAAAGATTTAGGGTTAGATATTTATTCTTTAAGTAGTGATAGGTTACGTTTGATGTATAGTTCACCTGTTTTAAATGAAGAGGGTAATTATACAATTAGTCAAGATTGTAATGATGTTGTATTTGATACATTATATAAGATGCTAGAATATCGAATGGCTAATGGTGAGTTTACAATTATTGATGCGACTCATTGTTCTTCTTACAAAACAGTGCATAAGCAGATTCAAGAGTATCGTAGATTAGCTAAACGATATAACTATAGGATTTATCAGTATGATATGACTACTGATGTATTGAAGATAGCTGAACAGAATGAGTATCGGAGAGGTACTTATTCTTTTGTACCACATCATATTGTTGCTAAGATGCGTAGGGTTATGGAAGATACATCTAGATTGCATAGAGATATCACTAAGATAGATTCTATTGAAGATTTTATTTCTTCTTATAATACAGATTATCTATGTGATGCTAATGTATACAGTAATGTTAGAGTTATTGGTGATGTTCATTCATGCAACTCTGTTCTTAGAGAGGCTTTATCTGAGTTTGATACTAATACATTATATGTGTTTGTTGGTGATTACTTTGATAGGGGTATTGAGCATTATGATACGCTAAAAACAATTCAAGATTTATCTAAACATAAAAATGTTGTGTTATTAGAGGGCAATCATGAATCACATTGGATTCGATATGCACATAGTGAAGATGGCAATGATTTAGGGTACAAGCGTTTCAGAGAAACAACTCTAAAAGATTGGCTATTGCATTATGATAATGAATCTGATTTAAAGAAAGAGTTACGTATTTTATATCGTAAACTATACTCTTGTTATTTCTTTAAATGTGGTAATACTAGATATATGGTTACGCATGCTGGTTTGACAAAGTTCCCTGAAAATGCATTATTGTTATCATCTACTCAATGTGTTAAGGGTGTAGGTGGTTATGATTTTGAGGTTTCATTAGAGTATACTAAACAACAGCGTAGTGGTACAGAAGTTCAAGTTTTTGGTCATAGAGGTGTATCTTCTTCTAAAGGTTTCAGTTATTCTTTAGAGGGTAAAGTTGAATTTGGTGGTCATCTTAAAGTTCTTAATATTGATAAAAGTGGTCAGGAAGTTGTTGAATACAAAAACTATGTATACAATAATAATTATCTAGATGAAGAATTTAAATTCCAACAAGAATTTGGTAAGGTTGTACTAAACACGGATTCTATTGAAGTTAATGTCATAGCTAATTCTAAGTTAGTTAAGGTTCGCAACTGTGGTGATATGGTTAGTCTTAACTTTACTGAAAAGGCATTTAGGCATAATTTATGGGATAGTGTTACAATTAAGGCACGTGGGTTATTTGTTGATAAAATTACAGGTAATGTTAAAGCACGTTCTTATGATAAATTCTTTAATTTAGGTCAGAGAGAAGATTCTAATGAAGAGTTAGATAAACTAGTTTACCCTGTTAGAGTTGCTAAAAAAGAGAATGGTTCTTTAGGTATTATTTCTTGGGATAAACAAAAAGGTGACTATATTTTTGCTAGTAAAAATTCTACAATGACTGAGCATGCTGGCTATGTTAAAGAAAACTTTGGGATGGTTGATTTCAATATTCAGTATGCATTGCGTACAATTCTAATGAAGTACAACTGTTCTGCTGTGTTTGAGATGATTCACCCTAAAGATGTGCATATTATTAATTATAATAAATCTCACAAACTTTTCTTATTAGATTTTGTACCTAATAAATTGCATTTGGATAATGGTATTCATATTGATTATGAGTTTTCTGAAATGTGTAGGAAAGAGTTTAGCAAGATTTATGAAGAAAATCCTATGCTTGCGTTTGATGACGTGTTCAAAGTTGTGTGGTCAACGACTGTTTCTGATAGAGATGCTTTAGATGTATATCTTGAAAAAGCTAAAACTTGTGATTTTGAGGGTTATGTATTTACAGATGCTAGAGGTTATATGACTAAGATTAAGTCTGATTCCTATTTAGAGTGGAAATATTGTAGGACATTATTAGGTCATTATGTTAGCAATAGTGATATAAATACTAATTCTTTAAATGATTTTGAAAAGAGTTTCTATGGTTTCTTGCGTACACATTTTGTTAGTGATTTACGAGATAAGAATATTTTAGATGTTAGAGATATGTATAATGATTGGTTAGGTAACAAGTGATGGGTAGATATAATATTAATGATGAAGTTCCTTTGAATTCTAAAGGGCAAAATGCTAATATTAAAGCTAATATCTTGTCTGATGAAGATATGCGTAGTTTAGGGTTTACAGACTATGCAAAGGATAGATGGTATTTTTGTAGAAGAGTTGGTGGTGAAAATAGTGATATTAGTTTTAATATCACTATTAACAAGAAAACTAAAGACATTCAGATAGATGTCTTAGATGAGATGTTTTTACAGCCGTATGACTTTCAAATGTATATTGGTACAGTAGCAGTAGCTAATCGTGTTTATGACGATGTACAGAATTATATGAAATTCTTTATGGATAATGGTGTCATTTATGGATATACTTTGGGTGATTACATATAAATGTGGGGTGAGTATTCTTGTATACTAATTTTTATAAAATTCGTGATATAATTGATTCTTTGTCAAGTCATATCGACTACGCTAAGGATTGCTTAAATTATATGTTTACATTGGGCGATTCTAGTATTATGTTTGACAGTCGTACAAAAAATGCTACTATCACTATTAATGATGAAGTACATAACATTACAGATGAATTTTTACTGTGTTATCTAGAATATGATGATTACATTTATAGGTATGATACTATGTTTGATGGCATATTAGATTTTTTCTATGCTTTTCTTCATAACTGCAATATTTCATTCTCAGACATGAGTTCTAATGTTAGTAAGATTGTTGAGTTTAGGAAAAGTTTTGGGTTTGAAACGGATTCTGAGACTGTAGAGTTTTTACAGGAGTTCTTCTTGTATATTCATAATAAGTTATCTGAGTTAGATAACTTATAGAGGTGGTATATTGTGAGTTTTGATGGGATTAAATTTAGTAGTGATTATTCTGCTGAGGATATCAATAGAATAACTAAAGATTTCGTAGATATGGTTAAGTATCTTAGAAATAATGAAACTTATTATGGCTCTATCGTTAATGAGTGTGATAAAGCTTTGGGTGATTTATATCACTATTGTGAGTTATATTATCCTACAACAAGAAGTGGTAAAACTAAAGTTGTAAGTCTTATTCGTGATATATCGACTACTAGACGTAAGGCTAAGGATATTTTAGAGTTAGTTGACCCTATCTTGAAGTTAGATACGTCATATACTAATGAGTTAGGTAGGGTATCTAATTCTATTAATAAGTCATATAACAAATTATATATTAATGGGCGAAGGTATGTTCCACGTGTTTTAAATGGTTTGTTTGATGGGGTTGGTGATGATTAGATGTCTGATGCATCTAAGCTTAGAGATACAATAGATGGTAGAATAGATAAATACATTTATTCTTATGCTGATGCATATTTTAACGATATTGACAATAAAATATTACATGATGATTTGTATAAGGATTTAGTGTTGGATTTGAAAAGCATTATCGAGGAAGAATGTAATAGAATTGGTTTAAAGTAAAGTATTGTTTTTATTTATAATCTGTGGTACAATTTATTTACAGGGTTTGATAGTTTAATGAGTCTGAGTGGTTATAAAAATTCTCTCTCAATCACTCTCACATAAGAAATAATCTCCGTAATTTCAATGGAAGTTTTTCTTCTATAATTACTCAGACTCATTAAGCTATCAAATATCTGTAGTTAATGTTAAGCCACGTTGTTGCATAAATTTCTCCTTAAAGGCGACTCATATATTTCATCATGATTATATGAGTCGCTTTTTATTAGTTTATTGGAGGTATGGGTTGAGCGATTATAAATTAGAGGATAAGTACATTTCTTTTAATGGTATTACATTAGGTGTTGACCAAATAGAATGTGCTGAGTATATGTTAGCTAGAAAAGGGTGTATATTGGGTGGTCAGTGTGGTTTAGGTAAAACACTTATTACATCTGTGGCTAACAAAGTATTGTTAGATAAATATAATACAGTTGTTTCTATTATAGTTTGTCCTGTTAAGGCCCTCAAAGCTTTTAGAAGAGAGTTGTTTGAAAAGTTACTTCTAAAAGAAGATGAGGTAGGTATTATATCTGCTGACTATACATGGTATAATTTAGATACAAATAGATTTTTTGTATGTACTGATACTCAGGTAGAGAAGTTGGATAGAATTACTGCCGAGTTAAAATCTAGAAATATTCCAATGATTCTAAATGTAGACGAAGCCCATAAATTGCAAGATAAGAAGAGTAAGTTTTCGATGATTATGTCTAGTATTCGTTCTAGATGTTCTATTGTGTGGCTTATGACTGCTACTCCTATTCTTAATTCTTTAGATTCCTTATATAACATCGTTAACTTTTCTTCTCCTGGTTTTCTTGGTAAGAAAGATGCTTTTGATAATAATTTTACTTTGTGGAATTTACGTGACCAGTACATTAAACGTGGTGGTAAGGCTACTAAGATTAAGGTTAAGGATGTATACGGCTATAAAAATCTAGATATTCTTAGGGAAAAGCTTAATGATATTATTATTGTTAGGGGTAAAGAGTATAATCTTAAATTCACTGCTTTAGAGTGTGATTTATCTGATAAAGATTATGAGATATATAAGCGAGTTTCTAGTGGTATCTTAAACTTTGAGGATGATGCTAGGAATTTCTCACGTAGGATGCATGACCTACAGCGTTTTGTTGATAGGGTTTATACTGATGAAACAATGGAAGATTTGGTATCAAATTACTGCGATACTGAATACTCTCCTAAAGAGGAGTTGTTGCTTAATTCTTTAGAGGGTGCATTTAGTAATGGATATAGTGTTATCATCTATGCGGAATACAAAGAAACAATTTCTAGGTTAGAGACTATACTAAAGAAGAATAAGAAAAAGTTAAATCTTGGTAAGATACATAAAGTAACAGGTTCTATTAATATTAAAGTTAGAGAAGCTGTTGAAGAGAATATTGGTTCTAGGGATGTGGTTTTGATTACATCAGCTGGTACTGAGTCTGTTAATTTACAGAAGTGTAATACAATTATTTTCTATGACATTTCTTTCTCAACTAAGAATATGATACAAGCTGTGGGTAGGGTTTGTAGACGTGATTCTAAGTTTGATGTTCAGTATGCTATTTTATTAGTTACTAAACGAACTATAGATTAGAATCACCATATACATTCGTGACTTTAGTCATGATTATGTGGTGAGAATAGTCCACATATCTAGTGATAGGTGTGTGCCAAGATAATCTACATCTTGGGGATTCATTGAATTGCTGGGAACTCCTAAGGGCTAACTAAACTACAACGTGATATCACAGTAAGTGATATGAGCGTGAATGTTGCGAAAGCAGAAAAAATTAGTTAGATGGTATAAGGTGAAATAAAAGCATATCTTATGATAAGGTATGTCCTAAGTACTGAGATAATGGACAATCAGCAGCCAAGCACGGAAGTGAAGGTTCAACGACTAATTGTACACTATAAGCGATTGATAGTGGAAGTGGTGAAGGTCTTTCAGATAAAAGAAAGATTAAGATATAGTCTGTGCTTGTATGAAAGTACAAGATGCACGTAGTGGTGCTGGCTAAGTGGTAGCGTACTTAGTTGAACGAGCATTCTCTCAAAATTTCATAGTTATAATTATATATTTGATAAAAATTCCTCTTAGTATTATAATAAAGATGTTAAGATTCTTTATTTAGTGCGAAAGGAGGTGTTATCATCTATGAATAAAAGTTTTAAAGTTAGGATATATCCAACACAAGAGCAACAGATTCTATTAGAAAAGACATTTGGTGCATCAAGGTTTGTCTATAATCATTTTTTGAAGTTAAAGCAATATTTATATCAAGAGTTTAAAATAAAGATTACTTTTAATCATACTTCAAAAATGTTGACTGAGTTAAAAAGACAAAAATCTTGGCTTAAAGTTCCTGATAAATGGGCATTAGGAAACGCTTTGAGAGATTTAGATAGTGCATATCAAAACTTTTTCAATGGAAGAGGTAAATATCCTAAATTTAAACGAAAAGATGGTAAAAACTCTTATCGTACTTCCTATGTCAAAGTAGATAATTCTTTTATCAAGATTCCTAAAGTAGGTTTACTTAGATATAAAGATAATTATAAATTTGAGGATAAAAATATTCTTAAAATTTATAATGCAACGATTTCTAAGACGACTGGTGGTAAATACTATGCTATTATATCAGCTGAGGTTTATATTCCATGTTTTGAGAGAACCAATCAAAACATAGGTATAGACTTAGGATTAAAAGATTTTGCAATTTTAAATATTGGTGAAAAGATACATAATCCTAGAGTATTAAAGCATCTTGAAAAGAAATATAGACAATTATCTAAATCACTTTCTAGAAAAGTTAAAGGTTCAAGTAACTATAGAAAATCTAGAATTAAGTTAGCAAGATTTCATGAGCATGTATCTAATATTCGTAAAGATTTTCTACATAAACCAACACATAGATTAGTCAGAGATTATGATATTATTTGTATAGAAAATCTTAATATTAGTGGTTTAATGAAAAATCACAAATTAGCAAAATCATTTCAAGATGTATCATTGTATGAATTCATACGAATGTTAGAATATAAAGCTAAATGGTATGGTAAAACTATTTCAAAGATAGATAGATTTTATCCGTCATCACAGTTATGTTCTAACTGTGGGTATAAAAACAAAGAAGTTAAAAATCTCACTATTCGTGAGTGGACTTGTCCTGAATGTGGTACACATCACGATAGAGATATAAACTCAGCGATAAATATTTTGAATGAAGGAATAAGACTCTTAGAGAGTATATAAATATATAATTATAACCATGGGACACATGGGGATAGCCTACTGTCTGGATGTAAGACTCTTTTGATATAGTATTAAAAGAGCGAACCTTTGGGTAGGAACTTCAATGACTTAATAAAAGTCATGAGAGGATGTCAGGAGTATAAGTATCGTATGTTCAATAATAACTTAAATATGGTTAAGGGTGCTGTTGGTGCTGGTAAAGATATACCTCTTTCTGAAGACATGTTATTGTCAGATGCTAACGATTTGCGTGTTCTTAAAGACGAGTTATTGTGGGCATATAAGGGTGGTTCTAAGAAACGGACTAGGAAAGTTAAGACAACTGATTATAAAGTTGTTGAAAAGCAGTTAGTTCCTTGTACATATGCTGATGCTAGTGGTGAGATTGCTAGTTATCGTTTTTTAGTTGAACCATGTCTTAGTGATAGTGTTGGATTTGATTTAGATTCGTGTATTAAGTTGTATTCTTATATCTCAGATAAAGAAATTCCTTTTGCTGTTATCAAGACTAAGTATCATCAATACTTATCTACAGATGAGGGTAAGAAGATGTTATTATCTCTTAAAGATGGTGCATTAAATAAAGGTAGAATTCTGTTAATAGGTAATAATATAGAGATTTCTAAGATGATACAAAAAGAGGTGCTAAAACTTTGTAAATAATCTTTGATTTATGTTAAAGAGTGGTTATTAAATAGAATATGGTGTATGATAAGGGTATAGATTTCTATACCCTTATTTTATTTTGGAGATGATTATATGAATACAAGGAATAAGATTAAATTACGTGCATTATTGTTGGTTTTAAAGAGCCATAAATATGTGGTAGATGT
>ENA-OWLR01000268-OWLR01000268.1-metagenome-genome-assembly--contig:-NODE-268-length-16098-cov-5.085956_pt1 | contig 16098 bp, 9 predicted proteins | sample MGYA00245352_ERZ651110 | MGnify/ENA primary metagenome ERZ651110 (study PRJEB26857, sample SAMEA4031765) | metagenome | biome: human; feature: oral; material: saliva | place: Philippines | collected 2014 | study... | reverse complement strand
AGATATCTATCACGTTCGTTTTAGATATCTATCAGTTTCAATTTAGACGTCATAACAAACAACCACATTTATTATGCCATTTTGTATAGCACCAAAGATGCTTATTCTAATAAGGAGTATGAAGTTTTTTATTTCGAAATATTCTGATTTAAATAATACATAAACACTTTAACAGCACCCTTATATCGTTAAATTTAAAGTATATTGGAGTAAATTTAAGTACAATAATCTTCTCGGCTATCAACCAACAAAAATGAGCTTGTTTTGTAATGCAAAACAAGCCCACTTGAAAACTAAAAGTCTCTTTCTTATCTTTCAACAATGCTACGAAAGCATAGATATAGGGTATCCCTATATTTACTTATCTGTTTTTTGTTTAAACCGTTCAGACTGGCTACGTATCAATTCAGCATCGTCAAAATAGTTTATTTGCATTGCTTCTTTCACTTCAGAGAGTGTCTGAGCTGCTGTTTGACGAGCGTTTTCAGAACCTTTCTTCAATATATTATATATCTCAGGAATATCTTGTTCAAACTCATGGCGACGTTTTCTAATTGGTTCTAACATCTTGTTCAACACGTTGTTGAGTAGTTTCTTACATTTCATATCGCCTATTCCACCCGCTGTATAAGCAGCTTTCAATTCATCGAGCGTTTTAAATTCTGGCCAAAACTCAGCAAAATCGTCATCGGTAGAGAAAGCATCAAGATATGTAAATACTGCGTTTCCTTCTATATGACCAGGGTCTGAAACATTTAAGTGTGTTGGATCGGTGTACATTCCCTTTACTTTCTTCCATACAGTATCGGCATCATCGGAAAGAAAAATGCAATTGCCAAGGCTCTTACTCATCTTTTCCTTACCATCGGTTCCAGGCAAACGGCGCGCAGTAGCATTTTCTGGAAGCATAATATTTGGTTCCACCAGTACAGGAGCATAAACCTGATTGAAACGACGAACTATCTCGCGTGCTACTTCCAACATAGGTTCTTGATCTTCGCCAGCGGGAACAGTTGTAGCTTTAAAAGTTGCAATATCGGCTGCTTGCGATACCGGATAACTAAAGAATCCCATTGGAATATTTGCTTCAAAGTTCCGCATTTTTATCTCCGTCTTCACTGTTGGATTGCGCTGAACACGGCTAACACTTATTAAATTCATGAAGAAAGTAGTTAGTTCCGATATTTCTGGTATCTGACTCTGTATGAACAGTGTACATTTTTCAGGATCGAGACCAACTGAAAGGTAGTCTAATGCAACCTCTATAATGTTTTGACGAATTTTCTCTGGATTATCTGCATTATCTGTTAGCGCCTGCACATCAGCCATAAAGACAAACATTTTTTCGAAGTCGCCAGCATTTTGGAGTTCTACACGGCGGCGTAGTGAACCCACATAGTGCCCCAAATGTAGTTTGCCAGTAGGACGATCGCCTGTTAATATAATTTTCTTCATCTTCTTATTCTCTTTTTGCAAGTGTACGTTGTAACTTGCTCTTGTACCTTATTATAATACAACTCGCAGGATAATTTACCGTTCTACATCAGTTGTATCGTTTTCTTGTTTATGCCTTTTCTTGTAATGAGTTACAGTGTCGCGCACTTCCTCTTCTTCCCTCTCAACAGGACGAGCTACTGTATCAACCGAAGGTTCTACTACAGGTTCTGTATTTGTTTCGTATGGAATAGTGTCCATTGCTGTAGGCTGTTGTTCTGGTGTTACAGGAGCCGGACGTAACCAAATATAGTAAGCACCCACCCCAAGTGTTATAACTAGCAATCCTATAATAAGACCTATCAGCACATTTTTCCTATTATCGTTTAGCTTTTCACCTTCTATAGGCTGTTGGATATCGTTACTGATTTGCTCAAGAGTTTCATTGTTAATGCTATCTACACCTGAAACAAGAGGTAATGTAATCTCCATTTTACCATGACAGTGTGGACATTGGCACTCTATAACCTGTCCTTCGCCTGCCTCTACAATAAATTGTGTACCGCAATTATCGCATGTTATCTGATATTTCATAACTTAATATCTGAAAATACTTTATTTGTTGCGCCCGATAGTTGTTTTACAAAGCAACCAGCAGTATTACCACTGTTTTGCAAGAAATCTTTATCAGAACAGAACCTATCCATTATTAGTGCAAACTTTTCGTAGTTATCAATTTCGAAGCCACCTCCAGAGGCAAGCAATCCTTGTGCCTCAGCAAAGCGTTTGTTGTTCGGACCAAAGACAACAGGTAAACCCCAAACTGCTGCTTCTAACACATTATGAATACCAGCGCCAAAGCCTCCACCTACGTATGCTACATCGCCATAATGATAAATTGATGATAACAGACCAAAACAGTTTATAACAAGCACATCGGCATCTGCCACGTTCGTTTCGGTAGCCTCAGTATAGAGCACTACTTTCTTTCCTTTTAGCAACTGTAAAATCTGCCGAAGATGAGTGTCGGCTATAATATGGGGAGCAATAATGAGTTTCCAATCATTATGTTCATTGAAATATTTTATAAAGATCTCTTCATCTGGTAACCATGAAGAACCAGCAACAAACACACGATGTAAAGAATTGGTAACTCCATTAGCAAGTTTTACATCTTGATTACCTATAAACTTATCTACCAAAGGTAACTTCTTACTGTTATCTTTTATCTGTAATACCCGGTCGAAACGTGTATCGCCCACAACCGTAACGTTATTTATACCAATTTTCGCCAAAAGACTTTTACTTAAATCGTTTTGTACGAAGAAATGAGAGAAGCATTTTAGCACAGCAGCATACTGTCTGCCATACGGTCGGAAGAAAATTTGATTGGGTCTGAATATACTTGAGACACTATAGACTGGTATATTACGGTGGCGTAGAATATGCAAATAATTATACCAGAACTCGTATTTTATAAAGAAAGCCATAACTGGACGCACAATACGTAAAAACCTTTGTGCGTTTGCAACAGTATCAATAGGCAGATAAGTAACGATATCTGCCTGTTCATAGTTTTTTCTTACTTCGTATCCAGAGGGAGAGAAGAATGTTAAAAGAATTTTATAATTGGGATATTCCTTCTTTATTTTCTCTATAAGTGGCCGTCCCTGTTCAAATTCGCCTAAAGAAGCAGCATGAAACCAAATGTATTTCGCATTTGGCTCCACTTGTTTTTGGAGTACGCCAAAGGCTGCACGCTCGCCTATCCACATTTTCTTCACTTTCTCGTTAAAGTGGCTATAGATGGCAATGCCAGCCTGGTAAATATACATTATAATATTGTATAGCATAGCTATCCTTATTTACGAATTAGCGTACATAACATTTTAACCTAACACTTCGATGGCTTTATGCAAACGATGCAAGGTTTCTTCTTTTCCAAGAAAGGCAGAGATGTCGAACATTCCTGGTCCCTTTCCAATACCAACAAGAGCTAAGCGGAATGCATTCATTACATCACCAAGCTTATATTCTTTATCTTCTACCCACTTCATTACGATAGTTTCCTGATTCTCTACACTGAAATCGCTTATATCAGCCAGAATTTGAGAAAGCTCTGTCATTTGTTTCGCAGAATATTCCTTCCAACGTTTCTTTACAGTTTTGGCATCGTATTGAGTTGGAGGTATAAAAAAGAAAGAACAAAGCTCCCAAAGCTCGTGCACAAAATTTACACGGTCTTTCATTAAATGGACCACCTCTGTAACTTGTGTCATTGTTGCATCTACACCATTGTTGGCAACAATTGGAGCAAAAAGATCGGCTATCTCTTCATCACTCTTATGTAAAATATACTCATGGTTGAACCAAATACCTTTTTGATAATCGAATTTAGCTCCACTTTTAGAACACTTCGTGATATCAAATGCCTGTACTAGTTCATTGAGCGTAAAGAGTTCTTGCTCTGTTCCTGGATTCCAACCTAATAGTGCAAGGAAGTTAACTACAGCTTCAGGGAAGTATCCACTTTCTCTATAGCCCGAACTAATCTCTCTAGTCTTGGGATCTTGCCATTCTAAAGGAAATACAGGAAATCCTAAGCGGTCTCCATCGCGTTTACTCAGCTTACCTTTTCCTTCTGGCTTCAGTAATAATGGAAGATGTGCAAAGCGTGGCATAGAATCTTCCCAACCGAAAGCACGATACAGTAAAACATGTAGGGGAGCACTTGGCAACCATTCTTCGCCACGAATAACGTGGCTTATTTCCATTAAATGGTCGTCTACGATATTGGCAAGATGATAGGTTGGTAATTCGTCTGCACTCTTATACAATACTTTGTCATCAAGTATATCAGTCTTGATACACACATCGCCACGAATCATATCGTCGACGTGAACATCTGTTCCTGGTTCTATTTTGAAACGAACAACATACTGTTCACCATCGTCTATCATTCTTTTAACTTCATCTTCAGTAAGTGTGAGCGAGTTGCGCATCTGCATACGAGTACGGGCATCGTATTGGAAATTTGCAATTTCGTTTCGTTTGGCTTCCAACTCTTCTGGAGTGTCGAATGCTATATATGCTTTACCCTTATCTAACAGCTGATTTACATAAGTTTTATATATATCACGCCTTTCACTTTGACGATAAGGTCCATAATGTCCGCCAAAGGTTACACCTTCATCAAACTTAATTCCTAGCCAATGAAAGGCTTCTACAATATATTCTTCTGCTCCAGGAACAAAACGATTAGAGTCGGTATCTTCTATTCTAAATACGAAATCGCCATTATGTTGGCGCGCAAAGAGATAGTTATATAAAGCTGTACGTACGCCACCAATATGCAATGGTCCCGTAGGACTAGGTGCAAAGCGTACTCTTACTTTTCTTTCTGCCATTGTTAAAATTAAAATTTTGTGCAAAAATAAGCATTTTTTTCGATTATAAGGCTTTTTTTTTGTATTTTCGCATACTGATATTGGAATGGACAAGATAGGTCTCTTTCCTTTAAGCGATACATTCGAGGTATTATTACACAAAAATACACTCGCACAGTTTATAAGAATGAATTTACAGAAAGAAAGAATAACAGTGAAATAAAGAGAGTTCCACATTATTAGTATGTTTCTCTATAAGCAAACAATATAATCTTCCCACAAAATAACGAATAAAGATGATAAAATTTATCCAATCCGACAATATTATCTGGCGCAGTCATATTGCAAGAGCTATATTGGTGTTAATTACAACAGCTATTATTATAGTCTTTCTGCCACGAACTCAAGGCAAAATGTATCACTACGACGAGGGAAAGCCGTGGATGTATGGACAGCTTATTGCTAAATTCGACTTCCCTATATTTAAGAGTGAAGAGACTATAAAAGAAGAGCGTGACTCCATAATGAAGACTTTTGTCCCTTATTTTAATTTAAACGAGAATATTGGACGTAAAAAGGTAGAGCAATTCCGTAATGACTATAAGAATGGAATACCAGGATTGCCAGTTGAATATGTGAATATTGTAGCGCAAAAGTTACAAGAGTTATACGATATGGGTATTGTAAACCCAGTAAACTTTACGTCTTTAGTAAAAGATAGTAATAATATGGTGCATATCGTAGAAGGAAAGCAAGCTATAAGCAAGCCAGTTAAGCAACTTCTCACAACGCTTGGTGCTTACGAGAACCTTTTTACGACACCGCAATTAAGCACTAAACGTTCTGTTTTACAGCAATGCAACCTGAACGAATACATTGAACCAAACCTTATTTACGATAAGAATCGTAGTGAGAGTGAGATGAACGACCTGCTAAGTTTGATACCGCAGGCTTCTGGTATGGTATTAGAAGGACAACGAATTATAGATCGTGGCGATATTGTTGATGCACACACATATCGTGTTCTTAATTCCTTCGAACAAGCTACTGAGAAACGTAATGAAACAAAAGACCAAATAACGTTCACACTCTTAGGACAAACTATTTACGTCTTAATACTTGTTGTCTTGTTTACGCTCTACATTGCGCTATTCCGTACAGATTACTTTGACAAGCCTGGCTCTATCTTATTCTTATACGCCCTACTTATTATTTTTCCAATAATAACTTCGTTAATGATAAAACACAACATTTTCAGTATCTATATTGTTCCTTTCGCAATGGCGCCCATATTTGTACGGGTGTTTATGGACTCGCGAACAGCATTCTCTTCTTATGCCGTAACAATTTTGCTTTCGGCTGTTGCAGTGCGATACCAATACGAATTTATTGTAGTTCAACTTGTAGGTGGGCTTATTGCTATCTTTTCTCTACGCGAATTATCCAAACGTAGTCAGATATTTCTCACGGCTTTACTCGTTACTTTTGGTTCTGCTGCCATTTATTTGGCTCTTCAGCTAATACAAGCAGACGATTTTTCAAAACTTGATGGGTCTATGTATTTCCACATTGGAGTTAATGGATTCTTCCTCCTCTTTACTTATCCTTTAATGCTGATTATCGAAAAACTATTCGGTTTTGTTTCTACTGTAACTATGTTCGAGCTTTCTAACACTAATAACGAACTGTTGCGGAAACTGAGTGAGGTGGCTCCTGGAACATTTCAACATTCTATTACTGTAGGAAATCTTGGAGTTGAGATTGCTAATAAAATTCATGCTAAAGGGCAACTCGTACGTACTGGAGCATTATACCATGACATCGGCAAAATGGTAAACCCTGTATTCTTTACCGAAAATCAAGCTGGTGTTAATCCACATGATAAGATTTCAGACTTAGAAAGTGCTAAAATAATTATTGGACATGTTACCGAAGGACTTAAATTGGCAGAGAAATATAACTTACCAAATGTTATAAAAGAATTTATTACCACGCATCACGGACAAGGATTGGTTAAGTATTTCTACATAAACTATAAGAATGCACACCCCGATGAGGAGATAGACGATGCACCATTCCGCTATCCAGGTCCTAATCCGTGGACACGCGAGCAAGCTATACTTATGATGTGCGACACCGTTGAAGCTGCTTCGCGCTCACTTCCCGAATATACAGAAGAGAGTATAAGCAACTTAGTGAATAAGTTGATAGATGCACAGATGGCCAATGGTTTCTTTACCGATTGTCCTATTACGTTCCGTGATGTTAGCATAGCAAAACAAGTGCTTATTGAACGTCTGAAATCTATTTATCATACACGAATTCAATATCCTGAATTAAAATCGTAGTGAGATACGTAGAAGTTATTCTGCCCCTTCCGCTTGAAGGCACTTTTACGTATGTTGTGCCCGATGCATTACTCGATAAGGTAGTGCCATGTGTACGGTTGCTGGTTCCTTTCGGCAAAACAAAGACTTATATAGGTATATGTGATACCTATCCCTCCGACCACCCAAATAACAATGATGATAATGATGGAATAGAATATAAAGCTATTCTTGCAATACTTGATGACGGTCCGGTGCTATTGCCACAACAATTACAACTTTGGCACTGGATTGCCAACTACTATATGTCGCCCATTGGCGATGTTTATAAAGTTGCATTGCCATCTGGACTAAAGGGAGAGGATTCTTATAAACCGCACACCGAAGTGTATGTTTGCTTGGGAAAACAATTCCGTGGCGAACAAGAGTTACACATTGCACTCGATGGTCTTGCTCGTGCTACAAAACAACAAAAGGTGCTGATGTCTTATTTAGAGTTAAGTGGTATTGCTAATGTTCCTGAATTGGTTTCCACTGATGTAACTCAGACTAACAACAAACAGCATAATCAACTGAGAGCTGTGTCAAAAGACGAACTTAGAAATACCACTCATTGTTCGTTAGCCATAATAAATAGTCTAATAGAGAAAGGCATTCTACAAACCTATCGTAAAGAAGTTAGTAGGCTAAACAATGGTTATGACAAGCTACAACCCAATGCCATTCACGCTCTGAACGATGCACAGACCATTGCATACGACAAAATTCTGTTGCAGATGATGGCACACAATGTTACCCTTCTTCATGGTGTTACCTCATCAGGAAAGACCGAAATCTACATACATCTTATTTTTAAAGCACTTCAGGAGCATAAGCAGGTGTTATATTTGCTGCCAGAAATAGCATTAACGGTGCAAATCACCAATCGGCTACGTTGTGTTTTTGGCAATAAGCTTGGTATATATCATAGTAGATACAACGATGAAGAGCGTGTAGAAATATGGCAGAAACAACTCTCTAATGAGCCTTACGAAGTGATTCTTGGTGCACGAAGTGCAGTGTTCTTACCATTTCAACGATTGGGATTAGTGATTATAGACGAGGAACACGAAAATAGCTTCAAGCAACAAGACCCTGCTCCACGCTATCACGCACGGTCGGTTGCTATTGTTTTGGCACAAATGTACGGAGCTAAAACACTGTTAGGCACTGCAACTCCATCTATAGAGAGCTACAGAAATGCTCAATTGGGAAAGTATGGTTTGGTTACGTTATCGCAAAGGTATAAAGATATTCAGTTACCAACGATAGAGGTTGTGGATATTAAAGACCTTCGACGACGTAAGCTAATGTCAGGACCATTTTCTCCACGTTTGATTGCTGCTGTGAGAAATGCTCTACAACGTGGAGAACAAGCTATTCTCTTTCAGAATAGACGTGGATTTGCGCCTATGATTGAATGCCGTACTTGTGGGTGGGTGCCACATTGCCCCAACTGCGATGTGTCTTTAACTTATCACAAAAGTATGAACGTGCTTACCTGCCATTATTGTGGCTACACCGAACGAGTACCCGAACAATGCCCTAACTGCGAAAGTAAAGATATTAAAGGGCGTGGCTATGGTACGGAAAAAATAGAAGATGAGATTATGGAGGTGTTTCCTGATGCTCGCATAGCACGTATGGACTTAGATACAACTCGTACAAAGAATGCATACGAACGTCTGATAAATGATTTCTCGGCTGGTAAAACCAATTTACTTATAGGAACACAAATGGTATCAAAAGGATTAGATTTCGACCACGTATCGGTTGTGGGTATTCTCGATGCCGACAATATGTTGAACTATCCCGACTTTAGAGCCTACGAACACGCTTTTACTATGATGGCGCAAGTTAGTGGACGTGCTGGCAGAAAAGGTAAACAAGGTTTAGTTATTTTGCAAACAAAAAACCCAGAGCTACCTGTTATTCAACAAGTAGTGAACAATAGTTATACGGCTTTCTACAAATCGCAACTCGAAGAACGTACAGCTTTTCATTATCCACCGTTTTTCCACCTTATATATATATACATCAAACATCGCAACAACGATATTGTTGAATCGGCAAGCATGGAACTTGGCTCACGCATTCGCGAGATATTTGGCAATAGAGTGCTGGGACCCGATAAACCAACAGTGGCACGTGTTAAAACATTGCACATACGAAAGATAATGCTGAAATTAGAAAACGGAATTGATTACAAACTTGCAAAGCAGTATCTGCGTTCTATACGAGACACTATGATGAAAGAAAAACGATATGGAGCGCTAACTATCTACTTCGATGTAGACCCCTTATAAGTGTAAATATAATTGTAAAGCACAAACTGTAGCATTAATAAATTTAGTATAATATGCTACGGAAAATACATATAACATCTTGTTCCAATAATCGCTTAATTACACATATTGAGAAAATATGTGCAAATTAATTTGGTAGAATAGAACAATCAATATAACTTTGCAGCCAATTTCAAACATATTAATACAAGAAAAGTTAAATTATGAAACTGAAATCATTAACCCTAATGCTTGCTTTATCTGTATCAGCAACGAGTATTAAGGCTGGCGGATTACTTACAAATACAAATCAAAGTATAGCATTTTTGCGTAGCTTGGCACGCGATGGTGCAATTGGCATAGATGGAGTCTACTCTAACCCTGCTGGTGTTGCTTTCTTACCAATGGGACTTCACCTCTCGCTCAGCGTGCAAAACGTTTATCAAACCCGTATCATCAACTCGGGATTGACCATTCCTGCACCGCAAGGCACACCTTACAATCAGCCTTTCAAAATGAACGGAGGCAACAAAGACGGTATCAAGGAATTTAAAGGAGAGGCTTCTGCACCCATTATTCCATCGTTCCAAATTGCCAAGAACTACGACAAGTGGGGCTTCCAGATGGGTTTCGGAATCGTAGGTGGTGGCGGTAAAGCTACTTTCAACGGCGGTTTGCCATCGTTCGAACGCCAAATTGCGATGCTTCCTGGTATGCTTGCAAGCCTTCCTAAAGAGCTTGTAGGTGATGATTTTAAAAAAGGTGAACCAGGATATAGTGTAAGTAGCTATATGCACGGCCAGCAATATGACTTCGGTTTGCAGCTCGGTGCAACCTATAAGATAAACGATAAGCTTGCTGTTTACGGTGGTGCGCGTTTCAACTATATATACAATAAGTACGAAGGCAACATTGTGAACATCTCAGCTAATAATAATGGCAAGATGGTAAACCTATACGACTACTTCGGTACAAAGGCTAATGCGATGACACAAGCTGCCAATCAGTATAAGCAGATGGCAGAACAGACTGCCGACGCTACCACAAAAGCAAAGTACGAAGCTGCTGCAAAGCAATCCGAAGCTGCTGCAGGGATACTCAATGTAGCCAAGGAGCAGGTTGCCGACAAGTACTTAGACTGCACACAACGTGGCTGGGGAATTACTCCTATCATCGGTATCGACTATAAAATAGGTCGTTGGAACCTTGCAGCACGTTACGAATTTACTACCAAATTTAACATTGAAAACAACACAAAGCGCGACGATACTGGACAATTTAAAGATGGTGTGAACACTCCGAACGACCTCCCTGGATTGCTTTCGATAGGTGCACAGTACGAAGTGTTAGACAATTTGCGCCTCTTGGCTGGCTATCACTACTATTTCGACAAAGATGCACGTATGGCTAACAACAAGCAGCGATTGCTTTCGAGCAACACACGCGAGTATCTTGCTGGTATAGAATGGGACGTTAAACCTGGTGTTACTCTGAGCGCTGGTGCACAACGCACTAAATACGGATTGGGCGATGGTAGCTATCTTTCCGACCTCAGTTTCGTAACAAGTAGCTATAGCATTGGTCTCGGTGCAAAAATTAAGGTGGCAAAGAATGCTCATCTAAACATTGCCTACTTCTTTACAAACTACGAAAAGTTCGACAAGACATACGAATCGACTATCAAAGAAGTAAAAGTGCAAAACACCGATCAGTTTACACGTAGCAATAAAGTATTCGGCGTTGGGCTAGATATAGACCTTTAATGCTGTGTAACCAATATAGAGAATCTCTATATATATTAATTACCCTAAGTAGGTGTTCAAAGAAGAAAAAAAGGAGCAAGACAATATTGCGCTTAACTTTGAACATCTACTTATTGTTTTTTTTACCCAAATCTGTCATTAGACCACTATATGTATAGTTCCTACTACTATGGTATTGTTTCCTAACATCTTTTATATTCTTATCAACATCTTGTATGTCCGTGTAACTTGATATAGTTCACTACGCTTACGTTGCCAAGACAGACAATCTGCTCAATAGTAAAATAAAATATATTTAGACTCTAATGACCGATTTGGGTTAAACCATAGAGAGCACTAAATTTGAATATACTATTAAACTCAAATTGTGGCTCAGTAGAAAATAGGTGAGGATATTTAAAAAAGAACACAATTGTAATGGTTCTCACTCTTACACTACACAAAACACTTTAATACATTCTTATTCAGCAGCTTACCATAATACTAGAATTAGAATATAGCAGCATAAAAGAGTTTTTATTTCGCATCTGAACAAATATATTTCAGCCATCATAACATAACATCACAAAGGTAGTAGTTTGCTATGATATCTAATTTGAAACTGACAGATATCTGAGACGAACGTTACAGATATCTGAGACGAATGTTACAGATATCTAAACGTAAAGCAACCAATATTTACTAACTTTTCTAACCACGTGAGAAAACCTATTTGCTTAGCTAATAGTCCATAGTTGCCTACTTATAATTTCGGTGTTTATCTTTACTAAGCTATTAGAATTTGTAGGTAATGGCACCAAAAGGAATGCAACCTCCGTTTAGTTTATACGAGAAGTTGAACGAAAGTTCGTCTTTAGATGGATTTCCCAGAATGTTGTAAAGTCCGAAGCGCAGAAAGAATTTAGCGTGTTTAAACTCTTTTCTAAAATCGTAGCTAGCATCTATTCTGTATCGTGTTGGATCGCGCTGCGTACGGAATGTTTCAAGTCTATTGTTTTCATCGCCATAAAACGAATCGTATGGGAATTTACCAGAATAGATTGTAGTGCCAATTGTGAATGTGGAATGTTTAAACATTTTGTAGGACACGAAAGCATTAAAGTTATGAGGCAGGTCGAACAGTGATGGTATTTTTCCAAACTGAGGTAATTCTGCATACCATTCTTTGCTTTTAGAGAAGCCATAAGACAGTTGCCAACTTAATTTGCGCCATTGGTTGAACATATATAAGTTTACACCGTAGCTTTCTCCGTTTCCAGCCATCATATATTTATCCCATCTGCTATCTTCAATAAACGAGTTAGGACGAAAAGCCAATAAGTTGTTGCGTCGCTTATAATAAGCCGATAGTTCTATTATACCGGTGTGCAGATAATGTTTCCATCCAGCCTCGTAGTGTATAGCTGTTAGTGGCTTAAAACTTTTAATGCTTGGCATAATAAAATCGAACGGTGCAGAAATATTCGAAACAAGTACGTGATGAAAATACTGCTCCATTTTTAAGAATGTAAGATAGAAGAGATTCTTATTGTTTACAGTGGCTTTCAAAATAAGCCTTGGTTGTAAACTTTGATAAGTCTTATAGTGGTTAGGCGCATATAGAACGTAGTGTAATCCGGCTTGCGCATATAGCCAATTGGTTATATATATTTTATTATCAACAAATGCAGATATTTGTTTTATAGGTTCTTTTTCGTTATAAAGTCCTCGTCCAAACCCTGCGAGCTTATATAATCCTAAGTCGGTTTTCAATCCCCAATTAATTTTGTAGTACGAATTAAACTGATAGGAGAAATCGGTATTAGCGTATAAATGTTTAGCTCCACTTTCAACAAATTTGTTTGCTCGCAACACAAATGCTTTTGCATCGGCGCTACTTTTGTTGTAAGTGAATGCAATCGACGACGAATTAGTTAGCCGTCGGTTAATAATAGTGTTGAATTGGAGTGCATATAACTGTGTGTTCCACGCTAAGACTGCATTTGTGTATTCGTTACTAGGTTCTTTATACTTATCGTTCGAATTGTATATGGAAAGCTGTAGCGTTGTAACTGAATCAATATCCCACGATAGTTTTGTGTTTATATCGTTGAAAATGTGTGTAGAATATTTGTCGGCTCCGAAATATTTATCGAATAAATCGAGCCAGCTTCTGCGTGTGCCCACTAAATACGACAATTTGTTTTTTACAATTGGTCCTTCTGACACAGCCGATACAGAGGCGACATCGAGCGATACAGTATGTTCGAATTTGTTTTTATTGCCATTGCGAAGTTTTACGTCCATCACCGATGAAAGTCGTCCCTCGTATTGTGTAGGAATGTATCCATTGTAGAACGAAGCCGACTTAATGGCATCTCCGTTAAATATAGGGAGGAGCGTATTAAGATGATTTGGACTGTAAATTGGAATGCCTTCGAGTAAAATCAGATTTTCGTCAGTTCCGCCTCCTGCTACATTGTATCCGGTATTGGCTGTAGCAAGCGACACACCTGGTAATATTCTGATTTGCGAAAATAGGTCAGAATTGCTAAACGAAAGCATATTAGAAGGTGCTGCATCGGTTAAATCTTCCTTACTTTTATGTTGTTGTACCTGCACAGCTTTTATTTGATAAGGAATAGGCTCTAACGTTATAGTTTTCTGTATGTTATTTTGAATATCAATAGTTGTTTCGTAAGGCGAGTAGCCCATACATGACACAATGAGGTTAATAGTTCCTCTGTTTGTGGTAAGGCAGAATGTACCATTCTTATCGGTAGCAGTAAGCGCCTTAGTTCCATTTTTATCGGCAATACTAACAGTTGCACCAAACAGTTTCTCACCAGTTTCAGCTTCTTCTACAATGCCTGTTACAAACACATTCTTTGCTTTTACAATTTCTATTTTCAGTCGTTTGTTTTCGCTATTCGTTAGTTTATACTCGTAGTCTTTTAGTAAAGTAGCAATAAGTTGCTTTACGCTAATATGTCCGTGTCGTTGAAACTTCACAATGCGTGTCAGATTTATGCGGTCGGCAGGATACGAAAGCGAAATGTGTGCTTGTTGTTCAATAAGTGCAAACCAGTCTTTAACAGTAGCAGCATTAGTATTGATAGAAAGCATAAAGTCTTCTATAGAACTTTCTATTTTTATAGGTCTTGTTTGCTTCTTTTTATTTTTAATCTGAATAAGAAGTTTGCGATTGTCTAACGGAATTAGATTATATTCGTATTCGTTTAGTATAATTTCGAGCAATTGTGTTACCTTCATTTTGCCCGAAACACCAATACCTATGCGTTTGTTTAGGTTAATTAAAGAGGGATTGTATGAGAGTGTAATTTTTGTTTGTCGTTCTATTTGCTGGAACCACGAATGCACAGTGGCAGAAGAAGCGTCAATCTTAACAACTTCTTCTGCCACTGTGTTTTGTCCGTTCGCTACCAATGTAACGAGCAAAAACAATATTGATAAAAGCAGTTTTGGCATTTATCTCATATTAGTAATTATTTATACAAACGATAGTGGATAGACGATACAGTTTCGTACTTACAATTGCAAAGCATTGCTAATTCTGCTACCGCTTTCTCAGGATTATTTGTGTGTAGCTTAGTTGTTATTCTGTTTTTAAGCAAGTCTTTTTGTGTCTCAATTCGGATATCCATACCTTGCTCTATTTCTTTTATTGCAGTTGCTAAAGGCGTATTGTTGAATACAAACTCCTTAATATCTGCCTGTGCGTTATTTTGTTTTTGTGCAATAAGTTTACCATTCTTATGTACAACGGTTTCGCCTTTTATTAGCGTTACAACTTCCGAATTGGTACTAACGCGCACACGTCCAGTTGAAACAGCTACACTTTCAGTGTTTTGCGAAGTAGCATTCACTTTAAACGATGTGCCTAATACTTCTACTTTTAAATCTCCTGCTTCAACAGTAAAAGGAATATTGCTGTGTTCTACATTGAAAAATGCTTGTCCTTCTAGTGCAGCAATACGTTTTCCGTCTTGTTCTTTAAATGTCAATGATGCTCTTGGGGCAAGCGTTACGCTCGAACCGTCGGGCAAAGTAACTGTATTTTCGATTGTAGAGTTGTTCGCAAACTGTGCTGTTGCTGCGTTTACGAATTGTTGATAGGCAAATATGCCGATGCCGATGAGCAGTAAGAGCGATGCTGCGATGCTGAAAACCTGTCGTAAAGGCAGCGTTCTTGCACGTTGTGTGGTGCTTTCAGACAATTGGTTTTCTATCTTGTTCCACGCTGCTTCTGCGTCGAATTCGTTTGTTGGTGCTGTTTCTACCTGCACCATTGTGTTTTGTAGTATGTCAAATTCTGCTCTGTTGGCATTTTGGTATGCCATCAAAGCCATCTTTTCTCGCTCTGCAAGTGGTTCGCCTGCAAAGTATTTACCCAGTATTTCGTCTATTTCAATTAAGTTTTTCATAAGTTTGTTGCGATAGATATAAATAGTATTACTGTTGTAACAACAGGATTAGCGGCAATGTAAGCTCTGATTATTTTAATAGCTTTGCCTATATGGTTCTCTACTGTCTTTTCAGAGATGTTCAAATGTGCAGCAATTTCTTTGTATTTCATCTTTTGTAGCTTGCTCATTGTGAATACTTCTCTGCATTTTGGTGGCATTTCCTGCAGCACTTTCTCCAGTAATTGCTTGTAGTCGGTAGCGGCAACGCTTTCCGAATCTTCTGCAACCAGTGTCAGTGTGCTGTCGTTATGCGATATTTTCTCGTATGTTTTGTTGGTGTTCAAGAACGTTAAGCAGTTGTTGCGTATGGCTACTTTCATGTAAGCGAGCATTTCTTCTTCGGGTAAACAGTCTTTCTGTTTATCCCACATGCTTATGAAAAGAGCCTGAACGATGTC
>ENA-OWLR01000260-OWLR01000260.1-metagenome-genome-assembly--contig:-NODE-260-length-16322-cov-6.259974_pt1 | contig 16322 bp, 8 predicted proteins | sample MGYA00245352_ERZ651110 | MGnify/ENA primary metagenome ERZ651110 (study PRJEB26857, sample SAMEA4031765) | metagenome | biome: human; feature: oral; material: saliva | place: Philippines | collected 2014 | study... | reverse complement strand
TCAATAGAGTCAGTCTAATCCAACAAATTATCATAGGTTTGATTATTGGTATTTTGACAGCTCTATATGTGCCAGATGTGGCAAATGAATTAGCTTTATTAGGCGTTCTCTTCGTTGGTGCTTTAAAAGGGATTGCACCAATCCTCGTATTCTTCCTTGTAATTGCAGCCATCAGTAAACACCGTTCTGGTCAAAAAACAGGTATGGGCTCTGTAATCACATTATATTTATTAGGTACATTCCTTTCTGCAGCGCTTGCTGTAGTCGTAAGCTTTATGTTCCCTACTACATTACACCTTGCAGCTAGTGCAGCTGATGCAGCTCCACCACAAGGTATCGTAGAGGTAATGAAAACACTTTTAAAAAATATTGTTGATAACCCTGTGAAAGCCTTAATGACGGCTAACTATATCGGCATTTTAGGTTGGGCACTTATCATTGGCGGTGCTTTACGCCATGCCCCAATGAATACTAAAGAAGTAATGGAGTCTATCGCTCAAGCTATTACAACTGTAGTAGGTTGGATTATCCGCTTTGCTCCTCTAGGTATTATGGGTCTCGTAGCTGACTCTATCGCTACTAACGGTATCGAAGCTTTAATTGGTTATTTCCAATTACTCGTATTACTACTTGGTTCTATGATTTTTGTAGCATTAGTAGTAAACCCACTTCTATCTTTTGTATATCTTCGCCGTAATCCATATCCATTGGTTTTCAAATGTTTACGTGAATCTGCAATCTATGCGTTCTTTACTCGTAGCTCTGCTGCAAACATCCCTGTTAACCTCGATTTAGCGAAACGTTTAAAACTTAACCCTGATATGTATTCCGTATCCATTCCATTGGGTGCAACAATCAATATGGGTGGTGCAGCGATCACAATTACAATCATGACATTAGCTGCTGCCCATACACTTGGAATCGTTGTAGATATCCCTACAGCAATCCTCTTATCTGTTATTGCTACTATCGGTGCTTGTGGTGCTTCTGGCGTTGCTGGTGGTTCCCTACTTCTAATTCCTCTTGCTTGTTCTCTATTTGGTATCTCCAATGACATCGCAATGCAAGTTGTAGGTGTAGGCTTCATCATTGGCGTTTTACAAGACTCCACTGAAACAGCACTTAACTCCAGTACAGATATTCTCTTCACTGCTACTGCAGATTATGCAAAACGTGGCTATCACGAAAACTGGAATTAAATATAATTTTACAATCATACTAAAGACGGTCCTTCGGGACCGTTTTTTTGTATTAAAAGGTCCATAATTACTAGATTACTATACGACTTATAAATGTATTCATTGTATAATATAAAGAACATACTTTATAAATCAACATAGGTATCAATATTAATCATATACGTTTATATTAATTACAATCGCCTATATTGATTTTCTTCAATATAGTGTTATAATGGAGTTAATAATAACTATTAACAGATAGCAATAGAAAGGAATCAACATGAAACAATACGATATTATTGTGGTTGGTACAGGTGGTGCAACCATCGTAGCTGACGCTGCGCTAAAAAAAGGCCTTAAAGTGGCCATCATAGAAAAAGGTAAATTCGGTGGCACATGCCTAAATCGCGGTTGTATTCCTACGAAAGTAATGGTTACAGCAGCTAATGCCATTCAAGAGGTAGAAGAGTTCAAAAAAATAGGCGTCAATGTTGGCGATGTAACTATGGATTGGGACACTGTAGCTAAACGTACATGGCATATGATTGACAAGTCTGCAGGCATCTATGATTACTATAACTCTTATGACAACGTAGATGTATATCGCGGTGCTGCAAGTTTTGTGACCGATAAGGTTATGAATATCCACCTTAACGATGGCTCTGGTATCGTAGAAATCACAGCTCCAACAATTATTCTAGGTACTGGTGGTTATAGCAACATACCAAATGTACCTGGTCTAAAAGAGGCAGGCTTCCTTTCTAGTGAAAGTTTATTTGGCGATAAGTTCCCGAAACAACCGTATAAATCGCTTGCAGTACTTGGTGCAGGCCCTATCGGCGTAGAATTCGGTCACGTATTTGATGCAGCTGGTACTGAAGTTACCATCATTCAACATAATGTGCGCCTTGTACCTAAAGAAGACGAAGAGATGTCCGAACATCTTCTTCAAAACTACCGAGCTCGTGGTATTAATGTAATCTTAAACCAAGACACTGTTGAAATCCGTCAAGAAGATGGTCTTAAAGTTGTAGTCACTAAAGATCGTAGCACTGGTGAAGTTACAGAAACTAAGGTAGAAGAAATCCTCGTAGCAGCTGGCATTCGTCCTGCTGTAGAAGAGCTCCACCTCGAAAATACAGGTATTGAAACATGGCCAAAGGGCTGGATTAAAACAAACGAGTTCCTCGAAACATCTGTTGATGGCATCTATGCCTTAGGCGATGTAAATGGTGAACCAGCATTTCGTCATCGTGCGAACTATGAAGCTGATATTATTGCCCACAATCTATACTTTGCTAAAAACGAAGAAGATTTCCGTTGGGCACGTTATGATACATTGCCAAAGGTTACCTTCTCCTACCCTGAAATTGGTAGCGTAGGTCTTACTGAAGCAGAAGCTATCAAAGCTGGTTATAATGTAGGTGTAGGCAAAAACTACTACTCCTCCACAGCTAAAGGCTATGCAATGGGTATCAACCCTGGCGATGTAAATGACGGCTTTGTTAAAATCGTGGTAGACAAAGATACTAATCATATCCTTGGTATGCACGTAACAGGTCCTCAAGCGTCTATCCTCTTCCAACCATATGTAAACCTTATGAACAGTGGTGTAACTCCATTAACAGCAATTAATGAAGAAATCGCTTCTGAACGTACTAAACGCTTACGTGAAAAAGGTATTACTCGTGAAATGGATCCTAAATCCGTTATCACTGTAGGTGAAACTATGAGCCCACATCCGTCCTTAATCGAGGTTATTATGTGGACACAAGCATACTACGAACACCGTTGGCAATAATAAATATATAACCATTATATAAATAAAAGAGCTGAAGATTTTATCTTCAGCTCTTTATTTATAATATCGCTAAATAGATTAACGACCCATATCAATGGTGTTATCCCAAATAATATTTGTTTTACGACCATCGAAACCTTGATCTGGTTCAGGAGGTAATTTACTAGATTTAGTTTGACCTACATAAGCACCTGTTTCAGCATCTACAGTAACTACAGTCTTTTTGCCGTCTTGATGCATTGTCATATAGTATAGAATCTTACCGTCATGAGCTTCGATTTTCCAACCTTTTACAACTGCATCAGCACCAAGTTGTTGTTTTGCAACGCGCTCAGCTTGAGCCGCTTCAATTACTTTATCTTTATTGAAGATTTCACCGATAACTTTTTTAGGTTTGCCGCCTTCATCCATATCGGAAGTGTTACCAGTGATTACGTCGATTTTCATTTTGTATTGATGATATTTACTATAGCCTACTACTTTGTAACCATAGTTCAAATCATTGGAGTTAAGCTCTACAGAATGAAGTGCTGCATTAGGAAAACGGTTTTGGAAAATAGTACCAATTTTACTCATAGTCATAACCATGGATTCGCCTGGTGCACGTTGTACAGAAATATCAGTACTTGTTTCAGGTTTTGTTTTACGCGCATCAGCTACACTTGGTGTAGCAACGGACAATACGCCAACTGCCAATACACCTGTTAATGCCATAGAAATTAACTTTTTATTCATTACATATCCTCCTACTATATACAATGCTTTCACCAATAGTAAAAGTCATCCGTATACTAGAATTACTATAAGTTCGTGCTATATACAACAGCACACAAAACATACATAAATAGATATATTATTTAGACAATATACTATAAACCTTCATTTGATGCAAGTCGATCGTCTACATCAGTCATGAGCAATTTGTAGCATGTAGCCACTAAAGGTACGCCAATCAACATGCCAGTAACGCCCATTAAACTACCGCCAACAATAACAGCTGCAAACACCCACAAACCAGGTAAGCCAACGGAATTACCTACAATCTTAGGATAAATAAAATTACTTTCAATTTGATGAAGCACTTCTAAGATAATCACATAGATCAACGCATCCATAGGGCTTACAGTGAGTAAAATAACTGCACCTATCACGCCGCCCACATAAATACCTAGCAATGGAATTAATGCAGTAAGGCCGATAACACAAGCAATTGTAGTGGCATATTCAATATTGAATGCCCATAATGAAATACCAACCATAATACCTAAAATCAAGGCATCTATGAACTGGCCTACAAAAAAGTTACTGAACGTTTGAACAGCAACACGTGTGACATAACTAACACGGTTAACCCACTCATCAGATGCATAGGCTCTTAAAATACGTTTGCCTTGCATCATAAGGCGCTCTTTATCGAGCAACATATAGATGGCAAAAATCAAACCAAGTCCTATATTTAAAGTCCAAGATAAGGCTGTTCCCATCGCATTCACAAGGTATGTACCACCCTTTGTGCCCCACTCGCGCGTATACTTCACAACACTTTCACCACTCAAGGTATCCATAAGTGTTTGATTGGATGCCATCGGAATAGTTGATGTAAGATGTTGCATCCAAGATTGGAAGTCTGTATACAACTGCGGTGAAGAAGCCACGATGATCGACATAGAGTGAATCAATTGTGGAATCGCCATGCGAGCAATAAAATAGACGATAGCACTGATTGTGACAAAGGATAAAATGAGGCTTAAAGGTCGTCTAATTTTATTTTTCCAACCTGTTTTACTCTTGGGCCACAGCCAGCGTTCATAACGCACCACTAGAATATCTAGCACAAATGCGATACAAGCACCTACTATAAGCGGAACAAAAGCTGTAACGACGGCATCAATAGCATTAGCAATATCGCTGATACGCAGTGCCATCATAATCATAACACCCGCCAATATTATGGCCCCTATGAGCGGTTTATAATATTTAAATCTTTTCATATATAACCTACTTTACTATACTCACAACGCATACATTACCAAAACTTAATGAACATTGTATGACCTACGATTGTATGCAAGCTTAGTATAACACAAAAGTCCACCTTATCACATGCTCGGTCCCCCGATGAACACGAGAGCATGATAGAAGGTGGACTATATTGTATGTCTAATCTAAATTAGATTGAAGATTAGCGATGAATGTAAACGTCTACACGACGGTTTTCAGCTTTACCTGCTGCAGTGGAGTTAGTTGCAACTGGTTTAGTGTCGCCATTAGCAATACCGATTAAACGATCAGCAGATACGCCGTTGTTTACTAAGTATTGAGCTACGTATTGTACGCGGCGTTCAGACAAGCCAACGTTGTATTGAGGAGTTGCGTCAGTATCAGCATTACCCAACAATTTAACTTGGTCTTGAGAGTATTGGTTAGCAGCATTTACAGCAGCTGTTAAGTTTGGATATTGGTCTGCACGAGCTACATCTTGGTCGGAATCGAAGTAGATGGATTCTACATAGTAATCCAATTTAGGAGTTTTGTATACAGGAGCTTCTACTACAGGAGCTGGAGCTGGAGTGTATACAGGAGCTGGAGCTGGAGTAGCTACAGGAGCCACTGTTTTGTGACCACCGAAACGGTAGGACAAGCCAACTACAGGACCTTGGAAGGAGATATTTTCATTATCTGCATGTTTTGTGTTGATATAACGGTAACCAGCGTTGATATCCAAGTCTTCGTTCACTTTGTAGCCTAAACCAGCTTCCCAAGTGGAAGTTTTCTTAGTACCTACACCAGCTTTACCGTAAACTTCTACTTTAGAGCCAAGGTTAGCTTTACCAATTACACCTGCTTGTGCAATATTATTAGCTTTAGCGAAGTCATCGCCAGAAATATGAGCATAGCCACCATATACAGCGAAGTTTTTGTTCAAGGATTGAACCAAGTTTACTTCGTGCATTTTGTCGCTATAGCCAATGCCACCCAATTTGTCGTTCAAACCATGGTAAGCATATTGAACAGCAGTTTTGTCAGACAAAGCGTATGTCAAACCACCATCAAAGTTCCATTTTGCATCAGCATTGAAATGTTCAGTTTTTGCTTTAGAATGAGCTGCACCAAGATCAACTTGGAATTCGCCTTTGTTGAATTGAGTTTGTGGAGTTGCGCCAGCTACGGATACGCCTACAGCAGCAACTGCCAATAAAGCTAATAATTTTTTGTTCATTATAATTCCCTCCAAAAATAGCCCACAACAATACACAGGGCCTTGGTAATAATATACTTTCATTTTACACAACTTTTCGATAAATTTCAATATCTTTTATGAATTTACCATGAGAATTTCGAATTTTATCTATATTCAGTTGTTATTTCTTTCAAATTCAAAAATACAATTATCTTTATAATATTAGGAATATTAAGGGGCTAATTATCAAAACTAATGATCCTCCCCTTTATTCTTTTAAGATATATCTTATATTTATCTTAGCCTATCTTTAAAATTAAGCGGACTAAAGAAAGCGCCTACGTTTCCGTAGACGCTTTGTATAATACCTGTATTAAATTAGTCTTCTTTTACAGAGAACCATGCACGATGAAATACGGCTGCAATCGCACCACCTACTAAAGGGCCAACGATGAAGAGCCATACGCCGATGAATACCTCCATGAACTCAAAAGGCATGTCTTCCCTCTCTATAGGATTTCATGTTTCTCTCATTAGTATAAACATTTTCTAAATTATGTCAACGACTTTTTTCGATATAATTTCACAAAATGTATTTTCCTATGTTATTAATCATATTAAGGGTTAATGAGCTAATTAATAAGATCGTTAATGAGATATTTTTTGAAATATCCTTTTCCCTAGCACTCTTATATATCATGATTTTCATCACACAACAAATTCTATAGAATGTGATATACTGATAGTACGATTTGTAGAAATTACTATTACATATAGAGTTATATCGAGCTATATAGGAGGAACCATGAGCAAAACAGCTTATATTGTACGTCATATTAACTTTGAAAATGCCGGTATTTTAGAGTCAGTCCTTATTGATCGAGGGTTTGAACTTACATACATCGAGGCTCCCCTTGCTAATTTTGAACACTATGATGCAACAGCGGCTGATTTGGTCATTGTCTGCGGTGCCCCTATTAGTGCATACGACGAAGAACTCTATCCATTCTTAACTGATGAAATCAAATTTATTACAGATCGTATTAATAGTAAAAAGCCATTGCTAGGCATCTGTTTAGGCGCTCAACTCATTTCCCGTATCATGGGTGGTCACGTAGGACCTATGAAGCATGGTAAGAAAGAAATTGGCTTTGGCCCGCTAGAGTACACTCCTGAAGGGGCCTCCTCCCCACTAGCATTGCTAGGCAATGTACCAGTTCTTCACTGGCATGGTGATGAATTTGAAATCCCTAAAGGTGCGGTGCGACTTGCTAAAACAGAGTTATGCCCAAATCAAGCATTCTCCGTAGACACTCATATCCTAGCACTTCAATTCCATATGGAGGCTGATCCTGCTTTCATTGAAAGTTGGCTTGTAGGCCATTGTGCAGAGCTTTCTAATGCAGGTATCGATATTCCTAAACTTAGAGAAGATGCAAAACGCCTACGCCAAGAGTTACCTGCTGCAGGTAAAGCCGCATGTATTGCCTGGCTTGAACAAAATCATTTATAAAAATAAGAACCGCCTTAGTAATACTAAGGCGGTTCTTATTTCGTTCTTATATATATCCCTTACATAAGATGTTCTGGTCATATAACACATTCCCCAATGTGTCATTTTTTCCACATTTGCTATTGTACATCAAACAAATTGAATAGGCAAGAAGTTTTTCATAAACTTTTCATAAATTATTCTATTTTTTTCAATATAGCTAGTAATCCTAAATAAAACATTGTAGATTCTATCTATATTAAAGCTATATATCGAACAATTTAAACTTTAGATTTTATATGAAAATCCATCGCATAAATGATATTCAAAATTAATATTTTAAATACTAATCAGTAAGATTAAACAATTTTATGCTGCCATGTACCTCGAACAAATCGGAAATAGGAACAACATAATCGTATAGACTGATCGAAGCACAGCGATAACCATGCGCCTAAAAGGCCTAAGCCAAATGTAATACACAATAGATATGTAATAATAGGTCGTATAATAGCTACACTAACAAGGGAGTATTTCATAATGTAATATGTATCCCCCGCACCTTTTAGTACACCGGAGTATACTTGCTGTAAAGCTTGAGGAAAGGCTGCAATGGCCATAAGCCCCATTAAGGCACCAGCTAACGTAACGACTTCACTTTCACGAGTATACAACTGTACTAATAGATCGCCAGGGCCAATAAATATGAGAGCACTTACAAGGCCTACTACTAGACCGATGCGGGCACCAATTTTACCATAGGTTTTCGCAATATCTGGTCGTTTATGACCAAGACACTGTCCCGTATGAGACGCACCGGCAAAGCCGAGGCCCATCGCAAAGTAATAGAATATATCCATCAAATTCATACATACATAATGTGCTGCTAAAGGTACGGCACCTAAAGAGGCAACAATCATGGTGTACGTATACATACCAAAACGTTCAAAGAACTGCTCCCCTAGTGAACTACCACCAACGTGGAACATGGTATGTAATACCGTTCGTTCGAACTTCCATTTTGAAGGATGCCGCAAGGTTAAACCCGTAGTCGTATGTTGTGAAATCGTACGCAGTAATAATAGCGCAATGACAGCACTACTGATCATGGTAGAAACGCCAGCGCCCATAACACCGAGCTCAGGGAAAAAGCCAATACCATAAATCAAGAAGAAGTTCATTATAGTATTCAGTATGTTCCCTACTACATTGGATTTAAAAATAACCTTTGTATTGCCATACCCAATAAGGGCAGCCCCTACAATTTGACTAAAAGATTGGAATATAAGACTAATAACAATAAACCGTCCATACCAAACAGCCGTCTCAATATAGCCGTCTTCGGCACCTGTAAAGCGTAAGATATGCTCTAAATTAAAGAAACATATTGCCAATAAAGGTACATAAATCAAGAAATTCAAGAGTATGGATTGCTTAAGAACGGCATTCATACCATCAACTTCACTTTCACCGTGGCGGCGAGCTATAATAGCCGTTACCGCAATCGATAAAGCACGACAGAATATGAGCATCACCATCTCTGGCTGTCCCATAATCCCTACCGAAGCAAGAGCAGATGCACCAAGAGCACCAACCATTGCTAAGTCGATGGCGGTCATAAATTGTAACATTAAGCCTTGTAATGTAGCTGGCCAAGCTATTTTCAAGTAATTACCATATAGCTGCTTTGTAGTCCCTACAGGGCCTAATCGTTCTGCAGCAGGCAACATAGAATCTATGGAAAGCCATCGTTGTATGCGGTCTAACATAGTATCTCCTATTCATGCAAGATCGTACAAGGTAGAGCTAACATCTAACTCCTAATATCTTCTGTATTATATCACAATAATATATGAAAAGTCATTCATATATTATGATTATATTTAATAATCTATATCAAAATTGCAAAAAAGAACCTCTTATAGTATCCGAATATACCCTACTAGGTATATCAGTATATAAGAGGTTCTTTTATTTCTGATCAGACTTTATATTAGCCTAGATTTTGATACGAACTATCAATTACTAGCCTTTAGATGCTAACAATTGGCTAACTGCTGCACGCAAGTCTTCTAAACCTTGTTTAGTTTCAGCTAACTCTTGACGTTGACGTTCATTTTCTGCTTCCAACGTATTGAGACGAGCTGCTTGATCTGCGATAACAGTCTTTTGTTCGCTATTTTCTTTCTTGAGACTAGATACTTCATCTTGCATTACATACACAGAGCTAATAGGGCCTGCTTTGTAACGATCAGGAATATTTTTCTTTTCTGGGCTAGAGCCAAATTTGTGAGTTACACCTGCATTGACCATGTTGCGGTTTGCACCAAGAGATACACCAACGTTGAACATTGTATCTTCATTTGTATAATGTGCAAGACCTAAGGCCGCTGCTGTTTCACCGCGATAGTTACCAACACCAGCCATCACTTGAGTTGGTTCCAATGGGTCATATTGAATTGGTTTCAACGCTGCCATTGCTGCTGCATGAGCACCTACGCGTTGTACCTCGCCCGCTACTTGACCAATAGCATCGCCAATTCTTGCATTAGATGCTTTCAACTGACTCACATTTACTGCATCAGTATCATCTGTACCTGGTGCAATGCCTTTAAGTTGATTATTACCATTATTGAGACCATCCTTAGTCAAGGAAATAGGGCCTGCATTAGGATTATTAGGGTTTGCACTACCAGGTGTAATTGTTATGCCATTACCATCTGTTACAGTCGTGTTACCGGCTGCATCTTTAAATGTAGCAGACTTCATATCCTTGAGTTCTGGATTTACTGCATAACTAATCGTTTTACCTGCTTGGCTAACCATCATATTATTGCCTGCTTTGAAAGTAACTGTTTCATCAGTTTTTACTTTTTCAGCAGTTGCCGTTGGTGTGCTATTAATACCAGAGCCTTCTGTACCAACAGTTGCATTCCAGCCAGCATTTTCAACAGCAGATTTTACTTGATCTTCAGTAGCTGCACGACCAGACGCAATATTATTTGGATTCCAAGTTTTATTAGTCAAACCTGTAACAACACCATCTTTGCCATTTACAGCAACAGGATTATTACCACCAGTAGTAATGATGCCATCTTTACCATCGATACCTACAGTACCAATTGTAGCCTTACCATCCTTACCATCAAGAGCAATCTTATCACCAGCTTTTACAGAACCATTTTTGCCATCGATAGCAACTGCATTGGCACCATCACCAGCTTTAATCGTACCAGTTGTACCATCTACAGTTACTGCCTTAGTTGGATCTGTACCCAATGTAACGGTATCATTTAATTTATTGTCATAAATGATATGTCCATCAGCGGCAGTAGTCTTAGTCAATACAATATTGCCTGTAGTACTACCAGCACTTTCACCACCATTAGCAGTCAATTCTGTTTTAGACGCCTTAGACTTAGCCTCTAATTGACGTACATTGACAGCATCTGTGTCGTCTGTACCATCTGCAATCTTAGAAATTTTATTACCCCCATTATCGAGGCCATCTTTAGTTAAGGATACAGGATCCTTACCAGCTGCAGTAATTGTTACACCATCTTTAGTAAGAGCTGTATTATTACCATTGCCATCATCGATAACTGTGCTATCCGCTGTGGAAGTGTTTGTTTTGGTACCATCAGTAATCTTAGTACCATCAGCTGTTGTTGCTGTAGACTTAGCGCCATCTGTTACTGTATTACCAGCTGCAGTAGATGTATTCGTTTGCGTACCAGCAGTTTGTGTAATGGAGTCACCATTGATAACAGTTGTGTTATTACCAGTACCGTTGAAGCTTGCAGAGTTCATATTCACAAGGTCTTTATTCAAGGAGTATGTGAAATCACGCTCATTTTGGTTGATTGTGATATTTTCACCTGCAATCATTGTAACCTTTGCGTCTTTACCTACTTTGGCATCTGTCTTAGTACCAGTTTGTTTACCAGATGTAGTAGCATCCTTGTCAGCTGTAATTTCCCATGTTTGATTAGCCGCAGCATCAGCTACTGCTTTCAATTGATCCTCTGTAGCAGCACGGCCAGAAACAGCATTGCCATCCCAAGTCGTATTAGCGAGACCTGTTACATGGTTATTTGTACCATCTACAGTGACACCACCGATATTCGCTGCTTTGCCTGTAATTGTACCAGTAGTACCATCTAACGTTACCGCCTTATTACCACCAGTTGTAATTGTATTATTTACACCATCAATAGCTGCACTACCAATTGTAGCCTTACCAGCTGTGCCATCAATAACAATGGCATTGGCGCCAGTACCAAATGTCAATGTATCATTAAGTTTTACATTGTAAATTGTATGACCATCTGCAGCCGTTGTAGATGTTAATTTTACATTACCAGTTGTTGCGTTGGCCGCTTCATCATCATTAGCAGTAATTTCTGTTTTAGATGCTTTTTTAGCAGCATTAATAGCATCGGCTACATTCTTAGCTGTTGCTACACCATCTGTAGCAGGAGCTGTAACAGTACCATCTGTGCCAGCTGTAATAGCCGCTGTTTTTACGTCATATTTAACAACGCCTGCATCATCAATAGTAGCAGTTGTTAATGTACCATCTTTAAAGTTCAATCCATCTGCCAAGGATACTTGTTTAGCAGTACCATCATTTGCTTTGTAAGACAATTTAGTCTTAGTTGCAACCTTAGTACCATCAATGGTTACCTTGTAATCCTTAGTTGTGCCATCTGCACTTTGTGTACCTGTAACAGTCAACGGATTATCCGCATCAGTTGTATCTGTACTTACTGTAACTGCACTGACAGCAGATTTTTTAACCTCTGCTTCGGATACTTTTACAGTTAAGTTCTTACCATCTGCATCAGTTGTTACATATTTACCGTCGCCTTTAATACCCAATGTATCATCTTTAAGATTTACAACACCAGGGGATGTATTTGTATCCCCACTGAATTTTAAATTAACCGCATCAGTAGTTGTTTTAGCTGTATCAGCTACGGATTTCAATTGGTCTTCCGTCGCTGCTCGACCAGTTGTAGCTGTGCCGTTCCATGTTGTATTGGACAAGCCTGTTACATGATTGTTATCACCATCGATAGTTACACCACCGATAGATGCATTTTTAGCAGTGATTTTACCAGTTGCACCATCAAGTTTAATAGTTTCAGTTGTACCAGTACCGACAGATACGCTAGTCAAATTAGCAAGATCTTTATTCAAGGAATAAGTAAACTTACGTTCATTTTGATTAATTGTAAGGTTATCCCCTGCAACCAATTCGACAGTTTCATCCTTGCCAACAGTAGCATTTTTCTTAGTACCTGTTTGAGAACCAGTTGTACCTGCTTTATCTGCCGTAATATTCCAAGTTTGGCTAGATGCAGCATCTGCTACTTTTTGTAATTGATCTTCTGTGGCAGCACGACCAGTTACGGCTTTAGTTACACCAGGAGTCCAATCTTTATTAGTCAAACCAGTCACAGTGCCAGTTGCACCATCTACCTTAATAGAGTTAGTACCACCAGTAGTAATTGTGCCAGTTGCACCATCAACAGTTGTTACACCTGCAGTTACTTTTGCAGCTGTACCATCTACTGTAACAGCGTTAGCGCCAGTACCAAGTGTCACCTTATCGTTGAGTTTCACGTCATAAATAGTATGCCCATCAGCAGCTGTAGTAGATGTTAATGTCACATTACCTGTTGTTGCATTAGCTGCTTCACCAGTATTAGCAGTGATTTCAGTTTTAGACGCTTTTTTAGCTGCATTAATAGCATCAGCTACGTTTTTAGCTGTTGCTACACCATCTGTAGTTGGGCCTGTAATTGTGCCATCTGCACCAGCAGTAATAGATGCCGTATTTACATCGTATTTAACAACGCCTGCATCATCGATAGAGGCTGTTGTTAACGTACCATTCTTGAAGTTTAGACCATCGGCTAAGGAAACTTGTTTCGGTGTACCATCGTTCGCTCTGTAGGACAAGTTCGTCTTATTCGCAATCTTAGTACCATCAATAGTTACCTTGTAATCCTTAGTTGTACCATCTGCACTCGTTGTAGGTGTTACAGTCAATGGATTATTAGTATCTGTTGTATCTGTGCTTACTGTTACAGCAGCTACAGCAGATTTTTTAACCTCTGCTTCAGATACTTTTACAGTTAAATCTTTACCGTTTGCGTCGGTAGTTACATATTTACCATCGCCAACGATGTTGAATGTATCATCTTTAAGATTGACTACACCAGCAGATGTATTAGTATCGCCGGAGAATTTCAAGTTAACTGCATCAGTTGTCGCTTTAGCAGTATCGGCTACAGCTTTCAATTGATCTTCAGTAGCTGCACGACCAGTGGTAGCTGTACCATTCCATGTTGTATTAGATAAACCGCCAATAGTATTAGCCGTACCGTTTACAGTGACACCACCGATATTAGCAGTCTTACCTGTAATCGTACCTGTAGCACCATTTAATGTTACAGGACTTACACCGCCAGTAGTGAACGAATTATTTACACCATCAACAATAGAAGTACCAATAGTTGCTTTACCAGCTGTGCCATCAATAGTTACCGCATTAGCACCATTACCTAATGTCACCTTATCATTGAGATTTACGTCATAAATAGTATGACCATCAGCTGCCGTAGTAGATGTAAGCGTTACATTACCTGTTGTAGCATTAGCTGCTTCACCAGTATTAGCAGTGATTTCAGTTTTAGACGCTTTTTTAGCTGCATTAATAGCATCAGCTACGTTTTTAGCTGTTGCTACACCATCTGTAGTTGGGCCTGTAATTGTGCCATCTGCACCAGCAGTAATAGATGCCGTATTTACATCGTATTTAACAACGCCTGCATCATCGATAGAGGCTGTTGTTAACGTACCATTCTTGAAGTTTAGACCATCGGCTAAGGAAACTTGTTTCGGTGTACCATCGTTCGCTCTGTAGGACAAGTTCGTCTTATTCGCAATCTTAGTACCATCAATAGTTACCTTGTAATCCTTAGTTGTACCATCTGCACTCGTTGTAGGTGTTACAGTCAATGGATTATTAGCATCTGTTGTATCTGTACTTACTGTTACAGCAGCGACAGCAGATTTTTTAACCTCTGCTTCAGAGATGGTAAGATTTACATTTTTACCATTTACGTCAGTAGAGATGTATTTACCATCACCTTTAATACCGAATGTATCATCCTTAAGGTTTACGGATCCAGTATTAGTTGCTACATCACCGGTGAACTTCAATGTAGTAGCTCCAGTTGCAGCTTTTAATTGTTCTTCTGTTGCAGCACGGCCTTTCGTTGCAAAGTCTGCTGCCGTTACTGTTGTATTAGACAAACCAGTGATGTCGTTTGTAGTACCACCAGTTACTGTTACATTACCAGTTTTAATTGTGCCATCTGCACCATTAACTACTACAGCATTTGTACCACCAGTACTAATCTTGCTTACTACACCATCGATACCAACAGTACCAATTTGTGCCTTACCAGCAGTGATTGTACTTGTATTTGTACCATCAGTAATTGTATTAGATGTAGCATTAGATGTATTTACATTAGCACCATCAGTTTGAACAATGCTATCGCCTTTAATGACAGTTGTTTTACCACCTGTTGCTTCAAAGGTTGCAGAGTTCATCTTCACAAGGTCTGTATTCAAGGAGTATGTGAAGTTCTTACCTACTTGGTCTACGGTTAAGTTTTCACCAGCAATTAAGGACACCTTATCGTCCTTAAGTTTTCAAAACTAAACATTTAAGGCTGTCATTTTGATGCTCTCCTGCATCGGTGACAGCCTTCTTTTGTGGATAAAAATGCTTAGATTCTTCTTCTTATAGCTCCGTTTGTATCGGACTTTCTTTTTTCTGTTGTCACACATTGAGTAGGAAGATTATGGGCGTGATAACAGTGTGACAACAAAAAATGTTGTCACTCAATTAAGGCTATTGTTTATCAACGCTTTCTCTCCTGTGTGACAACGTGACAACAAAAACTGCGTTTTTCTTGGGCGGGAGAGAGGAGATATTCCCTCCACGCTTGCAATGCGACGCACAGCATTCACCTCTGCTCGTCTGAGTTGCTCTCGAGAAAGTAGTGTATAAAAAAAGCGGCGAGCGCCGTTGTCTCCGATGGAGATATCGTGCGTTCGCCGCTTGTGGGGGATTTGCGGATTAAGCAATTAGGCAATAGAGATCTTTATGATTTCGAGTTGGATGATGCCTTGTGGAATTTTTACCTCAACAATGTCACCCACTTTGTGGCCGAGCAATCCTTGAGCAATCGGTGTGCGACTGCTGATTTTACCTTCGCGCAGGTTGGCCTCGCTTTCGCTCACGATGGTGTACTTCATCGTCATACCGTTCTTCACGTTTTTCATTTCCACGGTAGAGAGAATCTGCACAGTCTCGTTGCTGAGCTTGCTAGTGTCGATAATCTTTGCGTGTGCAATAGTTTCCTTTAGTTGGTTAATCTTCATTTCGAGCATAGCTTGAGCTTCTTTTGCAGCATCGTATTCACTATTCTCACTCAGATCGCCTTTGTCGCGCGCTTCTGCAATCGCTGCAGAGGCTGCGGGGCGGTCGATTCGTTCCATGTGACGAATCTGAGCTACAATCTTATCGTAGCCCTCTTGGGTCATGTAAGCCATTGTTATTTGTCTTTATTAGTTATTCAACAA
>ENA-OWLR01000258-OWLR01000258.1-metagenome-genome-assembly--contig:-NODE-258-length-16455-cov-4.993293_pt1 | contig 16455 bp, 9 predicted proteins | sample MGYA00245352_ERZ651110 | MGnify/ENA primary metagenome ERZ651110 (study PRJEB26857, sample SAMEA4031765) | metagenome | biome: human; feature: oral; material: saliva | place: Philippines | collected 2014 | study... | reverse complement strand
TGCAATTAGGTGATACTGATTTCTTCGCTCAATATAAAAATATGTATGAGTTTAGAGAGATGCATCCTAGTGAAGAGTTTGATAACGCAACTGAGTTGGCTGAACAGCCAGCTGTTGGTTTCTCTTTAAGTGGTATTGTTAAGACACATGCATATACTGATTATCTAGCTATCAAAGGTGCTAGTGATATAATGCTTAATATTGATAGTGCTGAAGCGTTTAAAAACTTTAATGATATTCTTATTTCAAATGTTGATAATACTGACCAAAATTCTTTGGGTGATATTGAAACAATGTCTAATGAGGAATTACAGGCTTTATCTAATATTGATGCATTACGTTATATGACTAGTGACGATTCTTCATTAAACCCTAGTGCATATGATTTATCTGATAAAGATGAGAGGGACTTATACTTTGATAGTGTTGTTAGGACATATGATAAGAAGTTCAAAGCGTATAAACCTGTTAAAGATACAGGCATTGTAAATTCTTTGTTAGATACTGTAGAGAATGGTACTATTAACTCCTTAGAATTAATTACTAGGGATGCTGAGGATGACGGAATTACTGATGTTATTTCATTAACAGGTACTGAGTTACAGATTGATACTGATAAGAAAATGTTACGTAGGATTCTTATGTTAGTTCATAAGATGAGTACTAAGTTATTGAAGAAATTCTTATAATATGGATAATGTTATCACAAAAGATAAAGTTACCTACATAAGTGTTGATTGGATTAAAGAATTACATTCTTTGAGTAATGTAAATAAGTTTTTTATAAGGTCAACACAGTTCGCTAAGGTTAGTGAGAAGAAAAAGATTAGAGAGTTAGATGTTGTTAGCGATTATCTTAGGGTTGAGGTTTTAGATTCAGATGCTGAGTTTGTCAATATTTTAGGTTTATCCGTGAATGTTTTAAATGGTGATATTGCTTTAGGTTTAAATGTGACAAGTGATTATATTGTTATAGGAAATATATCTAGTATTATAAAATCATCATTTAAGGTTAAAAAGTTACCTGAGTATTTTAATATAAACATGTTCTTAACTATGGTTAAGTTTAACATTGAGATGGTTGAGAATAGTATAGTTACTGTTCTTAGAGATATGCATGAGAGTACATTACCTGATAGTCAATCAAATTCTATTGTATATACTATTGTTAGACAAAAGTCTGAGTTATCAGATATAGACGAGTTTATAACAGATGTTATGGATATGATTTCTTGTGGTTATAATCCTGTAAGGGGTTTCATAGATTCGTGTGTATCGTTGTCTTGTAAATTACAATCACAGGCAGTGTTATTTTATGGTTCTTTCATAGAGAATACTGCTAGTGATGACATAGTAAATACATATCAGTATATTGTCAAGGGTAAAGACACTATTAATTGGTCTGATATTGTTAAGACTTCAAAACCTAATGCTGATTTATTAACATTGTATTATATTTCTGAAGGTATTCCAGTTGCGTATCTTATTGCAATGCTTTCTTATGGGTTTTTAATAAAACAACGGAAGATAGAGTATTCTTCTAAACCTAATATACATAAAGAGTTAGAATATAGTAGGTTTTTACATAGATTAGCCAACTCTTTACAGTCTAATAATTATAGTAATGATAATGTTAAGACTGTTGTATACAATATAATTGATGTTTTTATCTGTAAGGGTAAGTTCAGTCTTTTACAGTATGCAGTTGAAAATGATAAACTACCTATAGTTGATTATTTATTAAAATCTTTGAATGTTGATTGGGTATTGCATGATAATAATATTACGGTGGAGTGGTTTTCAGTTTTAGTTGTTGACTATATTAAGAATATATATCCATTAGTATATAATGGTTCTTTATATCGAAAGACTATGCTGAATAGACAGAAAGACTTTGTAAGGGTTTCAATTCCTAAGTTGCATCATGTAGGTAAGTTAGTTGATGATATAGTATACCCTATTTTGGGGTTATTTAAATAGTAGATTAGTGAGGTTTCGATGAGAGGTTATCTCTTTTATAAAGATAAAACACTCATAGAGTTAAGAAAGTTTTTAACTGTTGGTGATTCCATTTTTGGTAAATTTAGACCACAGGCAGTTTCTTTCATTAAATATGCTAAGAGTGACTTAGATTCTGAGTTAGATTTGATGGCTCAGAATGGTAATTTTAGTTTAGAGAGTATCAACTTGGAGAATGTATTTCCTACTAAGTATAAGTGGTTTGTTAAGGACGTAAAGCTTAAATCTCTTAGGAAATATTTACATGAGGTTGAAGGTCGGATTAGTGAGTTTCAGGGTGGTAAGGAAGATAATCTTCGTTTACTAGTTGGTATTCACTTTTTGAGATTTTTGTTACTTTCTAAGATTGTAACTTTATATGTTTCTACATATAGTGAGATGAGACGTGTTGGTCTTGATGCAGAAAAGTTGACTTTGAATGATTTAGGGTTAGGTCAGTCTATTTTAAAATATATCAATTCATTTGAGGAGTTTGACACTAAGACTATTGATGATTGGTTAGCTTTGAGTGTTGATAATTCTACAATGAAATATTATTTTTCAACTATGAAGAGAATTATGACAATCTTAGATTTCAGATAATAGGGGTTATACATGTATAGTATTAGTAATTACTTTCCGTTTTTAGATAAAGCGGATTTTGTTAAAAACGTGCGTGAGGTTCATGCCGTTGAAGAGTTCTTAGGTTATGAGCCTTTGATTGTTGATTTTGATTCTTCTAGTAAAGATTCAACAAATAAGGTATTTAAAGCCTATAGGATTATGCCTAGTAATACACTATTCTTAGCAGAACTACCTAGTACTGTTTTCAATATTTTCAGCGGTACTTTTGGTAGTGAGATTATTGTTGATATTATGGAATTTGACTATCAAGCTGTTGCTAACCTGATTGAGGTAGATTTAGTTAATGACATTGATAGAGCAATATTCCAATGCAATGGTGCTTATCTTGTTGAGGATATTTTAACAGATACATTCATTAATGCTTGTGCGAATGGTTTAGATATTTCTTCTGAATCTTATTCTGAATATAAAGTATTAGAGGATTCAGATAAGATGGATACAGTTTCTATATCCGAGTGGTTGTTTAGCAATGAACATATTGATGAAAGTTACATTATGGAGTCTGCATTAGATACATTACAACTTCTAAAAGATAGACGTAAAAAAGGTAAATCTAATGATGCTGAAGATATTAAAGGTAAGGACGCTGTATATACTTGGTTAGATGCTTATTTCTCTTTACCAGAGGGTGAGGAGATGAAGAGTGGAGGACGTGAGGTAGTTCCTTTACTTATTGGGCCGACTGCTGTATTTAAATCTGCTACTGTTAAAGAGTTGTGTAAAAAATATAACTATAGGATGGTTGACTTTAGGGTTGCATTTACTTCTAGGTTGGACTATAGTGGTTTATTCCAAATTGGTGAGGTAGAGGGTAAGAAATATAGTTATGCTTGTCCTATGGAAGAGATTGTAGTTTGTTCTGATGGTTTCCGTGAGTTTTGTAAACAATCATATCAGAAATTAGAAGACATTCTACAAAAGGGTTATACTGAGTCTAGTGTAGCATCTGATGGTAATAGTGTTGAGACTGAGAAAAAATACCTAACAGATGAGCAAAAAACTAAGATTGTTGAGTTACAGTTACAATATAAAAATTACATGCGTACACCAGTGCTTTTCTGTGATGAAATTACGAGATGCTTTAGTGGTTCTACTAAAGTTAAGTTACTAGATGGTAGAAGCTTAACGATGGAAGAGTTATACAACGAATTTGGTACTAATAAGCCTTTCTATGTTTATTCTTGTGATAAAGATGGAAATATTGTATTTAAAAAAGCATATTCTAATGGTGTTACACGTAGGGATGCAGATGTTGTTAAGGTGACTTTAGATAATGGTTCTAGTATTGTTTGTACTCCTGACCATAGGTTTATGTTGAGAGACGGCTCTTATGAAATGGCGATGCATTTTGAAAATGGTCGGAGTTTAATGTCTACATACTTTAACTATAAAAATAGTACTAAGACTCCTTTTGGTAGTACATATGAAACATTCATAAATCCTCGTGATATGAAAGAGTATTATACTCATAGGGAGGTTGCTAGACAGTATTATAGTGATACTTATGGTAAGTTAGGTAAAGATGGTTGCTTTAGGAATGCTCATCATGTAGATTTCAATTCATTGAATAATGTTCCTGAAAATCTTAAAGTTATGGATAGGGATGAACATTATAATCTACATATTCATGGTGAAAATTCTGTTAGTAAGCGATTACAGAGCGTAGATGGTTACTTAGATATGCAAAGGAATTGTATGTTTAAGGCTATGCAACACCCAGATTTCTTTAAAAATCAACGTAAAGGCTTAGAGGAGTATTGGGGTTCTAAACGTCATAATGAGATAATGACATCAGACGAAAGAAATAAATTTTCTAAGACATCAGAATTTAGAGATATGTGTAGTAGCAGATGTAAATCTCAGTGGAGTAGTGGTCAGTTTAATAATATTGATAGAATATCTGCTAGTCGTAAGGCTAACTTTGAAAAGGCTGTTCGATTTGTTAAGATACTCAAAGATGTAGGGTATAATGTAGATATTGATAGTTATCAAGGTTTCGTGGATACTTTCACTGGTCAACATGGAATTTATTATAATGTTGTAGGAACTGAATGGTTTGATACGGCTGATAATGGTCATTCATTATCTGATGTTTTTGAAGAAGTAAATTCTAGGGATTGGGAAAGATTTTTCAACTCCAACAAGAAGATTTCAGATAAAATTAAATCACTTAATTATGATGAGACAAAACAAGGTATCTGTGATGGTACTTATGATACATCAGTAGGTGATTACGTAGATTTGTCTAATAAAGGTGTTAGAGATACACTAAGTTTCTTAAACTATTTACTAAGTGAGTATGGGGACTTCACTAATAGAGAATATATGTCTTATCACTCTTCAAGGGATTTAGATAAATATCATTTTGCTTTTAGATATGGTAAGTTATGTAAATACTTTGGTTCTTTTGCTAGGGCAAAAGATTTGGCTAGTGTTTATAATCATAAAGTTGTTTCTGTTGAAATATTACCATATAAAGAAGATGTTTATGATATCGAAGTAGAAGATACTCATAACTTCTTAATTGATTTAGGAGATGATAGTGGTGTATTCGTTCATAACTGCCGTGATAAGGGAGTTAACGGTATTCTGGTACAACTTCTCAATCAGAAGAAGTTAAATGATATGACTTTGAATGGTTGTAAGTTTGTTGCCGCTACTAACCTTGATATTCAAAAAGGTGTTGAGCGTGAGGAATATCGCATGGAATTAGATATGCTTTATGACGTTAACACTGATTTAGACGTAGCATACTCTAATAGGTTTATTCCTTTAAAAGTATATCCTAATGACGTTATGGATAGATGGTTTGAGTGGGCAAGTGGTACTACTGATAAGAGAGGTTTTAAGGGTGTAACTAATATTCATCCCGTTGTATTAGAGTTTTTAAATAATAATCGTGACATGGTGTATACAGATAAGCCTGTATTGGATGCTATTGCTGAGGGTTTATCCGATAATGAACAGCGTACTCAGGTATTCCCTAATTATCGTACTTGGGATATGTTATCTGATTATTTATACTCAGTTGACAAAACAGCTGAGGCTGAAAATGATGGTAAGGAAGATGGTGGTGAGGAAAAACTTTATAAACGCAAAATCTTAGAGGGTTATGTTTCTAAGTGGTGTTGTGAGAAGTTTATTCCTTTCTTAGAATCTAAAGGTTATAGTAACTATGATGATGTAAAAGAACCTGTTAAAGATGATGTAGGTGACTTCTTATCAACTGCTTTAGAGACAGGCTCTCCTGCTATGTTAATCGGCCCATCGGCACTCGGCAAATGTGTTACTGGAGATACAATTATTCGTGTTGATGGTGGTATTACTGAAATTAAGAATCTTGAATTTACTGATGGTTATCTTGAACGTGAGTATGTTGTAGATGGTTTAACCGATTATGTTACTACTTCTCATACATATAGAGAGGTTTGTGATGAGGTTGTTGCTATCAAGGATAATTATGGTAGTGTTATTAAGGTAACTAAAAATCACCCATTACGTGTGTTATCTAAAGAGGGTGTTGTTTGGAAGAAAGCATTAGACATTAAAGAGGGGGATGTTTTATTATCTAAGAAGTTTGATTCTTCTTATTTCAAAGATATTAAACATGATTTCAATGCCTATATGTATGGCTTTGTATTAGGTGATGGTTGTGTTTCAAATAAAGCTAAAGGTTGTAATAGTTTAACTCTTTCTTATAATAAAGAGAGAATAGTTACATTATTAAATGAAAATGGATTTATTGAAGATACAACAAAACGTACAAGGTCTGACAATTTCCGTAGTGCTTTAAGAGATAGTGGTAAGATTTATAGGTTATATAAAGAGTTCCCTAGAGAAGGGAGAAACCTTAAAAAAGAGTTGTGGGAAATTGGGGTATATAATTATACTTGGGGTGATGTTGATAAAGAGCATTTCCCTAGAAGTGGTTCATATGAATACATTCTAAATGTACTTGCTGGTTATATTGATACAGATGGGTATATTGCACATAGTGGTGATTATGGGTATGTAGAGTTCTGTTGTAAGAGTGAATCTTTGATTTCTGATTTACAAGATGTGTTATCTTCTTTAGGTTTCAAGGCTTATCGTGGTAAAGACAGATACAATAAAGATTATGATAGATACTATCCTAGATTGCGTCTTAATGCTAGAGATAGTGTTGAGTTAATGTTATTAATTAAAGACTTGTTGGTATTAAAACATGAACAGGCTGAAGAGTTAATTTCTAAGTTTAGTGGTAATACTAGACAGGGTAAATTAGATATTCCTTTAGAGTGTGGTTCTGTTTTACGTGATGAGATTAATTTCTTAATCAAGGTATGCTTTGAGTCTAAGGGTATGATACGTACTCAATATAAGAATTTAAAAACTGGTTATTTCTGTAATGAGTTAGATAGACATAGAACTTCTATTGATAGTATTCTTTCATTTATTGAAGATAATAAATTAGAAAGAGAATTTGTTGCATATCCTTTGTGGGATGAGTTTAAAACAATTTCTTATTTGAGGAATTGTAATGTTAGTACAGTAGTTAGTGTTGAAGAAATTGGTACTCATGTTGTATATGATGTTACAATTCCTAAAACACATACATTTATTGCTAATGGATTTATTTCTCATAATACAAGTCGTGTTAAACAGTATATGAAGAAAGCTAAGATTAAGACAGGTTTAGAGCCAGTTTTAATTAATGTTAACTTAGCTAGTAAAGATGCTGTTGACCTTATGGGTATGCCAGTTAAACAGTCATTAACAGAATATGTTGGTGGTGGTATTCTTAAAGGTAGTGGTCTTGATGATGTATCTAAAGAGTTACAAAGTGTTGTAGCTAATGTATCTGCTGATATTAAGTATGGTATGACTGATATCATGACTTTGAGAGCACCTGACAAGACTATTAAAGATAGGTTTGTAACTGCACTTAAAGAGGGTAGAGAGGTTATCCTATTCTTTGATGAAGTTAACAGGGTAAGTTCTAATACAGTTACATCAGCTGTATTTGAGGTTATTTCTGACTATCGTTTTGCTGGTGTTGATTTCTCTAACTATAAAGATAGAGTTAAAGTAGTTGCCGCTTGTAACATGGCTTGGGAAGGTATGGACGATGAGGCAGGTGGCTATGGTGATACTGGTACACTTGACCCAGCCTTTGCCGCTAGGTTCTCAATCTATTGGAAGAAAAACTATGATGAGAATGACGTAGCTTCATGGATTGAGTTTATGGAATCTCAAAAAGAAGAGGGTTTAATCGATGGTACATTGATTGAGTTCTTCAAGGGTTTAGATACAGAGCAAGCTTTAAAAATTATGGCTAGTGTAGAAAAACGTACATTAGAGGATGCTCAACCATCTACACGTAACATGTTACAGTTATCTAAAGATATTAAATCTATGCGTGGTAAGAGACAAGAAAATGGAACATTTAAAGCTAAGGCTTTCAATGGTAAAATCTTGTTTACAGATGATGTAGTAATGCAGTTTGAGGATTTAATTCTAGAAAGACAGTCTGATTCTTTAGAAAGTCATGCTCAAAAAACAATTAAGTTCTTGGATTCATTATTATATGGTAGTGATAGTTGGGAATCTTTGTTAATTGGTGATACTGTTAAAGTTGGTGATACATCAATTTCTGCTAGTGATATTGTTGATAGCTTGGCTCAGTGTAGAGATGACTTAAAACAATTTACACTTAAACCTATGTCTGCTGATGATAGGGTTGAATGTAGTGATACTATTGATTTAGTAGAGGATTTAGCTGGTTTTGTAAGGCAATTAGATATCAATACTAGTAATAAACGTGAAGATATGTTTAAAATGTATCTAGGGGAAAGTATTTTAGGTGAGTTTACTAAATACTTCAATAATACATTTGGTACAAATCTTGATGAGGATATCACTATTGAACAGTTAAGTGATAAAACTCTTATTATTCCATTCATGAAGATTGTACAACGTAACTTCTCTAAATATAGTGGTAATACTGAGAGCATTGTTAAGTATTGCTTAGACTTGTGTAATGATTTCATGGAGGTTCATGGTAAAACATTACCTAATGAAAACTATGCAATGTTCTTAACTGGCATTAAAGACATTTTACCTAATGCTGATAACATGGTACTTTTCTTAAAGAGGTCTGGTGAAAATCTTGAAGAGATGTATCAACTAGCTGAGGGTGTTGGTGATGATTGGATTATAGATATTACTAGTGATTTTGGTAATAAGGTATCCAGAGAAGATATTGAGAATATCAAAAAAGCTATTAAAGATAGTAAAAAATCAAAGACACCTAAGAATGTTAAATACAATGTATTATAATTAATTTGTAGAATAGAGGTGTTATATTCGATATGTTTTTGACATAGATATACACCTCTATTAGTTTATATAAAGGAATATAAATATGTTAAGTTTCAAACATGTTAATGATTTTATTTCTAGATTACCTATTGATACATTACCTGATTTTGGTGATAATATCGTAAGTAGTGGTGATTTAGTTGAGTGTTATGCTCCTGATTTTGATTTCTCAATTTTAAATACTGCAATTCGTTCTTATAATCCTTACAGTTCTAGGATTATTGATAATGGTGTAGACTTTGTTGAGTTGAATGATACAATTTATGTTGATGGTCTTAAAGTTGATGTAAGGTATTATGTTTCTAAAGGTGCATATGGTAGTGGTACTATTGTTAAAGTAGTAACGGATGCTGTATATTCATTTGTTAAAGGTGAGTATAGGACTTTCAGTGGCTTTAACACGTATAATGCTTTCATTGAAAAGTTTATTGTTTAATTGATTTGGGGGATTATTAATGGGATTATCTGTTAATGAGAGAAATAGGAGAAAGAAAGTATTAGACTATATTAATAGTTTATCTACTGAAGAGGTAGAGGAGTTAAAGAGTTATAATACAATCACAGAATCTCTTAATAGTGGTAAGTATGTTAACATGCAAGCCATTCAAGATATATTAGACAATAATACTTTTGAGAAAATTGTATTTGGTAATGGTGATACTTTTGACGATAACAAAGCAGTAATTAGTTTGTTCTTTATGTCTAACAAGAATGTAAAACTTGCTGATGGTTCTAAGAATGTATTTAGGATTATAATTAAACGTGATTTATATTCTAGGGATGATGAGAAGTATTTTTATGTTGAGGGTGGTTTTGAGGATACACCATATAGCATTACTGATTTCAATGAATCACCTTTAAAGTACAACACAAAAGACGCAACAATGACATTTGATTTATTGGTTGACAAGTGTGATTATAATGCTATTTACGATTCGATGTTGCCTTTAGTTGAAAACAATTTAAAGCGTTTTGACTTAATGGCTTATTCTTTGTTTAAGTCAGATTCTATTAAACATTTGAGGAATTTCAATATTTCTACATTAGCCGTTGGTTTACATAAGAAAACAGGTAGATATATTTATCACTATAATCCTAGATTCATTCTTAGAGAGGCTTTAGAGGAATACGTTAATAGGGGTAATTTATATAATTCATTGCAGGATTGTTATGTGTACTTGTTAACATTCTTTATTGCTCATGAGATGGCACATTTGATTACTAACAATCAAGTTCATTTTAGTGGTGGTAACAGTGATGTGGACTTAGATGGGACATATGCTAGTGGTGGTATGGATAACGTGGTTATGGATGGTTTTATCAATGCTAAACTTAAAGTAGCGTTAGCTAGAACACCTAATTTAACACGTCATGGTTCTTCTAGTGGTGTATTCCCAGCTAATTGCATTAAAGATACAATTCATATGAGGGTACAGCACAATGTTGGATTGAAGAAATTTAAATCTGCTGATGATATGATAAATACTGTTGTTTCTACATTAAACAAGGTGTCAGGGTTAGATAAAGATGCAACAGTTGAAGTAAAGAGATGTAAAGATAGTCTAAGTGATTATTGGGGTGCTGATGTATTTTGTAATTTCTTTGTAGGTTCTGCTTTTAGAGAGTTACGTGCAAGTTCTCACATATTCCAAAGGGTTATCACTGATGTTATTAGAGTCTTGACTGATGGTAAAATCTACTGGAGTAAGTCTGGTGGGATTACTGATGAGGAAAAGGTATCTGATAAAGAGATTTTACCTAATGGTACTTTGGTAAAAGTTAAGGGTACTAATATTGTTGGCATCATTAAAGGGTATAAACCAGTTAAGAAAGATGATTATATCACTTTAGATGTTTACTCAGTTAATAAAGCTAAGATTGATAGTGTTGATGTTACAGATTTAGGCAATGGTTCTAAATTAAATTCACCTGTATATGTTGATAGTGGCAACTTCTATGCTGATTTAGATAGAAAATACATTATACCTATTGATGGTTCTTATGGTTCATGGGTAGAAGGTACGACTGAAGAAAAAACAAGCTTATCTGCTGAAGATTTAGCTGATGATAATTCTTCTAATGGCAATAATTCTGACAGTAACATGGGTGATATGGGTGGTACACAGCCTAAATCAGTAAAAGTGGGCGATATTGTATGGATTTCTAAGAAAAAGAAATTTGGTATTGTTACATCGATTGTAAATGGTTCATTCCATGTAGAAGATGTGAGAGAAGAGCCTTGTATTGTTTTAGACGATTCAGATAATCATTTATAATGGGGGTATAAAATAGATGGCTAAAAAACAGTTAAAGAAAAGAATATTTGTACCTACAGGTAATGATTTAGGTGAATTCACTATTTTTGATTTACAGCCAGTAGATGTTACTTTTGTTGATAGTGATGACAATTCACAACAGAGTAGTGGTGATAGTAAGATGGGTGGTTCTAATAGTTCCATACCTGACCCTGTAGATAACAATCCTTTGGGTAAGAGTAATAGTGATAATTCTAGTGGTTCACAAGGTTCTAGTGGTGGTAAAGATGCCAATCCTTATGCTAGTAGTAGCGAAAATAAGCCTAATGATGAATTCTCTAAACAAGATAGGGATTTAGATAATGATTTGTATGGTGAAGATTTAGATACTGATAGAGAAGAACAGAGCAACAATAATAATTCAGATGGCGAGGGTGGTTCATCTGGAGATAATGGGAGTGGCGAGAGTGGTGGTTCTTCTGGTGGTATGACATCAGAGGATAATTCCTATGCACCACCTAATTATGATGGTTCTTCTAATATGGGCGATGATAGTAGTTCTTTAGATAGTACATCTGAAATGGAAGATGCATTAAATAAAGAGCAAGAGAATATGTCTGATACTGCTAAGGAGAGAGCAAGTGAGGTTAGTGGAGAAGGTTCACAATCTTCTACTTCTCAAAAAGAGGGTAACTCAAATCAACAGAGTGGTGATAATTCTCAACAAGGTGGGCAATCTCAGTTAGGAGATAGTCAATCTTCTCAGTCATCTGATTCTCAGGGTGGTGATAATTCTCAACAAGGTGATGATTCTAATTCACAAGGTGGTGAGGGTTCTCAATCACAAGACAATCAAGCAGGTAGTGGTAGTAGAGGAGATAAAGCTGAAAAAGGAAATAAACCTAACGATGATTTCAAGAAAGCACATGATACTAAAGGCAATGACTTAGATGATACTGATGGTAAGGGTGTTGTTGATAAGATTGTTAGGGAAGCCGCTAAACGTATGCAAGATGAGTTAGATAGAGATGAGACATTAGCTAATACTAATCAACAATCCTTAGATAACTATAAAGACTTTGGTGCTGGTACTATGACTACATTATTTAAAGGTAATAGTATGGTTGCTGATTGGAAAGCTAAATTAGAAAAGCTTTTCAGAAAAGCATTAGGTCAACGCATTACGATGAATCCTAATATGATTAACAAGAGGATTGAGGATGCTCCTCCTGGTAGGGAAGATATTGAAACACAAATGATTAAAGTTGCTGTTTTAATTGACTGCTCAGGTTCAATGGGTAGTGGTGCTTTTAAGAAAGTTATTATGCAGATGGATGCAATGATTAAAGCAGATAAACAGATGAGGAATGTGTTATTCTATATCATACCTTTTGAGGCTTGGAGTGCCGCTGAATGTGTTAAGCGTATGGTTAAGTGTAAGGGTACTAAACTTAAAGCTGAATTGATGAAATTTAAAGCAGAGGGTGGTACTGATATTGTCCCTGGTGTTCATGCAATGATGAAGAAAGTTAAAAACCCAGACTCTATTATTATACTATCTGACTGTGTTGTTAATACTGTTCATACAGCATCTGATTCTACATATCAAAAGTGGTTGAAGAAATATCGTGATAGAATTATTTGGGTATTAACTAGTAAAAGGGATATTTCTTATATGAGTGCGATTGACCCTTATGCTAAAAAACAAGATAGGTATGTAGTGTTTAAGGGAAATGGTGATTAATTTCACGTAAAACATATAAATATTTTTTGCACATATTATATATCAATATGTACAATATGAGGGAATATGCACATTTTGTATATTCCCTTTTCTTTTAATGGTCTATCATGCAGATATTTATGGTAATAATGTTTTCAAGTAATATAAATTGGTGTACATTATAGACCTTAAAAGTAGATTTTGTATTTCAATTTTATACATATTGTTAACTAGCTTGTTGTTGGTTGATAATGTTTTATTGTTACTTTGGGGGTATTAAGGTACAACATGAATAATAGTGAAAAGACATACTTATCAGATATTTCTGTATTTGATAGGAGTGTGTATGAGAGTAATGTACCTACGGATTCTACCTCTAATTCTGTTCTAAGGGTAATTAGAGGGCCGCTTGCTGAGTGGGATTCTCTAAATAGGAATGGTAGAAAGTATTCTGAGAAGTTATGGGATAATGTTCTTGCTAGTCCATACGTAACAGAACAGTTAATGTATAATACTCTATATGGTGAGGCTAATCACCCCGCTGATAGGATGGAAGTAGATTTTGAGAGGGTTTCTCACAGGATTGCTAAGATGTGGAAAGTACCACAATCTAATCAAATTTTTGGTGAGATACATATTCTTGATACTCCTTTTGGTAGAATCATTAATACATTATATGAGGCTGGTGGTGTTATCGGCTACTCCTCTAGGGCTGGTGGTGCATTACATCAACGTAAGGATTATATTGAGGTAGATGAAAATCAATATAATTTTATTACTTTTGATGCTGTTCCATTTCCGTCTGTTCAGTCTGCACGTCCTAATGATGTTGTAACTGAGGGTGTAGTTGAAAAACAGGCACTAGAGACAAATGTTCATAACGCTCTTTTTAAAATTATTAAAGAGTGTGATGAAAAGGACTTTAAAAATATTAAGTCCTTTATATATAGCATTGATGGTTATGACTTAACACCTGAGAGGTTATTGCTTGAAAGTGTTGAGGATATAATCGTTGCTAAACGTGATGAAGCTGTTGTAGATGACGGAGACACTATTGAGGTTATTGATGATAGTGAATCACAAATTGATACTTTACAGCGAACACTTCAATCTATTAAGGCTCAAAAACAATCTCTTGAAAAAGAGAATGAGGGTTTGAAACAAAGTTTAGACAATGCTCTAAATAAAATTTCAAATGTACTTCAAGACTCTAAGAATAAAGAGGTCGAGATACAATCTGAAGTTGAAAGCCTAAAAGACACTATTGCAAGGAAAGATGCACAGATTATTGAGTTGCAAAATGAGATTGATGAGTTACAGTCTGATTTAGATGAGTTAAATTCTATTGAGGAAGCCTGCAAGGCATTAAAGTATCAAAATACTTCTCTAATTCAAGAGGGTTTGACTACATCTAATAGAGAGTTAGAACGTAAGCTAGATGAGAGTTTAAAAACTAATAAGTCTTTAGGTGAGGATAATAAAAATCTTTCACAAGATAAAGACAAATTAGAAAATGAATTATCTGAAGCTTATGATGAGATTGCATTAGCTGTTACTGATATTAATAAGAAAGATGCATTAATTCAAGCACAGCAAGATACAATCACAGCTTTAAAAACAGATGTACAGTCATTGACTGAAGAGTTAGATGGTGTTGAGGGTGGTTATCAATCTGCTATTGATAGGAGAGATAACCAAATTGAAGAATACGAACAGAAGATTAAAGATTTAGAGGCAAAAATTAGAAAACTTTGTGGAGAGGTTGATTCACTTGATGAATCTTATAATTCCATCAAAGCTGTAAATAAATCAATCAAACATGATTTAATTTCAGTTATTGCTGGTAATTATGGGTTAACAGTAGAATCAGTTCAATCAAAGTTGCCTGTAGGTTTTAATAAATCTGATGTGTATTCTATATGTGAATCTATGAGTAATAACAATAGTATGAATACATTTAAAAATTCTATTGTAGATACTCAAATTGTTAATGAATCTTCCCGTGTTAGAAAAGAGAATATCGTAAATGCTAAATCTAGAGTAGGTGAGTTATTCTCTAATCGAAGGGGTTAGTGTTCATTACTATATAAGTTAGTATAAATTTTATTTTAAGGGAAAATAATTTAACATATGAAAACAAATATTTACGAACAATATCGTCCATTGTTGGAATCTTGGAGTGCATATACAGATGTAGTTAAAGAACATGTAGAAGGTTATTCCGATGTAGAAGCAACTCAACTTTCTTTGTTGCTTGAAAATACAAAATCTGAGTTGGAAATGACTAAAGGTCGCATGATGAATGGCACAGCTATTCATGAAGGCACTGATATTTCTATGGTGAACACATTTACATCTAATGTGTTTGATATTATCACAGCTGTCATGCCTAATTTGATTGGTGAATAAAAATATTTGTTCGTAGTCCTTATTTTCAGTAATGAGAGTAAGAAAATACACTTAATTGCTAGGAGTCCATAAAGCTAACTAAACTACAACATAACTCGAAAGGGTAGGTGTGAATGTGGCGAAAGCAGAAAAAATTAGTTAGATGACATAAGGTGAAATAAAAGCTATAGTAAAATATAGTCCTAAGTGTTGCAATAATTGGTAATTAGCAGTTATAATATATTTATCTAGAAGATAGATAGATTGTAATTCAACGACTATCCTGAAGCACATGGGCATTAAAATAATATGTGTGTATAGACGTGAAATTCGTCAAAAGGAGTACGGCTCTAGTGAGTGGGTGAGAATCCCTTAAATGGAAATGGTGTACCCCTGAAAAGGGTGTGATATAGTCTATTCTCATATGAAAGTATGAGAGTGTTAATGGAAACGATTAACACGTAATATAAAGTGCGAACGACATCGTGTCAGTAAAATAGTGTAATCTAAGTGGGGTATTTGTTTTGGTAGAATGTCCTATATGTGGTTTAAAGAGAAAATCACTTTTCAAGCATATAAGAACTCATGGATATAGTTGTAAAGAGGATTTTTTAAAGGATTATCCTGACAGCGTTTTATATGACGAATCTATAAGTAAGAAATTGTCTGAGATACAAAAAGTATTAAACAAAAAAGATAGTGTTAGAGAGAATAAAAGAAATGCACTATTAAGGTTATGGGGAGACAGTTCTTATCGTGAGAAGATGCATACAGCTAGGTCTATTGGTGCTAAAAAGCAGTGGGAAGATAGAGAGTCAGATAGTGTTAAAAAACGAATAGCTAATATTAGTAAGGCTCAGAAAGAATTATGGAAAAATAAAGAGTATAGAGAAAATCAATGTAAATCTTTTAAAAAGAGATGGGAAGATGTAGAATATAGAAATTCTATGTTAGATGTTTTCACTAATGTTAAAGAGTACATTGGTGATGATGGTAATACTTATTTATTGAGAAGTTCTTATGAGTTGTCCTGTGTAAATTATTTAAATTCTTTAGGTGTTGAGTTTGATTAGATCGGAAGAGCAC
>ENA-OWLR01000257-OWLR01000257.1-metagenome-genome-assembly--contig:-NODE-257-length-16470-cov-6.455620_pt1 | contig 16470 bp, 14 predicted proteins | sample MGYA00245352_ERZ651110 | MGnify/ENA primary metagenome ERZ651110 (study PRJEB26857, sample SAMEA4031765) | metagenome | biome: human; feature: oral; material: saliva | place: Philippines | collected 2014... | reverse complement strand
GTTCGCTTCGCATTTACTTCCCACCAAAGATGATGGACGACATGAAGGACGTGACGGCAGCCACACTCAAAACACCTAAGATTATCTTCACGCCTAAAGCTAAAATGCGTGAGGCTGCTCATGCTGTGGAGGTGTCTGTGGATAATCCTGCTAGGAAGAAAAGCCCCACCCCCGAACCGAAAGAAAAGGGGAGTGAAGAGAACCCTGGACCACAGGCAGGGTAAAGCCCCACCCCCAAGAAAGAAAGCCTCCCCAAGCCCCTCCGAAGGAGGGGATGTCCTTATTGGATATAGTTTGAAACAACTAGAGATATGTGAGGGGATTAAAGACATCCCCTCCTTTGGAGGGGCTTGGGGAGGCTTTCTTTAGTGTCGGCTTTTACCACGGGAGCATTTTTAGATTGATTCAGGGTATCAATCGTTCTGTAATAAGACAATCGATTATATTAATTGTGAAATTAATGTCTTTCAAAACTAGTGTATTAATTTGGTTCTCTCGCTTTCGTGGTACGGCCTCACCCCCAGCCCCCTCTCCTACAGAGAGGGGGGCGCCTAACGGGGTGGGGCTTTTGTGTGAGACAGAAGAACATGGGTTTTGAAGACAGAGTAACATAGATTTTAGACGGAATGACAAAAAGACATATTTTTCAATGACATAGGTTTTGAAGACAGAGTAATAGAAGAACATAGGGGGATAGTAACATAGTTTTAGACAGAAGGATATAGAAAACAGAAGAAACATATTTTTCAATGACATAGGAATTGAATGCATAGAATTTGCTTATATTCTAAAAAAAACGTACTTTTGCCACCACTCACGTAATAAGAAATTCTAAATCACACATTTATATCTATGAGTTTGAAAATCGTTGTACTTGCTAAGCAGGTACCAGACACAAGAAACGTGGGTAAAGATGCGATGACAGCTGAGGGCACGGTGAATCGTGCTGCACTGCCAGCGATCTTCAACCCAGAAGACCTAAACGCTTTAGAGCAGGCCTTACGACTGAAGGATCAAGACCCAGATGCCTCTGTTGGTATTTTGACGATGGGTCCTCCACGTGCTGGAGAAATTATCCGACAAGGACTTTATCGTGGTGCAGATACCGGTTGGTTACTTACCGATCGCAAGTTTGCTGGTGCCGACACCTTGGCTACCTCTTACGCTTTGGCTACTGCCGTAAAGAAGATAGGGGATGTAGACATTATCATTGGTGGTCGTCAAGCTATTGATGGCGATACGGCACAGGTGGGTCCACAGGTTGCACAGAAGTTAGGTCTTAATCAGGTTACTTACGCTGAAGAGATTCTAAAGGTTGAAGACGGAAAGGCAACTATTCGCCGTCATATTGATGGTGGTGTTGAGACGGTTGTAGCCCCCTTGCCAGTACTGATTACTGTTAATGGTTCTGCAGCTCCAGCTCGCCCATGTAATGCTAAGCTCGTTATGAAGTACAAATACGCTACATGTCCTATGGAGCGCAAGGGTAATGAGCCTTGGGCTAACCTCTACGAAGAGCGTCCTTACCTCACTTTGAACCAATGGTCAGTTGCTGACGTTGATGGAGACGAAGCTCAATGCGGTCTTAGCGGTTCGCCAACAAAGGTGAAAGCAGTGCAGAACATTGTCTTTCAAGCTAAGGAGAGCCAGACGCTAACAGGCTCTGATGAGGATATTGAAGGACTTGTTAAGGAACTATTAGGAGAGAAGATAATTGGGTAAGACCTATGAACAACGTATTTGTATATTGCGAAATAGAAGAGACCGCCGTACAGGAGGTTTCGCAGGAGCTATTGACTAAGGGTCGTAAGCTCGCTAATGAATTGGGTGTTGAGTTACATGCCATTGTTGCTGGTAGTGGTATTAAGGGGAAGGTGGAAGACCAGATTCTGCCTTACGGAGTAGACAAACTCTTTGTCTTTGATGGTGAGGGACTATTCCCTTACACATCTGCGCCCCACACAGACATCCTTGTTAATCTCTTCAAAGAGGAGAAACCACAGATTTGTTTGATGGGTGCGACGGTGATTGGTCGTGATCTCGGTCCTCGTGTATCATCATCATTGACTAGTGGTCTGACTGCCGATTGTACACAACTAGAGATTGGTGACTACGATGACAAGAAGGCTGGCAAGCATTATGAGAACCTGCTTTATCAGATTCGCCCTGCTTTCGGTGGTAACATCGTAGCAACCATCGTCAACCCTGACCACCGTCCACAGATGGCAACGGTTCGTTCTGGTGTAATGCAGAAAGCACTCTATGAGGGTAAGGCAAAGAATGAAGTTGTCTATCCTGATGTTGCTAAATATGTGCCCGAAGTAGACTATGTTGTGAAGGTTATCGACCGCCATGTCGAACCAGCACAGAACAACTTGAAGGGTTCTCCTATCGTTGTTGCTGGTGGATATGGTGTTGGTTCTAAGGAAGGCTTCGACTTGCTATTCAAGCTCGCAAAGGAACTTCATGGTGAGGTTGGTGCTAGTCGTGCTGCTGTTGATGCTGGTTGGGTAGACCACGATCGCCAGATTGGACAGACAGGTGTAACCGTTCACCCTAAAGTGTACATCGCTTGTGGTATCTCTGGACAGATTCAACACATTGCAGGAATGCAGGACAGTGGTATCATCATATCTATTAACAATGACCCAGACGCCCCCATCAATGCCATTGCCGACTATGTCATCAATGGAACAGTTGAGGAGGTGGTGCCTAAGTTGATAAAGTATTATAAGCAGAATAGTAAATAAGGAAAATGGCAAATTATTATACTGACCACCCAGAGATAGCGTTTCACTTGAATCATCCATTGATGAAACGCATTGTAGAATTGAAGGAGCGTAACTACGCTGATGCCGCTACACACGCTGATGCACCAGTAAACTACGAGGACGCTATTGAGAATTACAAGCGTATCCTTGATATTACGGGAGACATCACAGCGAACATCATCGCACCCAACTCTGAAGCTGTCGATCAAGAAGGTCCACACCTCATTGATAACCGCATGCACTATGCAAGTAAGACGCTTGAGAACATACAAGCCACTCGTCAAGCTGGTTTATGGGGCGTATCAATGCCACGCCAATATGGTGGCTTGAACCTTCCTAACGTCGTATTCTCTATGTTATCAGAGCTTATTGCAGCTGCTGATGCTGGCTTCCAAAACATTTGGTCATTGCAGTCATGTATCGACACGCTCTACGAGTTCGGTAACGACGACCAACGCCAACGCTATATCCCACGCATTTGTGCAGGCGAAACCATGTCAATGGACCTCACCGAACCAGATGCTGGTTCCGACCTCCAGCGCGTTATGCTCAAGGCTACCTTCGATGAGAAGGAGAACTGCTGGCGACTGAATGGTGTGAAGCGATTCATTACCAATGGTGATTCTGATATCCACCTCGTCCTCGCTAGATCAGAAGAGGGCACACGAGACGGACGTGGCTTGTCTATGTTCATATACGATAAGCGCAATGGAGGCGTTGATGTGCGTCACATCGAGAACAAGCTCGGTATACATGGTTCGCCTACTTGCGAGCTTGTTTACAAGAATGCAAAAGCAGAACTATGTGGCAACACACGCATGGGACTCATCAAATACGTTATGGCATTGATGAATGGTGCTCGACTCGGCATAGCCGCTCAGTCGGTTGGTCTTGAGCAAGAGGCTTACAACGAGGGATTGGCATACGCAAAGGAACGTGCGCAATTCGGCAAGAAGATCATAACTTTCCCTGCGGTTTACGATATGCTCTCTCGCATGAAAGCGAAGCTCGACGCAGGTCGTTCGCTATTGTATCAGACGGCTCGTTACGTTGATATCTACAAGGCATTGGAGGATATTGCTCGTGACCAGAAGCTCACTCCAGAGGAGCGTCAAGAGATGAAGAAGTACACAAGACTGGCTGACGCTTTCACTCCGCTAGCCAAGGGTATCAACTCTGAATACGCTAACCAGACTGCTTACGACGCTATCTCTATCCATGGAGGCTCCGGCTTCATCATGGAGTACAAGTGCCAACGCTTGTATCGCGATGCACGTATCTTCTCTATCTATGAGGGTACAACGCAACTCCAGGTAGTAGCTGCTATTCGTTACATCACCAACGGCACTTATCTTTCTATTATGAAGGAGATGCTCGAGGGCGAACTCGCTTGCGACTGCATGAAGGCTTTGCGCGATCGTATTGCCCGTCTCGTTGAGCTTTACGAGGAGTCAATCGAGAGGGTAAATGCTTACGATAACCAAGATATCCACGACTTCCTTGCTCGCCGTCTGTACAATATGACAGCCGATATCATCGGTTCGCTACTCTTGATAGAAGATGCTTCTAAGGCACCAGAGTTATTCAAGAAGTCGGCTAATGTATTCGTTCGCATGGCAGAGGAAGAGGTGATTGGTCACGCTTCTTACATCAAGTCATTCGACCCAGCAGACCTTGCTAACTTCAAGGCTACGGACGATGAACCTGCTGAAGCATAACGATTAACACACAAGAAACGTCTAACGGGAGGATGTGTCATTACATTTTCGACACATCCTCCTTACCTTTATTATATAACTAAACACACACTATGACCCAAAAGGAATACAATCAATTAAACGATGATTACACGCACTGCGCTGGTACGAACTGCCCAAAAGCTAAGAGTTGTTTGCACCACACAGCCTACACCATGCTCCACACGAACACACATGAGCATTACACTCTGGCTAATCCACAGGTGATAACTGGCAAGCAGCCCTGCCCTATCTACGAAGCCGACCGCAAAGAGCGTTTCGCATGGGGCATCTCTCGCATATATGATAATGTGCGGACGCGCGACCTTCGTGGCGTAAAGCTCAATGTCATATCGTGCTTTGGGGCTTCTGTTTACTATAAGATAAAGCAACAGCGACGTGCTATATCCGAAGAAGAACAGCAAGATATTCGTTTAGCATTTACAGAAATGGGATACGATGGTAATGCCATAGAGTTCGACCATTATGAGGAACAATATCCTGCTATCATGAGAATCGTAAAGTATTAATTTCTATAACAGCATAATAACATTGCCAGCAAACAAGCTCCAAGATAATGAAAGAACTATCCAAACACCCAACAAATAGAGTTAAATCAGTTCTACTGTTATATCTTCTTTTCTTTGTTTCAATGTGTGGGTATTCCGAAACAGCAGACACACTATCTGTTATCAGCAACGATAGCTTACAAACCGAACAAAATACAATTATCCAACCATCGCTTCAGACAAAGATGGATAACTTCAGACAGCGACGCTGGTTTCAAGCTACCTATCTAGGCGTCCCAATGATAGCTATGGGGTTACTCGAAAAACATTTCGACGATAAGTTCCGAGTACTAAGGAATGACTTCATGCCTAAGTTCGACTATAAACTCGACAATTACACACAGATAGCACCAGCGGCTGTCATGCTCGGCTTGAAGGCAGCAGGAGTGCCAAGCAGGTCCTCATGGGGAAGGATGATTATGAGCGATGCCATCACCATTACCTTGATGACAGGGGTGGTACAAGGACTCAAATATACAACCAATGTAACCCGACCTGATGGAAGCAATAAACAGAGCTTTCCCTCAGGACATACTGCGACCGCCTTTATGACTGCCACTATGCTATCAAAGGAGTATGGGCACATCTCTCCATGGGTGAGTGTTGGGGCATATACCATAGCAACTGCAACAGGACTAATGCGTATGGCGAATAACAAGCATTGGCTCAGCGATGTCATGGTTGGAGCTGGCTTTGGTATTCTGTCAACAGAGTTCGGATATTGGATAACTGATGCTTTCATGAAAGGTAGGGGATTAAACTTCCAAAAGTTACAAGAGGAGGAACAACTAGGACGTAGCAACCCTTCATTCTTCAACCTTTATATGGGCTTTAATATCCCTCTAAGTAAGTTTGATATCAATAATAACACAACCTTTCAAACATCAGTGGGAACCGTCCTTGGTGTTGAAGGAGCTTACTTCTTCAATCAGTATATAGGTATTGGTGGGCGTTCAACTTTCTCAAACATACAGCTTATCATTAACGACACTGAAGCACAAGACAACACGTTCAACTTCGATAACTTCAGCATTGGACCTTATTTCTCGCTTCCACTAACGCTTAGATGGACGCTTGATACAAAGCTGCTTGCAACGTTTACCTATTATTACAATACAATAATCAATAATATAAATATTCCGAAAAATACGGGATGGGGCATTGGAACAGGTTTAGGTATTAACTATCATATAAGAAAGCATTTCGCCTTCGGCTTATTTGCCGATCACAATATACAGCCACCATACAGCATAAAGAGCAAAGAGTACATTCACACACTGACGATTGGTACCAAAGCAGCCATGAGATTCTAAGGTTTACACTATAGAACAGCTACATCCAATTAGCTGGTTGGTGCCGTCCAATTAGTTGGATAGTACCGTCCAATTAGTTGGATGATGTCGTCCAATTAGTTGGATGCCGCCGTCCAATTAGTTGGATAGTGCCGTTCAATTAACTAGATAGTGCTGTCAAATTAGTTGAATAACATTATCTACCTCATTTAAAAACACATATAAGAACTCTCATTAATAGGAATCCATAACAACAGATTAGTTGCTTTTCTTCTAACAAAATTGTCTATTAGGTTGCCTTCATTAGCTGTTTTGAACCGCCTTTCACAGCTCTTCCCTCAAAAGAAGTTATTAGAACCAATAATCTATAACAACCTCAAGAGTGAAATAAAACATACACCTTTATGGTGATATGCGAAATTATCTCTATCTTTGCAGCACGTAATTAAAAAGAAAGAATATGAAGAGGTATATGCAAGCAAGCCTATTATTAATGGGCTTCCTATTGGTTCAATCAACCGCAGCAATGGCGCAATGTCCTATCAAGGAACGGATTATGAATGGTGAGGGAGAGGCTGATTCGACATCACAAGTAAGATCAGCTCCTGCACTGGCAAGCTACACGTTGGTTATTTTCTTCGATAAGAAGAAGGGTAGCAAACCGCTCATGAAGGCGATCAAGACGAGCGCATGTACGGTGCTCTACAAATACAAGGAATCTAATGGAGTAGCGATTAAGGTGCGTGAAGGATGGGATATTGACAAAGCCATAGCCTACTTCAAAGGCGTGAAGGGCGTTCTAAGTATAGGCGTGAATGGTATCATGCAGCCCGAATAGGCATCTGTAACGTTCCAACAAACAATAAGGTCAGGCTAAAAACATAGCCTGACCTTTCTTTGTTAGATGGTAGATAGCATGCGATTAGATGATAGATAGCACGCGATTAGATGGTAAGAGGACACGTGATTAGATAGTAAGCGAGAGCATGATCACTTCTTCTTCGGATTGACGTTGAACTTCCATGCGAGCGAGAACATCACATATCGGGGAATACTATTGTGCCAAGTCTCCACGCACCCTTGCTCATTAACGGCATAGCTTGTACTCCTCAACTGGTGGAGTATATCGAACGCCTGCAACTTAGCCAACAAATGATTGTTGAAGAAGGAACGTGTGAGTTGTGCGTTCCAGAGCCAGTCTGACGTGTTCATCTCTGCTTGCTGATAGCCTCGACGCATAAAGACTGTTATGTCAGTGACCAACTGGAAATGCCAAGGAAGTGCTAAGGTCGTATTCAGTCCCACGTTATAGTCGCCTGCATGAATTGCCTCGAAGCCTGTGCGCTTGCTAGTGATTGAGTAATACTTCACGCTTCCGTGCAAAGCAACCTCTGCATTGTCATTAGCTCGATAATTCAACTTCAATGTGTTATCGAGTATAACATTCCCCACTATGCTACGCTCGTTTCCCGTGCTACCCAGCGTCTGTGCCATATCCACCGAGTGCCTATATTCTGCTGCGAGGTTGTTATCAATCGTCAACCGATTGTTCTTATCCAATGCACGAGTGAAGTTGAAACTACCATTAATATGCCAGTTACCATTCACACTAACGGGTAGGATGTGCGAAACGGAGGTCGTTTTATCATATTGCAGACCGTATGCCACAGCGTTATCCGTCTGATTATAACTCGCACTTAGGCTGATACTCTGTTGGTGCTGACCACGGAATGTCACATTACCCGTCACATAGTACTTATGAATATCACGCAACTTGCTATTGCCCTCACGCACATATAGCGGATTGCTGTCGTCTCGGTAAGTGGTAAGAAGCGTCATATCGGGGAAGTCCGAACTCATCCCCATGCGCACTGACCATTGACCTTGTTTCTCCAAAGAGAGCATAGGCTCGAAGAATGTCCGCTGTCGACTGATGTGCTGCATCCCCATTCGTTCATAGTTCAGACTGGCATGCAAGAGGCGAACGGGTACTCCCACACGGAATTCGGCACCGAAGAGTAGGCTCTTTAATGACGAATAAGAAAGATTGAAGAGGTGCTCATGTCGACGCTCCCGATACTCATAAGTGTTGTTACCATCCAATGCGCCCGCTATCATCAAGGCTGTTGATGGTGGGAGATTATCGAGTGAGTAAGGTCCAGCACCTATCCTATCGAGTCGGTAAAGGAGGTTATTTGTCTTGTTAAAGTTATAGATGTACTTGTATTCAGGTATCACGCTGCGGTTGCGATAGTTCCATATATAGTGTAAGCCAGCCGTTAGCTTGAGGTTTTGATTCGGTGTATTGAGATAGCGCACACGCTTATCTGCAGGTAAGGCAGCCGTTGGGTATTGCAAGTCGGACGATAATAATGAGCGATTCAGGTCTCTAGTGTAATACACCTGACCTGTTACTCCGAACATATCACTCATTAACACCTTCCATCCCACACTATTATCGAATGTGAAACCATAGTGCTTTACATCGTTACTCTGGCTTTCCATCAGTCGACTCAACAATGAATTATGTACCGAGTCACGCTGGTTTTCCAGTCCCCAACCCGTTTTCTTCTTATAAGATGCAGCCAGATTCGATGTCACATAATAGGCATCTTCCTGCAATATTAACAGGTTGGTTGTTTGCCACGACGTACTACTATTCCTCATATTCGACACCGCCTTGCGATAGGAGTCACCATCAGGTAAGAAGGTTTGTGTGTTCGTCTTCGTTACTAAATTATCGTTCGTATGTTCCCAAGTGACATCACTTTGGAACCAAGAGATGGGCGTACCCAAGGGTCGCATATAAGAGAGTCCAGCCGTCTTCGTCGTTGTTAGTCCGTCAGAAACATCCTGCGGCGACCATTCCCCATCAAGTCTTGCCCGCTGATTATCGTTTAGGTTGTTCATATTAAAGTATGTCCCGATACGCTCCTTATCGGAGAACTTCATGAGAAAAGCACGTGTCTTATAACGATGTTGAGTACCTGCTCCAGCCTCAAAGTTGCCCATGTAGCCCGTAGCATACTCCTTCTTCAGTCGTACATCCATTGTATATACCTTGTCGCCCATGTCTTGTCCCATCATCTGCGACTTCTGTCCAGCCTTATTGAACACCTTTATCTTACTTACCGTGTAGGCTGGTAGGTTCTCCAAAGCCATCATTGGGTTACCAGAGAAGAAGTTATTGCCATTGACCAATAGGCTCTCTACATACTTACCATTGACATATATCTGTCCATCCTTCGTCAGTTTCGCCCCCGGCAAGCGTGCCACTAAGGTCTCCAGCATGCTCCCTTCAGGCAGATTAAACGCATCGGCATTATAGACGATAGTATCTTTCTTGATAACCATCTTCAGCTTTGTCGCCTTCACCGTGACCTCTTTTAACTTGTGCACCTTATACATATAGATGGTTCTCACGGGTATATAGAACTCGCGTTTGCTCTTCAGTTCGCAATTCATGTAGGCATCTTGATACCCTTCTGACACTGCATGAACAATGTAATGACCCTTTTCTATAACACCAGGAAAGGAATATTCGCCCGTATAAATAGCTTTGCCACTCTCTTGATCTTGCTCTGCTTCGGTCGAAACAGAATCTATCACAATGCTATCCGCTGTCATCAAGTATAACTTCACAGGCATTCCTTCTCCCGTAATAGCATCTTGTACTAATCCATTCACTTGATAACGATACTTCTGTGCATGAGCTGATAAGCATATAAACAGCGCACAAATCATAAAAAATAAGCTTCGAACTCGATTCTTAGTCATAAACTTTAGGTTGATTATTAGACGTTTGTTAAGGATTTATTGAATATCTATCCCATAGGTATAAACCTATTATTGGCATAGACACATGACTCGGTTGCAAAGATAGGACAAATCTTTTATATTACAAGTAGGCTTCCGTTAAATAAGACAAATCTTATATCAGCAATCAAAGAAAGCCTCTCTTGCATTGAAAGAGACGCCCCCTTCGCAGCAAGGAAACGCCTTCTTCATATTGAAGAAAGCCTCTCCTTCTTTACTGTCTCCTATCCGTTGCTAACGAAGCACAGCCTCGCTACACTGCACAAAACAAAAAACTACACGGAGAAACACGCTATCTAAGATTTAATGTGTATATTTGTTGCCGTCAAAACAATACTTATTAATCTGAACAAACAACGTTATTAACTATGATACCATTCAATCGTTTCGTATCCACAATCACCTTAGCTCTCACCTTATCTGTCGGTGCGCATGCACAATCAACGAACTTAGAAAAGGACGTGGAGAGTTATTTCTTGCAAGCATTAAACACCCAACTGACCACGGAAGTGGCTGACCAAAATGCTTTCACCAATGCCCCTACCAGTGTAACCCACCTACAACAAAGCATCAAGAACAAGGATATTCCTCACTATCAAGAGATGGTTTGGAAGGCTTGGCAAGCAGCTAATCGGGCACTGAAGGAGCAGAAACTCATTCCTGCAGAGCCTTTACAAAATGCCAATCAGGCATCATGGGACTTGCCACAAGGCTTAGAATCTAACGCAAAAATGCCTTATTACTATGGAACGAAAGGCACAAGTGATAAGCCACTACCGCTCTTTCTCTATCTACATGGCTCTGGACCGAAGGCGCAGGAATGGCAGAATGGAATCTTACTTGCCAAGTCGTTTAATGATTCGCCATCGTCTTATTTCATCCCACAGATACCCAATGAGGGCGAATACTATCGTTGGTGGCAACTTGCCAAGCAGTTTGCTTGGGAGAAACTCATCCGCCAGTCGCTCGCTGAAGGGGCTGTCGATGCGAACCGACTATATGTCTTTGGCATATCAGAAGGCGGTTACGGAAGTCAGCGACTAGCCTCTTTTTATGCCGACTATTGGGCAGCTGCAGGTCCAATGGCTGGTGGAGAACCATTGAAGAATGCGCCAGTTGAGAATTGTGCCAATATAGGGTTTTCATTCTTAACAGGTGCTGATGACACTGGATTCTATCGTAACATCTTAACCCATTACACGCAGGTTGCCTTCGATTCAGCGCAACTCTCTCGTCCACTCTCCGCTGACCAACAGCCTATCTTCCGCCATCGTGTACAGCTCCTACCCGGTATGCAACACCACATAGACTATAGACTCACCACACCATGGTTGCGCCAATTCGTTAGGAATCCATACCCTAAGACGGTGCTATGGGAGGACTTTGAGATGGATGGAAGGCATCGTTCAGGCTTTTACAACTTACAAGTTTTGAAGCGTCCATCAGCCCTTCGCACCTATTATGATATGTCTATTCAAGGGAATGTTATAGCTCTTAGCATACAAGATGTACGCTATACAACAACAGAGAAAGAGCCACAATGGGGCATAGAAATGAAGTTTAATCGTTCTTACTCGGCGGCTCAAGGAGGGAAACTACGTATCTATCTCAATGATAAACTCATTGACTTAAACAAAGAGGTGACAGTAATCATCAACGGAAAGAAGGCTTTTCAGGGTGTTGTAAAGGCTAATCTAAAAGACATGATCAATAGTTGTGTGGAATATTACGACCCCTATCGTGTGTACCCTACAGCCGTAGAGGTGAGTTATTAAACATTACAAACAAAATAGGAACAGACGCACTTGTCTGTTCCTTATCTTATATCTCCAGTAACTCAAGTAGGTGTATATCCACCTTTAGAAGGGCTTTCGGAAGTCTCTTACTAGAAGCCTTCTCCATTATTGAACAGGGTTCTGCTGATAGATCTTCAAGCCAAATTCATGCGCATAGGCATAAACGTGTTCGAGAATATCTGACGTTGAATGCTCATAAGGAACCCAATCCTTATTAGATAAGAAGAAGTAAAACTCGATAGGAACTCCCGCCTGTGTCGCATCTAATTGACGCAGGAGTAAAGTCATCTTAGGGTTTACATCTTCTCGTTTGGATAGGTAATGTTCCATGTAATGACGGAAGAGTCCGATGTTAATTACATCTCCCTTCAAATCCTCCTCCTTGACATATTCCTTTGCAAGAAGGTTCTTCTTGAGATCATCATCAGCAATTCTTATACTGCGAACATCAAAGTAGACGACCTTCTTCACACGACGTCCTCCACCCTCTAACATATCCTTCCAATTTAAGAAAGAGCCGTTGACGAGTGTCTGCGGAGATACAGTTGCAATAGAGTTATCGCCTTGCTTCACCTTAACCGTGGTAAGGGTGATATCTTGAACAGTACCATCTATACTCCCATCGGTCAATGTTATCCAGTCACCAATGTGTATCATCTCGTTGCTGGTGAGCCTAACTCCAGCGACAAGACCATCAATTGTGTCCTTAAATACCAACATCAAGATGGCAGATGTGGCTCCCAAACCAGCAAGAAGAGTCATAGGACTGCGATTGATGAGTATTCCTACAACCACAATAGCAGCTATAAAGATGGTCAATATCTTCAATACTCCACAGAAAGACTTGAGGTATTGGCTCGTAGAATTACCTGGTTTCGTATTCAAATAACGCAATCTATCAATGATACCAACGGCAAGCTGTGTGGTAGCAATGGTGAGATAGACCGCTGTCAGACGTGCCAAAGACTCTTGAACAACGGGTATTTGATAGAAAACAAGGGGCATTAACTTCCATATAACGAGGGCTGGAACAATGCGACAAGCCACTTTCAAGACCTTATAGTCAAATATTACATCATCCCATTTAGCCTCTGTTCGCTTTACAATCTTCAGTATTAAAGGTACAAAGACATACTTACAAATAAGCTCAGCAACGAGTGCCAGCAATAGAGCTACCACCGTTAACAATATATGACGCAGTACTGGGACGGCATGACCATGCACTCCCAACGATAGGATAACATTCTCTACAAAGATGCGAATCTGCTCTAGTACGTCATTTAATAAGTGATGAGGAAGTTTCGGCAACATAGTTATTTGCATTTAAATGAAGGGTTATTGGCACAATGCCACACATATCTTATTTTGGAAACGACGCATTGGTGAATGGGTCATTCCACCATTATTAATAATAGAGAAACATATCAAATGCCCGTTTGAAGCAGTGAGATAACCAGCCAGTGAACTAACTCCACGCACTGTACCAGTCTTGGCTCTCACATTGTTTTGGGCACTTGTTCCCCGCATACGTTTACGCAGTGTGCCATCAACACCAGCGATTGGTAAGGCTTCATAGAGCGCATTGTAAACCTCTTGATTACGATAAGCATGACGCAAGAGTTGGATCTCTAACTCTGCACTTACATAATTGTAAAGGGACAAACCAGAGCCATCTGCCACATTATAATCACGTGGATTCAAGCCGAGACGACTGAAGAGTGCATTCTCATAGTTCCTCCCTTGCTTAGCAGAACACCAACGAACTCCACCGCTCGCAGCCAACTGGTAGAACATAGACTCTGCATAGAGATTATCGCTGACCTTTAACATTCTGTGTAAGACCTCACGTATAGAATGAGTATAGGTAACAATCAATGACGCATTAGAGGGAACTTGTCGTTCATCGGTGAAACCATCGACTGATACGCCAACAGTACGTAGTTTGCGGAGAAGAACATCTAAGAACTCATCCTTCCTATCAATCAATAAGGGCGTTAGAACAGGATTCTTATCATCCCAGCACCACCCTTCTCCAAGTCTGTCTTTATCTTTGAACGACAGATCAGCATAGACATTACCCTCAATGCGAGTGATTCCCAACTGTCGAATAGAGTCTGCTATCGTCGATAGATCACTGGATGACAGCATCGGATCCATGCCTCCCAAGCAATAGAGATCGCCATGTAGAACCTTCGTAGAGTCATTGATTGTTCCTGTATAGTAAATGCGTGTCTTGAAATCATAATCAGCTCCTAACTTATCCAAAGCAGCAATAGCTGTGACGCACTTCATCGTAGAGGCGGGGCGAAGATGGAGTTTCTCACGGAACTGATAGACGGGAACATCATCAGTTAAGTCCCATACCATGACCGAAGCCTGCACCGTTTCAAGGAGCGGACTACGCATGATTCCATCCAAACGATTCGTGATATTCTCCTTCCAAGAGAGCCGATCATCAGTGGAGAACATCGGTATAATACTGTCCGTGTCTTCGTCTTCATCTTCCCCAATATCGTCCGTCTTGGGTTGAGCAATCACTGCCTTAGGATGCAAAATATTGGCTATCTCTGTGCTATCAAGATATACTTGCGCATGAACCTGTAGGCTCAATACAATGCAAAGAACCAATGCCGATAAATATCTTAACTTCATTCTTCGCCCTTTCTCATTATCATTCGCTTGGTAAGTACAGCCTGAAACGAGTCGACATTATCAGGTTGTACGCTAATAGTATTGCCATTTACCAATTCAATTAATATATAATGTCCAATGTGAAAAGCAAAGGGATGCTTCCCAAGTGACCGGATATCACTGATAGAAATAGACTTTGTTTGTCCGATACGTCCCGTCTTAATGCGTAATTGATCATCGTCAGTAAGGACATAACTGGTATGTATAGCACGGTCGACAGCTCTAATAGTTACCACGATAAGAACGAACCCTAAGACTACCATCACACTACTGGTTCGATGCCACAAACAGAAGAATGCACCAAGACCAAACACTAGTATCGCTCCTAGATCATTTATTGTTACCTTATGTTGGAATGTTCTCATACTGAGTGCAAAAGTACAAAATAAAAGCCTTTGTACGTCAATATATTACATAAAAAGATAATGGCAACCAACATTGGTTGCCATTATTAGAGGGGAAGGTTATTGGGCTAATTAGCCTAATGGGGCTAATAAGTCTAATAAAACTAATACCCTTAAACCAAAGTCGCAATAATCTCTTCACGGCTACCGGGTAGCATATCGATGACCGGAATCTCTGGCATTGTATAGCAACCAGGGGCTAAACGGAAACTAGCTCGTGCCACATTGACAAGCACCTGAGCTGTAAGTGCAGGGTTATTGATATTCATATCGAATGAGAAATGCTGGTTATGTGTCTTTCCACTAACGCCCTTGCGGGTCATGTGAACGCCATGACCAACATCATTCAAGGCGTCAACACTAGGTACAGCAAACACATGCAACTCGTCATGAGCAAAGTAATCGTCGGCCTTAAGTTCCTTTGTTACATCCTCAAGATTGGCTCCATCTTCTAGTTCAACATATACCATGCGGCGGTGAATGCCCTCTCCCAAAGGTATAGTCATCGACAATGCGTCCTTAACGCCTTGCTTACTACGAGCCACAACAGAGTGTCCCATGGAACGACCAGGACCGAAGTTTGTATAAGAAAGACCCTCTGGTGCGAGGCTCTCCATTAATACTCTTACGATAGAGTCAGAGCCCGGATCCCATCCAGCAGAGATAACACTCACTGTGTTAGTGCGCTTGTTATTCTCCATTTGCTTCGTGCGATAGGCCAAGATGGAACCATGAATATCAAAAGAGTCGACGGTATTAATGCCCAAAGCCGTAATCTTCTCGGCATACTCTGGACAACTTCTTGTTGGAGTAGCAAGGATGGCAACATCAACATCTTTCAGCTTTGTGATGTCATCAACAACCTCGTATGGAGTCAATTCTAAGGGCTTGTCCTTATCACCTTGACGCCTTACAACGCCTGCAATCTCGAAATCCTTTGCTGCTTCTAAGGCCTGAACACTATACTGACCAATGTTTCCATAACCAATCACAGCTGCTCTAATCTTCTTCATAATTTCTTACCTTTTATGTTATTGAACTACTTTTCTCTGCAAAAATAGCGTTTTATTTGCTAATAAGTATCGTCTTCGACCCCTTTTTAACACTATTCTATATCTTCTTACTTATAGACACTCCAACCTTTGTGCAGCCATTCAAAGACTGGGCGAACTTGTCATGAAGAAATTGCTTCTTGTATCATTCCATCTAAAAAGTGACCACGGAGGCGAGAGAACCAAATTAATACACTAGTTTTGAAAGACATTAATTTCACAATTAACATAAATCGATCGAATTATTACAGAACGATTGTTACCCTAAATCAATCTTTATAAATGCCCCCGTGGTATAAAAAAGAAAGCCGACCCTCAAAAAGCCTCCCCAAGCCAAAGCCTC
>ENA-OWLR01000247-OWLR01000247.1-metagenome-genome-assembly--contig:-NODE-247-length-16815-cov-5.465573_pt1 | contig 16815 bp, 10 predicted proteins | sample MGYA00245352_ERZ651110 | MGnify/ENA primary metagenome ERZ651110 (study PRJEB26857, sample SAMEA4031765) | metagenome | biome: human; feature: oral; material: saliva | place: Philippines | collected 2014... | reverse complement strand
TAAATTGTAAAAAAAATCAATATGTAAACTCACATTCATGTACTGATTGTGATTCTGGATATACCTCAGATGGAGGTACAGTAACATCTTGTACTCAACTTAAATGTCAAGCAGATCACTATGTAAATGGACATGAATGTAAACCTTGTCTAGATGGCACAACGACAGAAGATAACAATACATCTACAAGTGTACCTAAGAGCGTTGTTCCACTTGATATTCAGCTGACGAAAGACAAGTATCTATTGATTATCTCGGGTCCAAACGCAGGTGGAAAGTCTGTATGTCTGAAGACAGTTGGCTTGTTACAATATATGCTTCAATGTGGGCTATCTATACCTGTTGGAGATCGTTCCACTACTGGTCTCTTCTCCGATATAATGATAGATATAGGTGATGAACAGAGCATAGAGAATGATTTAAGTACGTATTCTTCGCACCTGATGAACATGAAGGTGATGATGAGACAAGCATCTGATAGTACCTTAATACTCATTGATGAGTTTGGCACGGGGACGGAGCCTCAGATTGGAGGAGCTATTGCGGAAGCAGTGTTAAAGCAGCTTTGGGAGAAGCACGCATGGGCAGTTATCACCACACACTATCAAAACTTAAAGCACTTCGCAGAGGCACATCCAGGTACAGTGAATGGTGCCATGCTTTACGACAGACATGAGATGCGACCTTTATTCCAGCTTGCCATCGGTAGACCTGGTAGTTCGTTTGCAATAGAGATAGCGCGTAAAACAGGTATTCCAGAGGCTGTTATCAAGGATGCCTCATCGATAGTTGGCAGTGATTACATCCAAAGTGATAAGTACTTACAAGACATAGTTAGGGACAAAAGATATTGGGAAGGTAAGAGGCAGACTATACATAGTCAGGAGAAAGAACTGTCGAAGAGTATTGCGCGATATGAGCGTGAGATCGATGCTTTGGAACAGAGTAGGAAGGATATTCTTAATCGTGCGAAACGACAGGCGGAAGAGCTTATCAAAGAGAGTAACAAGCGTATTGAGAATGCAATCAAAGAGATAAGAGAGAAGCAAGCAGAGAAGGAGGAAACAAAGAGGATACGCCAGGAACTAGCCCAATATGAGGCAGGTTTGATGGATGAAGATAAGTTGAAACCATCTGACAAGTCGAATAAGAATAAACTGAAAAACGGCGGTTTGCTTTCTGATGAGGACTTCCAAAAGAAGGTAGATAAGATTAAGAATCGTAAAGAGAAGCATGAGCAACACCTCAAGACAAAGGCTGAAAAGCAGCAAGCAGCTGCTGAAGCCCTAAAGAATGCAGTGCGGAAACAACAAAGCGGAGGCGTTATCATGGTTGGTGATAACGTGCACATCAAAGGCTTGACATCGGTAGGGAAAGTTGAATCAATCGAAGGGAAACAGGCGACAGTCATCTTTGGTGGTATGCGAACAAAGATGTCTATCAGTCGATTGGAGCGTGCTGATGGCTCTACCCTACAACAGGAACAGAAGCAATTTCAGGCTTTTAACTATAGTAGGGAGACTCGTGAAACCATCGATAAGCATCGTAATCAATTCCATCAGGAGCTTGATGTGCGTGGTATGAGGTCTGATGAAGCATTGAATCAAGTGCAACATTTCATAGATGATGCTATCCTCGTCGGAGCAAGTCAAGTGCGTATCTTACATGGAAAAGGTAATGGTATCTTGCGTCAACTCATACGTCAATACCTCGGAACAGTGCCTAATGTGACGAATTATCGTGATGAACACGTACAATTTGGAGGTGCTGGTATCACTGTGGTAGAGCTTTAACGCAGGATAGTCCACCTTATATAATAATACAACTCATCGGTATTCACAATGTCACCGAGTACCAAGCAATAATAAAAACAGATGTACGTTTATATGATAATATGGGTTATCTAAGGCTTTTACATATCTTTGGTACACGACGAAAAAGCGTTGTCCTGGCAATCAGTATTCTATTGATTCTTAGCTCATGTGGCGCTGATCGCAATATAAAGAAAGGTGATAAGTACCTTTCCATGGGTGAGTATTATAATGCAGCAACGCAGTTCAAGACAGCTTACCAGCGTACCCCACCTAAGGAGAGACGGCAACGTGGACTCATCTCAACGAAGTTAGCAGAATGTTATGACCGCATTTCGTCATATCAAAGTGCGATAGCTGCCTACCGAAATGTCATCCGTTATAAATTAGATAATGGTGAAACGCATAAGAAGCTGGCTGACAATCTAATGAAGAATGGTAGTTACAAGGATGCTATAAAGGAGTATCAAATAGCTTTGGATTCGTTACCTGGCAACCAACTCATCATACAGAGCCTTGAAGCAGCTACTTTGGCAACACAAGCGAAGGAGTTGGGTTCGAAGTACATAGTTAAGCGGATGGATGTATTTAACTCTCGTCGGCAGGATTACTCACCAATGCTTTATGGTGATAAATTCGATCAGCTCTATTTCACCTCGACCCGTAATGATGCGCAAGGAGACGATATTAGTGGTATTACTGGTGCTAAGGCGGGTGACATCTTCGTAAGTGAAAAGGACGACAAAGGCAAGTGGAGTGTGCCTCGAGACATAGCTTCTGGACTCAACACAGACGCTGATGAGGGTACACCAGCATTCTCCGCAGATGGTAGAGAGATGTATATTACACAATGCTTAACGGATCCTACTTATCCTCGATATGCCCAGATCGCTGTGAGCAACCGCACGGATGCAGCGTGGAGTAAGGCTACTAAGCTCGAAATAAGCCGTGACTCGCTGTCGAGTTTCGCACATCCTGCCCTCTCACCAGATGGTAATTGGCTTTATTTCACTAGTGATATGCCTGGCGGGAAAGGTGGTCTTGACATCTGGAGAGTGCGCCTTAGCGGTGGAACCACTGGTGGTGTTGAGAATCTAGGAGAGCCTATCAACACACCAGGAGATGAAGAGTTCCCAACCTTCCGACCCAATGGTGACCTCTACTTCTCTAGTAATGGACATGGAGGAATGGGCGGTTTAGATATCTATATAGCAAAGGTTGGTAACGACCACCACTATCATCTAGAGCATCCGGGCTACCCTCTTAATTCACAGGGAGACGACTTTGGTATGACATTCGAGGGTCGATACAACCGCGGATACTTCTCTTCTAATCGTAACGATGGGCGTGGTTGGGATCATATCTATAGTTTTGAACTTCCCGAAGTGATACAGACTATCAAGGGATGGGTGTATGAGATGGATGGTTACGAACTGCCCGCTGCACAGGTATTCATGGTTGGTGACGATGGAACTAACAAAAAGTTGGCTGTCAAGGGAGATGGTTCTTTTGAACAGGAGATACGTCCGGGCGTCAATTACGTACTACTTGCAACCTGTAAAGGATACTTAAATCATAAGGAAGAGATACATGTTTCACCTGTTGGAGAGTCCAAGGAGTACACGCTCCAGTTCCCTCTTGCTGGCATTAACGTACCTGTCTTGATTGATAACATCTTCTATGACTTTGACAAAGCGACGCTTCGTCCAGAGTCCGAAAAGGCTTTGGACGATCTAGTTAAGCTCCTTAATGAGAATCCCAACGTAACGATTGAACTCTCAGCACACACTGATTACATCGGATCTGCCGATTACAACAAACGCTTGTCACAGCGTCGTGCGGATGCAGTAGTGGCTTATCTCACCGCACATGGGATTGCGCAAGACCGCTTGACACCTGTTGGTTATGGTAAGGAGCGTCCTAAGAAGATTCGAAAGAAGCTCACGGAGAAGTACAACTGGCTGAAGGAAAACGATGTTCTAACCGAGGATTTCATCAAGAAACTACCAAAAGATAAACAAGAGATATGCAATCAGCTCAATCGCAGAACAGAGTTCATTGTTCTTCGAACGACCTATGGTATGTTTGATGACAAGGGTAATTTGAAACAGAAACCAAAGCCGAAAACGACGCAGAAGAGCGTTGATGAAGATGAAATTATCGTTGAGTAGACTATGTGATATCCGATAGTCTCGAAGTGAAATGATATGATAAAAGATAAGAACCAGCAGCAAACAACGGAACAGGCAGGCGTTCGCTCTAATATAAATAAGGTGAACGAGGTACCCACATTGCCTCCTTCTTTTGTTGATTACACCTATAAACTTTTTGGAAAGGAATTATTTGAAGTATTCCTCAAAGGGCTTACCGAACCTGCACCAAGCAGTATTCGACTGAACAACTATAAGTTATCTGCCATGGAGATAGTAAACCCTAATCTTCATCCCGAGCCCATTCCATGGTGCAAAGAAGGCTTTTGGCTGGCAGAGAGACCGAACTTCACCTTTGATCCTAAGCTCCATGAAGGTGTTTACTATGTACAAGAAGCATCATCAATGTTCCTCTCTCACGTACTTCGTCATTATGTGAAATACCCCGTAATGGCACTTGATCTCTGTGCAGCACCTGGTGGGAAGACCACTTGTGCACGCTCTTCTCTACCACAAGGGTCGTTCCTCTTTAGCAATGAACCTATCTCCAAGCGTGCTCAAATACTTGCAGAAAACGTGCAGAAGTATGGTCATTCGGGGGTAGTAGTTACCAATAACTACCCAAGAGAGTACCAGAAAACGAAGCTGGCATTCGATGTTATCATTGCAGATGTACCTTGTTCGGGGGAAGGGATGTTCCGTAAAGACCCTCAAACGATTGCAGAATGGAGCCCAGCAAACGTTGAGAACTGTTGGAAACTACAGCGTAGTATTATCTCAGATATATGGGATAATCTCAAACCAGGTGGTCTTCTCATTTACTCTACATGTACTTTCAATGCCCATGAAGACGAAGAGAATGTAGCATGGATACTTGAGGAATATGGTGCGGAGTTGCTTCCTGTACCCACGGAAGAGGCTTGGAACATAACAGGGTCACTGATTGGTAATCCTTTAAAAACGGCTTCAGACTTCCCTGTTTATCGTTTTATACCTGGTAAGACACGTGGTGAAGGACTCTTCATGGCGGTCATTCGCAAACGAGGAGGGGATGAAAACTTACAAAAAGAAGTAGCTCTTGATCTCTCAAAAGCCGTTGCTGAAGCAAGAAAACGGCTTCGCATCCTTAGTTACGGAGTAAAAGAAGGAATACAGAAGGGCAAGACCATCATCCCTGATCATACATTGGCTCTTTCGATAACAGGCGACACTTCTATTTATCCTAACATAGAGGTTGACTACCCCACTGCCATTAGCTATCTTCGACATGAAGCCATCACACTCAGCAGTGAAGCCCCTCGTGGCATTGTTCTCCTTACTTATAAGCACCACAAACTAGGCTTTGCAAAGAACTTAGGGAATCGTGCCAACAACCTTTACCCACAAGAGTGGAGGATTAAAAGTGGGTATATTCCAAACGAGGTAGTGGTTATTACAGAAACAGATAAACAATAACACATCCATAATTATGCAACAGTATTTAGACTTACTAAGCCGCATTCTCAATGAAGGAGTGCATAAAGGCGACCGCACGGGGACGGGTACTCTATCCGTATTTGGTAATCAGATGCGCTTCGATCTACGTGATGGTTTCCCATTACTAACCACTAAGAAGCTCCATTTGAAGAGTATTATTTATGAGTTACTATGGTTCCTTCGCGGTGATACTAATGTACATTATCTGCAAGAGCATGGCGTTCGTATATGGAATGAATGGGCTGATGAAAATGGCGAGCTAGGTCCCGTTTATGGTCATCAGTGGCGCTCTTGGCCTGATTACAAAGGCGGAACTATCGACCAGATATCCAATGTTCTCGAACAGATAAAGCATAATCCTAACTCTCGCCGTATGCTTGTTACGGCATGGAACCCAGCCGAGGTTGATGAGATGGCATTACCTCCTTGCCATTGTCTCTTTCAGTTTTATGTGGCAGACGGACGCCTTTCTTTACAGCTTTATCAGCGATCGGCAGATACCTTCCTCGGCGTTCCGTTTAATATTGCCTCTTATGCTCTTCTCTTGCAGATGATGGCTCAAGTAACAGGATTAGAGGCTGGGGAATTTATCCACACAACGGGTGATACGCATCTATACAGCAATCATCTCGAGCAGGCAAAACTACAACTCACACGTACACCTCGCCCTCTTCCGAAGATGAAGATCAACCCTGATGTGAAGGATCTGTTTGCCTTTAAGTACGAAGACTTCGAACTCGTAGATTATAACCCATACCCACATATATCAGCAGAAGTGGCTGTCTAACGCTTATGGAACTAAATATTATAGCAGCAGTAGCGGCTAATCGCGCTATTGGATATCGAAATGATATGGTCTACTTCATACGTGAGGACCTCAAGAGATTCAAGCAGTTAACAACGGGACATGTCGTTATCATGGGGCGTAAAACATTCCATTCTCTACCCAAGGGAGCACTCCCCAACAGAAGAAACATTGTATTGAGTCGAACGGAGAAGGACTTTAAGGGTTGTGAGGTCTATCCTTCTTTAGATGAAGCAATGCGCCATATTAGTACTGACGAACAGGCTTTTATCATTGGTGGTGCTAGCTTATATAAGGAGGCATTAGGCATTGCCAACCGTCTATACCTTACTGAGATTGCAGACAGCCCGGCACAAGCTGACGTCTTCTTCCCACCTTATAATGATGGTACTTGGCGTATTGAATCCCGTGAGGAACATCCAGCTGCGGATGGTAACCCACCCTATTCATTTGTAAACTACATTCGAAAGTGAGTTAAGAAAGCTCTTCCTTGATACGAAGAAGGTGCGAAGGTTCGGACTAATAGTAGTCTTAACCAACGCACCAACAAATCTACTATAATGGAAATGGGTATCTTTTAATGTCTTAGATACTTATCGTATTGAGCCTTAGTAAGAATCTTCTTCAACTCAGCGTTGTATGCTGTACGCTTCTCACAAGGCTGATTTCTCTTGCATTCCTTAGCCTCAGACTGACATTCTTTATTGTCTTTCTTGCATGTTGATGAGCTGTTCTTGCAATCAGACTTAGCCTCCTTATTGCACTCATTTGTACATTCCTTCTTGCAACCAGACGTACAATTTCCTTTTCCAGCAGCACTGCAACAAGCCTTATTCTCGCTTTTCTCACATTTTTGTTCAGCCTTGTTACATTCTTTCTTACAGCTTCCCTTTGTCTCACAAGCCTGCTTCTCAGCCTTATGACAATCCTCGCTTTGCACAAAGAGATCAGCATATTTCTCATTAAGTTGCAATAGTTTCTTTGCCTGTTTAGCGTTAAGTCCCAACTTGCTAACCATCTTGTCTGTCACATGCTGTGGTGTTGCAGTGCGCTTATGACAGTCACCTTTCTGTTGAACCAATGCTATTTCGTTAGCATTGATAACGTTTACATCCTTTGCAGATAACGCCATTGATGACATTAAGCAAACTGCAATCAGTGATAATGTTATACGTTTCATATAAATCTTTTATTTGTTATTACTATATCGCTCAAGCCTCACCAACAACGTTATTAAGTTGTTTATGCGTTTGAACAAATGCAAAGATACAATACAAAAGGGGTTTGTACAAATTACAGATAAGTATTATTAGTCGTGAAAGAGGCTTTTTAATAATTATTAATGAAAGCCCTTTTCTTATGTATGATATATATGTTGTATCTTTGCGCTCACAATCAAGTATGATTGTACTTATTATCTTTTAATACAGAGAAGGGTAATTTTATGAAAGAAGAAAATAGATTGAAAGCGCAAGAGCGGATGAATGATAGCAGTGTTTATAAGGCTATGGAACAAACACAAAGGGTTATGGATGACTATTATCTAGATGGTATTCTCGGTCTTCTTCCCTATGGTATTGGCGACATTCTTTCGGCTCTCTTCGCTTTACTCTATGTATGGTTTGCTTTTGTAAAGATACGTAGTATTCCCCTTGCATTAGCCATTATCAATAATAGTTTGCGTGACGTTCTCTTTGGAATGATACCTTTTTATATAGGAGATGTCATCGACTTCTTCCATAAGGCGAACCGAGAAAATATGCAACTTGTGCGTGGCTTTGTTGAAGGAGACAAGGAGGTGATACGCGATGTGAACCGCAAAGCTGTTCAAAGTGTCCTTCTCATTGTATTAATGATTGTCCTCATCATTGCGATGATAGTCCTCCTTGTAAGCTTGACCACATGGCTTATTCATCTTATCGGCTCTTTGTTTTAGCCGATAAGACGAATGATTGTAGCGGAATCAATCACGATGTATCACACTACCACTGCCTTGATGCGTGGCAAGAACTAATACTTCTGCCACTTGTACATGTGCTGGAGCCGATGCTGCATAGTATGCCACATCAGCAATATCAGCCCCTGTTAGGGGTTGAATACCTCTATATACACCCTCCGCACGAGCGTCATCTCCATGGAAACGAACATTTGAGAAGTGTGTCTCCACAAGCCCTGGTTTCACATTCGTAACACGTATGTTGGTTGAAGCAAGGTCTATCCTTAATCCGTCAGTGAAGGTTTTCACTGCTGCTTTCGTTGCACAATAAACATTCCCATTGGCGTAGGCTGCATCGCCAGCAACCGATCCTATATTAATAATGTGTCCACTGTTACGTTGCACCATACGTGGTGTAACGAGGCGAGTCATTGTTAGGAGTCCTTTAATATTCGTATCTATCATTGTCTCCCAATCGTCCCAATGACCTTCATAAGCTGGTTCTAAGCCAAGAGCTAAGCCTGCATTATTAATCAGGACATCTATATCTTGCCATTCAACCGTTAAACTCTCGATCGCTTTCGTGGCTGCTGCTCGGTTCCTAACATCAAATGCTAATGCAAGAACCTTTGCTCCTTCAGCCTCGAGTTTCTTCCTTAGTTCTGCAAGAAGTTGCACTCTTCTACCTGTGATAATCACGTTATATCCACCTTGAGCAAATCGATGTGCACAAGCCTCACCGATACCACTTGTAGCTCCAGTTACTAGTACTGTTTTCTTCATATATTTGATTTTTAAGATGTTACTCTTCAGTTATTTGTTAGATACAATGACGCCAATTAAAATCAAGGCACTGCCTATGTAGGCAATAGCTGTCATAGGTTCACTCAGCCAAATAGCACTTGCCACGACTGTTGTAATTGGGTTTAGATATTGATAGTTAGACGCTGTCATCACTCCAAGTCGTTCAATGACAACCGTCCACAAAGCGAAGCATAAGAAGGAAGCAACTAGTCCTAAGAGCAAGAGATTGAATGCTACTTTAGGTGTAAGGAGCGTTGCAAGGCTCACTGTCCATGGATCAATCAAGAACATCGGGAGCACTGTCAGCAATCCATAAAAGAATAGCTTACGTGTGATAAACACGGCTGAATATCTCTCAGACACGCTCTTCATTAATAATGTATAGACCGCCCAGCAAACTGCAGTGAGTAATGCCAATAAGTCGCCCCAAGGGTTCAAATGTAGGATAAAGCTACCATTGAAGATGACTAGTCCTACACCCACAAGGGCTATCAAAGAGCCAACTATCAACGTCCATGTTGCCTTTATACTCTTCACAAAGACGATTCCGAGAATAACTGTCACTAGTGGAGATGTAGACGTGATAAAGCTCACGTTATTCACATAAGTTAGTGCGACGGCTGAGTTCTCAGCGACAAAGAAGAGGGAACCACCCGTTATCCCGAGCAATAGCATGGTACCTTCATCACGCCAACTATTGGCTAATAGCTTTCGAGGAGAGATAAACCAAATAGCGATATAAGCGATAAGGAACCGGAGAAAGAATATCTCCGAAGGAGTGAGACCACTATTATACAATATCTTTGTATTTACAAAGGTTGTACCCCAAACAGCGACTACTCCCACCGCTAATAGGTGCCATAATAACTTTTGATTCATGATGATGTCTATTCTACGTAGTGAAGTATTTGCGCAAAGGATTAGCTATCTTGCGCCCTTTGGTGATAAGTATTAGCACCGAAGCTATGATTAACACCGACCCTATTAAGGCTGTCATTGTGAGTGGTTCACCCATTAATGTAATACCAATGGTCATGGCTGTTAGGGGTTCGAAGGCTCCAAGTATGGCAACACTAGCCGAATCAATCAGGGTCAACGAACGCACAAGTGTAACATTACTAATGGTTGTAGGAACAAGTCCCAATAGTACCAATGATATCAGCGAACGACTATCTCCTATCTTCTGCACGCCTCCCGTTGTGAAAGAAGAGTACAATATCAGGAAGAGCATAGCAATGAAAAAGATATAAAAATTCACCTTCAAAGCTGGTAACTTGCTTACTCGCATATGTGGGAAGATAACCATATAAATGGCATATAACAATCCTGACAACATTGCCAAGACTACTCCAAGCATAGACTTAATGCCTCCTGTTTGTCCAATACCACCCAAGAAGAACACTCCAATGATAGCACATACGATTGCAATGACGATTCTTAACGTTACTTTCTCATGGTAGAAGAGGATGAGAAGGACCTCTGTCCATACGGGATAAGAGAACAGTAAGGTTGTTGCAACGCCTCCCGGCATATACTCATAACTGCTAAACAATGCCACAGCAGATACCGAATACATAAGGGATAAGAAGGCTATCCGCAGTCCATCTCCCCACTTCAAATGTAAGTTCTGACGCCTCCATAGAAGGAAACCCATCATAAACAAGCAACCGAAGGCAAAGCGATAAATGAGTACAGAAGGCAACTCCATTCCTGCTTCCATCACTGGAATAGAGAACAGAGGGATAGTTCCGAAGGTTATTGCAGACAAACTCGCATAGCCGTAACCTTTGACAGTTGATGATGTATTCACTACTTGTTATTTATGGATTGGATAATCATTTACATTTGCAAATATACTCAATTAATTGCAAAGTTGCCAACGAAAGGATAAGAAAAGATGTACAGGAGTGGGAATGAGTGTTGCTCCTTCTTTCCTTAAAAATGCAGAAGTGCTTAACAGCTATTGCCATGAACTTAAAGAAGAGAGGCTCTCTTCATAGCAAGGAAAGGCTCTTCTTCATGCAACGGAACGCCCTCTTCAAATAGAGAAAGGCGTCTCTTCCCCTGCACTCTTTTGTTCCTTTAGGAACTCGCTGGCTCTAAATGAATTCGTTCAATCCGTGTCTTCTATATTAAAAATGTATTTCCTAACGGGCTTCCGTTAGGTACATCCTTTCTAAAGTAACGTAGTTTGAATTATAGAAAAGTTTTCCTTTTATCTGATACACTATATTACTTGATTACAAGCTACTTATAATTAATCGCTTAATTACAAACTTTATCTCTCATGAAGAGTAATAAAACGCAAGGAAACAAGATTTATCTCGATTTTTTTTCGTTACTTTGTAGCCCAAATAAGTTGGTTAGGTGCAATGCTGATAGATTCTTATACAATCTTTCGTAAAGCCCTGTATTTTAAAAGAAAAGTAAGAAGTATGTGTAAGGTAACAAACAACAAGAAGAGAATATTATTCATTTGTCTAGGCAATATATGTCGTTCTCCGGCGGCTCATGCCGTTATGCAACACCTAGTTGACGAACGGGGCTGTAGCAACCAGTATGAGATTGACTCGGCAGGAATAGGTAATTGGCATGTTGGACAGCTCCCCGACAAGCGAATGAGAGAGCATGGAAGGAGACGCGGATACGATTTGAATCATCATGCAAGGCAGTTTGATGCACGTAAGGACTTCGCTTATTTTGATCTTATTGTGGTCATGGACGAAGATAACTATCGTTATATTACGTCGCAAGCAGACAATGCGACTGCTCGAGGAAAGGTCGTTCGTATGGCTGATTATTTCACTCGTCATAAGGATGCAACCAGTGTTCCTGACCCTTACTATGGTGGTCCGGAGGACTTCGAGTTGGCATTAGACTTAATAGAAGATGGTTGTGAGGGATTGATTTAATCATCTCTAGCACCCTCCAAAGGTAAAGATATAAGCTCATGGGAGCCATAGTAGCAAGGCTATTAAGGTTGAATTGGTGTGCAATTTAAGGTCGCCTTGTCTACAAGAGACAAGAGGGAAAATGATAAATAATGCGTTTTTCGCTTACTATCCATCGTTAATTCGTTTTTTTTCTGTTACTTTGTAGACATAAACTAAATGGTAATAGCAAAAGATACTCCGTCCTTTTAAATCGCACGAAATGGAGAGTACGCTAGCAAGACTAACGTGATGAATATAAAAAAGAGCATGAGATGGCTCATTGCTATTGTAGTAGCACCAGTCGTCCTATTCCTCCTCTTGGTAGTACTTCTTTATTGTCCTCCTGTACAAAACTGGGCAGTAAAGCAGGTTGCAACCTATGTGTCGAATCATACGGGGATGCAGGTTAGTATCGATCGGGTAAACCTCTCCTACCCTTTAGACCTCCAGTTGGATGGTTTAAAGATGATAAAAGCAAATGACTCCATACCTACTCAGAAGGATACTGTCGCTGATGTACATCGTTTAGTGGCTAGTATTGGCTTATTGCCATTGCTTGATAAGCGTGTAGAAGTAAACGAATTGACATTCACGGGACTAAAAGCTAATACCACAAACTTCATTGGTGACTTACGAATTAAGGGTAACTTGCAACGCTTACACATTGTGAGTCATGCCGTAAACCTCGTTGGTGACTCTGTAAGAGTGAATAAAGCGGAGGTCGAGGGAGGCTGGATTGATGTTGCATTAGGCGATACTGTTCCTGAAGACCCGCACAAACAGAAACCCTTGTGGCGCATAAATATAGACAAACTAAACCTTGCTAAGACTGATTTCAGGCTCCACATGCCAGGCGATACGATGATAGTTCGAGCGCAATTCGGCGATGCTAAGGCTCGAGGAGCAGAACTTCTATTGCATGATAACATATATAAAGTGGCTGACATAGACTGGCATGGCGGTGCACTTAACTATGACAAAACTTTCGTAAGACCTACTCCTGCAGGCTTCGATGCGGCTCACATCGCCATGACAGAGGTTAACTTGGGTATAGACTCGTTCCTTTATGCAGCTCCAAAGATATCTCTTCGTGTTCGTGCAGGCAACTTCAAGGAACGAAGCGGACTTGTGGTGCGTGACTTACGATGCCCCTTTAGGATGGATGCAACGTCTATCCAATTGCCATCCCTTTATCTTCTCATGCCGAATAGTGAGCTAACAGGGAGTTTACGAATGGATATGAACGCCTTTGATGACGCTCATCCTGGTACACTTAACGCCCACATGGATGGCTATGTGAGCAAGACTGACCTGCAACCATTGCTTACTTCCATTCCTCGAAACATCTATCAAGCTATGCCAGGAGGGCGATTGACCATACAGGGAACCCTTGCGGGCAACCTGCGCTCGGCTTCCTTCCGCCAGTTGAGACTTGCTATGCCGGGCTACTTCGACCTTACTGGAACGGGATGGGTTGCCGATATGATGGCAAAGAATAAGGCTTTACGCAGTGACTTACGCCTCAAAGGTGTGGCTCAAAACCTTGGTTTCGTTCAGAAGCTATTGCCAATAAGTATTAGAAAGACCATTGCTTTGCCTAAAGCGGTAGCTGTTGATGGTAATATTCATGTGCGGAAAAATCTTTATACAGGCACAATGTCACTAGCACAAGGTGGTGGTAAGATTCGTGTGGAAGGTGCTTTTAACCCCGCAAACAGCCTGTATCGCCTTGTAGCTAGTGCAACGAACTTTCCGATACAACGCTTTTTACCACACATGGGATTGTCACCTTTCACGGGAAGTGTGCGTATGCAAGGGCATGGAACGGACTTTATGAATCCACAATCATCCACTAACTTGAGTCTTCGTATTCGTCGTTTCAGTTATGGGAAGTATGTACTTGATGGATTGAATGGAGATATTTCTAAACATGGTGAGCAACTTTCAGCCCATATAAAGAGTGAGAATAAGATGCTCGGGGGCGATTTCACTTATAAAGGAAAGGTTAGCCAAAAGTTAGTGAATGGTCATTTGCGAGGCTGGTTGAGCCGTGTTGACCTCCATGCGTTGGGTGGGATGCAGGAAAGATACGTCGTTTCTACCTGGACCGACATGGATGTTCGTTCTGATATGAAGGCTAATCATCACGTTCAAGGGGTCGTCCGTAAGTTCAAAGTATTGCAAGAAGGGCACAAGCGAAGTGCTCTCCTAGCTGCAGGTGACTTCAACGTGAAGGCTGACATACGTAATAATAATATGTTAGCACACCTTAATGGAAACCTTACAGAGGCTAACCTCAAAGCCTTAGGACTGATTGATAAACAATACATTGTGGCTGCAGGTGCCGATCTAGAGCTTCGTTCAGATCTTAAGAAGTCCTTTGCTGTGAATGGTCACATAGGTGATTTGGCGGTAGATGACGTTAGAAAGAATGGACGAGTAGCCTTGGTACGTGGTAGCTTCAACCTTGATCTAACGAAGAAGGGCAATAAGATGGATGGTTCTATCAATGGGCTGTTCCCGCAAGTAGACTTCTATCAACTTGGAATCATAGATAAGCCGCTATCAAGCAAGTTTGCTGTTAATGCAGACTTCGGTATGGAAGGCAGTGATAATATGCGTCTTAATGGAAAGTTGGCAGACCTACAAGTGAATGACGGAAAGCGTAGTTATGCACCAGGTGACGTCTATTTGGATTTAACCAGTATGCGTGATTCAGTGCATGTAGCCCTTGATGGTGGTGATTTCCACCTCAATACCGCCTTCAATGGGAGCGTTGATCAGATGGCAAAGACGGGTAATAAACTCGTAAAAACACTACGGGAGCAAATTCACAATAGGCGTATTGACCAGCCAGCTATCATCCGCTTGTTGCCAATAGGGCATTTCACTTTACGCAGTGGACGTGGTAATCTGTTTAGCAACATACTTGAGAAAGATGGATACGCATTCAGTTTGGCAGATATCAATATATCTTCTTCTCCACATGAAGGCGTCAATGGTAAGGTTAGGATTGACTCCTTAGTATATAATGACATACACCTTGATAGCGTGAGGGTGAATCTTACGAGTGTAGATGGGCAGTTGAATTATGATGCTGCAGTACTGAATAAAGCAGATAATACCTACCCTTACCATGGACATTTGCGTGGTGTGCTATACGAACACGGCTTACAAACACATGCAACAATACTTGATAACAAAGGACAAACAGGCTTCGACCTTGCTTTGCAGGCTGCAATGGTAGGTCGAGGAATACGTCTTTCTATCACTTCTCCACAAGCCATCTTAGGTTATAAGGCGTTTACTGCAAATGATTCGAACTATATTTACATAGCACGTGATCGCCGCTTATCAGCGAACTTGCGCCTTATGGCTTCAGACGGAGCGGGTATGACGATAACAACAGAGGATGAGGACACGACGTCACTACAGAATGTTACGATCTCAATGAACCAATTTGAACTGGGCAGTCTGTTTAAGGTTCTTCCCTTCTCACCCAATATGTCTGGTGTTCTTAATGGTGATTATCATATCATACAAACGCACTCTGACCTATCAATCTCTAGTGATATGACCATCAACAAACTGGTCTATGAGAACTGTCCAATGGGTAACGTCGGTACTCAATTCGTGTATATGCCAAAGGGAGATGGCTCTCATTACGTTGATGCTATTATAACGAAAGATGGTGAAGGGGTGGGTTCCTTGTCGGGTACTTATCGTGCAGAAGGGCGTGGAGAGTTGGATGCTACACTAGATATGAACCATTTCCCACTTAGTTACATCAATGGTTTTGTACCCGATCAGATCGTTGGACTCGAGGGCGTTGGGGAAGGTTCTCTAACATTGAAAGGGCCTTTGAAGAATCTAGATATCAATGGAGAGGTGTACTTAGACTCGACTTACTTGGTAAGTGCACCATATGGAATTAGGATGCGATTTGCCGATGATCCAGTCACAATACGTAATAGTCATATAGAGTTCGAGAACTTTGAGATGTTCGCAAGTAATGGTTCGCCACTTGACATTTCGGGCTCTCTTGACTTCTCATCATTGGATAATATGCGTCTTGATGCACGTATGCAAGCAAAGAACTTCCAGGTTATCAATGCCCGAAAGAACCCACGTTCTGAGGTCTACGGAAACGCATTTGTAGACTTTGCTGGTCAAGTAAGTGGACCATTGAACAACCTTAATTTGGTTGGAAAACTTGATGTTCTCGGTACGACCGATATGACTTATATTGTACGAGATGGTACGTTGGCAACAGATACGGAACTGAAAGATCTTGTTAAATTTACGAACTTCAAGGATTCAACAGTAGATGTTGTCAAGCGTCCAGACATAACTGGTTTCTCTATGTCAATGCTTGTTAATGTTGATGAACAAGCGCATCTCATGTGCTCTCTCAATGCTGATAACTCCAACTACCTAGCCTTTACGGGTGGAGGTGATCTACGATTAGAATACAATCCAACCAATGGTGTGCGATTGAGAGGACGTTATACTCTGAATGACGGAAAGATGAAGTATTCTCTTCCTGTTATACCACTTCGCACGTTCAACATACAAGATGGGAGTTATGTAGAGTTCACTGGAGACCCAATGAAGCCAACTCTTAGTATCGTTGCAACCGAAGATGTGCGCACAACAGTATCGAATGGTAATGAGGGAAGAATAGTCGACTTTAAGTGTGGAGTGAGCCTTACTAAGCAATTCCCTAAGCCTGGAGTAGAGTTTATCATTAGTGCTCCAGAGGATCAAGAAATGCAGAATACGCTGAATACAAAGAGCGTTGAAGAGCGCTCAAAGCTTGCAGTAACAATGCTTGCATCGGGTATGTACCTCGGTGGAAGTAACTCTACAAGTGCTAATACTGCGATGGGTGGTGCCTTAG
>ENA-OWLR01000244-OWLR01000244.1-metagenome-genome-assembly--contig:-NODE-244-length-16860-cov-4.506873_pt1 | contig 16860 bp, 10 predicted proteins | sample MGYA00245352_ERZ651110 | MGnify/ENA primary metagenome ERZ651110 (study PRJEB26857, sample SAMEA4031765) | metagenome | biome: human; feature: oral; material: saliva | place: Philippines | collected 2014... | reverse complement strand
AAATTAATTTTTGGGGATTTTGCTATGGAAAATTTTAAACATTTACCTGAACCTTTCCGTATTCGTGTTATTGAACCAGTAAAAAGAACTACTCGTGAGTATCGTGAGCAAGCGATCTTAAAATCAGGCATGAATCCATTTTTATTAGATAGTGAAGATATTTTCATTGACTTACTTACAGATAGCGGTACTGGTGCCGTTACACAAGATATGCAAGCTGCAATGTTACGTGGCGATGAAGCCTATAGTGGCAGTCGCAGTTATTATGCGTTAGCTAAAGCAGTGAAAGATATTTTTGGTTATGAATATACAATTCCTACTCATCAAGGCCGCGGTGCTGAACAAATTTATATTCCAGTATTGATTGCTAAACGTGAACGTGAGAAAGGTTTAGATCGCAGCAAAATGGTGGTTTTCTCTAACTATTTCTTTGATACCACACAAGGACATAGCCAAATTAATGGGGCAACGGTTCGCAATGTTTATATCAAAGAGGCATTTGATACAACAGCAAAACATCCATTTAAGGGTAATTTCGATTTAGAAAAATTAGAAAAAGGCATTCAAGAGGCGGGAGCACATAATGTACCTTACATTGTATGTACCATTACTTGTAACTCTGCGGGTGGTCAGCCAGTTTCTATTGCAAACTTAAAAGGCATGTATGAAATTGCACGTAAATACGATATTCCAGTCATCATGGATTCAGCTCGTTTTGCAGAAAACGCCTATTTTGTTCAACAACGTGAAGAAGCTTATAAAGACTGGACTATTGAACAAATTACTTACGAAAGCTATCGCTATGCTGACGGTTTAGCGATGTCCGCCAAAAAAGATGCTATGGTGCCAATGGGGGGGATTTTAGCGTTTAAAGATAAATCAATGGAGGAAGTCTATCACGAATGTAGAACGCTTTGTGTTGTGCAAGAAGGGTTCCCTACTTATGGTGGTTTAGAAGGTGGTGCAATGGAACGCTTGGCTGTTGGCTTACATGATGGTATGCGTCAAGAATGGCTGGCTTATCGTATTGCGCAAATTGAATATTTGGTTGCAGGCTTAGAAAAAATTGGTGTGCTTTGCCAACAACCAGGTGGCCACGCTGCGTTCGTAGATGCGGGTAAATTATTACCACATATTCCAGCCGACCAATTCCCAGCACAAGCACTTTCTTGCGAACTTTATAAAGTTGCAGGTATAAGAGCGGTAGAAATTGGCTCATTTTTATTAGGACGAGATCCGAAGACGGGTAAACAACTACCATGTCCAGCGGAGCTTTTACGCTTAACTATACCACGTGCAACTTATACGCAAACGCATATGGATTTCATTATTGAGGCGTTCCAAAAAGTGAAAGAAAATGCGGAGAATATTAAGGGTTTAACTTTTACTTATGAACCAAAAGTTCTCCGCCACTTTACGGCACGTTTAAAAGAAGTTGAATAATATCACGAAAAATGCAGTTCATTTTGAACTGCATTTTTTTATCAACAGCTAACTCAATAATTTGTTATTGATAAGGATGTTCTATGAAAAAACAACCTTCTATTTTTGGTGGTGCCTGTATTATTGCTAGTGTTTGCGTCGGAGCTGGAATGCTTGGTTTACCAACATCTGGTGCTGGAGCTTGGACAATATGGTCAGCATTAGCAATTTGCTTAACGATGATAATCATGACATTATCAGGCTGGTTATTACTTGAGGCCTATTCTACTTATGATTTAAGAGCATCATTTAGTACCGTAACTAAAGATATGCTCGGTTCAACTATCAATTCTATTAATAATCTTGCGGTGTATTTTGTCGGGGGTATTTTACTTTATGCTTATACCACTGCATCTGGAGGTATACTAGAAAACCTTATTAAACCGTGGATTGATTTTGGTTCATCTACATTGGCAATTTGCTCCACTGTATTTGTATTAGTCTTTTCCTTCTTTGTTTGGCATTCCACTCGCATTGTAGACAGAATATCTGTTTTATTGATTGTATGCATGGGTTTTACTTTTATTTTTAGTACTTATGGATTAGCAACTAATATTAGTTTAGACACTTTATTAGATATTGGTGGAAAAGATACAAACTATGCAAAATATGCGGTAGGGATGTTTCCTGTTGCATTAACATCTTTTGGTTACCATCATTCTGTTTGTACTATGCGAGCCTATTATGGAGACGAGAAAAAAGCTAAATATGCCATTTCAGGTGGAACAGCCATTGCTCTTACTCTTTATTTACTTTGGATTTTTTCAATTTTCGGAAATTTGCCTCGCAATCAATTTGCACCTGTAATAGCTAGTGATGGCAATCTAGATATATTACTTAACGCTTTAGGTAGAGTAATAGAATCTAACACGGTTAAACAAATGATTAATGCCTTTTCTATCGCCGCAATTTTGTCATCTTTTATTGGCGTAGGATTAGGTGTATTCGATTATCTCGCTGATTTCTTCAAATTTGATAATAGCAAAATTGGACGAACAAAGTCATGGGCTGTGACTTTCCTACCTCCACTAATTATGTCAATTTTATTTCCATTGGGTTTCTTAAAAGCCATTGGATATGCCGGCGCAGTAGCGACAATTTGGACTTGCATAATTCCAGCACTTCTTGCTTATAAATCTCGCAAAATAAATGCAGCAGCAACAACATTCCGAGTTTGTGGTGGAAATGGCTTAATAATCTTTATTGTATTATTTGGTGTTTTTGTGGCTATTTTCCATTTTCTAGCAATGTTTGACTATTTGCCTGTCTTTAAAGGATAAATATCAACTGAAAGTGCGGTAAAAAATCTCAACAAATTTTTACCGCACTTTTTTATCTAGCTTTTTCCCCTTTCGGCACCTAAAATAGCCGCCACAAAACCTATCTTTATTCAGTTTCAAAGCAGGTAATTAGATGATTTCCGAAGAAAATTTCCAACAACATACGCCAATGATGCAGCAATATCTAAAACTCAAAGCGGAGAATCCAGATATTTTGTTGTTTTATCGCATGGGGGATTTTTACGAGTTGTTTTATGACGATGCGAAAAAAGCGGCGGCATTGTTGGATATTTCTTTAACGAAACGAGGTCAATCTGCAGGACAGCCCATTCCAATGGCAGGAATGCCTTATCATGCAGTGGAAGGTTATTTAGCAAAATTAGTGCAGTTAGGCGAATCTGTGGCGATTTGCGAACAGATTGGCGATCCAACGACGAGTAAAGGACCAGTGGAACGTCAAATTGTGCGAATTGTTACACCTGGGACAGTAAGCGATGAAGCACTTTTGCCTGAACGCCAAGACAATCTGATTGCTGCGGTATATCAAGAGAAAGAAAAATTTGGATTAGCCACTTTAGATATGACCTCTGGCCGTTTTCAGCTTTGTGAACCTGCGGACAAAGAAACTTTGCGTGCGGAATTGCAACGTATTGCACCTGTGGAATTGCTTTATTGTGAAGAATTTAATGAAATAGCTGCGATTGAACATTGTAAGGGATTACGCCGTCGCCCGATTTGGGAATTTGAACTTAGCACAGCCATTACGTTATTAAATCGCCAATTTGGCACAAAAGATTTACGCGCCTTTGGTGTGGAAAAATCCCCTCTAGGCTTAAGTGCGGCTGGTTGTTTATTGCAATATGCAAAAGAAACCCAACGTACCGCATTACCCCATATTCAAAGCATTAGTTTGATTCAAAATCAAGACTGCATTCAGTTAGATGCCGCCACTCGCAGAAATCTTGAATTAACACAAAATCTTGCAGGTGGCACAGAAAATACGCTATCGTCTGTATTGGATAAATGCGTTACGCCAATGGGCAGTCGCTTATTGAAACGTTGGATTCACCAGCCTGTTCGTGATGTGGAAAAATTAAAACAACGCCAACAATCGATTGCGGAAATTCTGAATTTTGATTTAGTCGATGAACTTCAGCCTTATTTGCAATTAGTCGGTGATATGGAGCGTATTTTGGCACGTGTTGCGCTACGTTCAGCGCGTCCTCGCGATCTCACTCGCTTACGCACAGCCTTAGAACAAATTCCAGTATTACGCACGATTGTGCAACAAAAAACACCGCCATTTTTAACCGCACTTTTCAGCCAAATTGCCGATTTCAGCGAGCAGTACGATTTATTGCAACGTGCATTGATTGAAACGCCTCCACTTTTAATTCGTGATGGTGGCGTGATTGCTGAAGGTTACCATGCAGAGTTAGACGAATGGCGTATGTTGTCTGATGGCGCAACTCAATATTTGGAAAATCTCGAAAAACGTGAGCGTGAAAGCACTGGTATTGATACGTTAAAAATTGGTTTTAATGCAGTGCATGGTTATTACATTCAAATTAGCCAAGGCCAAGCGCATAAAGCGCCCATTCATTATGTTCGCCGTCAAACCTTGAAAAATGCAGAGCGTTATATTATTCCCGAACTCAAAGAATATGAAGACAAAGTGCTGAAATCAAAAGGCGCAGCGTTAGCATTAGAAAAGCAACTTTACGATGAATTGTTTGATTTATTATTACCGCACTTAGGATCATTGCAACTGGCGAGCCTTGCACTTTCTGAATTGGATGTGTTAGTCAATCTTGCTGAGTGCGCAGATACCCTCAATTACGTTATGCCAACATTCTGTGATGAAGTGAGCGTGAAAATTGAAAATGGTCGCCATCCTGTTGTGGAACAAGTATTGAAAGATCCTTTCATTGCCAATCCAGTGGAGTTAAATCACAACCGTCATTTGTTAATTATCACTGGGCCAAATATGGGTGGTAAAAGTACTTATATGCGTCAAACCGCATTAATTACATTGCTTGCGTATATCGGTAGCTTTGTGCCAGCAGACAGCGCGCGAATTGGGCCGATTGATCGTATTTTCACTCGAATTGGTGCGTCTGATGATTTAGCTTCAGGGCGTTCAACCTTTATGGTGGAAATGACGGAAATGGCAAATATTCTTCACCAAGCCACTGAGCAAAGTCTCGTGCTTATTGATGAAATCGGTCGTGGCACATCCACTTATGATGGCTTATCCTTAGCTTGGGCTTGTGCAGAATGGTTAGCCAAAAAAATCCGCTCGCTTACATTATTTGCCACCCATTATTTTGAATTAACTGCATTGCCAGAACAGCTCGAAGGCATAGTCAATATTCATTTAGATGCTCTTGAGCATAACAACAGCATCGCCTTTATGCACGCCGTACAAGATGGCGCAGCAAGTAAAAGTTATGGTTTGGCAGTAGCGGCTTTGGCTGGCGTGCCACAATCTGTTATTAAACTGGCAAAACAGAAATTGACACAATTAGAAAAAAACTCAAGCCATTCAGCCGATCAACAAATTCAAGCATTGCGTGAAACCAATCACAATCAGGGCGAATTATTGTTTGAACAAGAAACGGATGCACTAAGAGAGGCAATCGAAAAACTTGATCCTGATGATTTAAGCCCTAAACAAGCATTGGCGTATTTGTATCAGTTAAAGAAAATGGTGGGGTAAATATTATATCCCAGCGATAAATTCAAAGGTTTACGGTGCTTTATCCACCATACGCAATAATAAAGCCTTATTCTAACTGGGTTTTGCTGGTGGGTTGTTTACGTGGATTTATGCGGGTTTATATGGATTGGCGGAGGGGAATGGGAGTTGAACCCACCCAAGAACGCTGGCGTCCTCAACAGGATTTGAAATCCTGCCACCTCACCGGAGATGACGCCCCTCCGTGGTTGAAATTGCAGTTACTTTAGCGTAAATTAATCAGCAGTTCAACGTTATTTTAAACGGATTCAAAAATGACCGCACTTTTTCAACAACTACCTTCCGTTGATAAAATTCTCAAAACATCTCAAGGCTTACAACTCATTACCGAATTTGGTCACACTGCTGTCGTGGCAACGTGTCGAGAATTATTAACGCAAGCTCGTCAATTTATTCAAAAAAATAATCAACTTCCTGAATATTTTTCTAATTTTGACCGCACTTTTGTAGAAATTCATTCTCGCCTACAAAAACAAAACCAAGTACAAATCAAAGCGGTGCATAATCTAACTGGTACGGTGTTACACACAAATCTTGGGCGGGCTCTTTGGTCTGAAGCAGCACAACAGGCAGCCCTTTCTGCGATGCAAAAAAATGTTTCACTTGAATATGATTTAGATGAAGGTAAGCGTAGTCATCGCGATAATTACATCAGTGAATTATTATGCAAACTCACAGGTGCGGAAGCAGCCTGTATTGTGAATAACAACGCCGCTGCGGTATTGTTAATGTTAGCGACCTTTGCTCAGGGCAAAGAGGTAATTATTTCTCGTGGCGAATTAATTGAAATCGGCGGTGCATTTCGTATTCCAGATATTATGGAACAAGCTGGATGCCATTTAGTGGAAGTGGGCACCACTAATCGTACCCATCTGAAAGATTATCGTAATGCTATCACTGAAAATACGGCTTTTTTAATGAAAGTGCATAGCAGCAATTATCAAATTTGTGGTTTTACCTCTTCAGTTTCAGAAGAAGAGCTTGCAAAACTAGGCCGAGAAATGAATGTGCCCGTAGTAACTGATTTAGGCAGCGGTGCATTAGTTGATTTAAGCCAATATGGCTTGCCAAAAGAACCGACCGTGCAAGAAAAAGTCGCACAAGGTGTGGATTTGGTCTCTTTCTCTGGCGATAAATTGCTTAGTGGCGTGCAAGCAGGCATTATTGTGGGTAAAAAAGAATGGATCGAACAATTACAAGCACATCCTCTCAAGCGTGCATTACGTTGCGATAAAGTTATTTTATCAGGCTTAGAAGCCACATTACGTTTATATTTAAATCCTGAAAAATTAACTGAAAAATTACCGACTTTGCGATTACTCACGCAACCATTAGAACAACTCAAAATAAATGCTATGCGTCTAAAAGAGCGGTTAGAATTTCGCTTAAATTCACAATTTGAGATTCAAATTGAAGCTAGCCAAGCACAAATCGGTAGTGGCTCACAACCAATGGAAAGAATCCCTTCTGTGGCTGTCACTATTGCAGAAAAAACAAACGTAAAACTTTCCGCACTTTCAGCTCGCTTTAAACAACTTTCTCAACCTATTATTGGGCGAATGGAAAACGGAAAAATTTGGCTAGATTTACGTAGCCTTGCGGATATTGAAACATTATTAAATACATTGGATGAACTATGATTATTGTTACTTCAGGTCACGTTGATCACGGCAAAACAGCATTATTAAAAGCATTAACTGGCAAAAGTACCGCCCATTTACCAGAAGAAAAAAAACGCGGAATGACCATTGATTTAGGGTATGCCTATCTGCCGTTAGAAAACAAAGTGCTTGGCTTTATTGATGTGCCAGGGCACGAAAAATTCTTGTCAAATATGCAGGCAGGCTTAGGTGGTGTGCATTATGCAATGTTAATTGTCGCTGCCGATGAAGGCGTTGCAACGCAAACGAAAGAACATTTAGCAATCTTACGCCAACTTCAATTCCACGAAATTATTGTTGTCATCACAAAAGCAGATCGTACAAATCTAGAGCAAATAGAATCGTTAATCCAAGAAATTAAACAAAATTATAGTTTTTTACGTGGTGCTAATTACTTCGTTACCTCAGCAGAAACGGGACAAGGAATTAATGAATTACGTCATTACTTAGCTAATCTACCTGAATTAGCTGATACCCAGAAACCTTTCCGTTACGCAATAGACCGAGTATTCAACGTAAAAGGGGCGGGTACCGTCGTGACAGGCACAGCCTTTTCAGGAACAGTGAAAGTAAACGATGAACTTTACCTTTCCACTGGACAGAAAGTTCGTGTAAAAGCGATTCACGCACAAAATACATCAAGCGAACAAGGTATTGCAGGGCAACGTTTAGCGTTAAATTTAAATGCTGATTTAGACCGCACATCAATGAAACGAGGCGATTGGTTATTGCAGAATGAGCCACTTCCACCAACAGATCGCATCAGTGTACAAATTTTGGCTGAAGTACCATTAAATGAAAACCAACCAGTGCATATTTATCACGGCGCAAGTCGCACTACGGGTAAACTCACCTTATTACAGGGAAAAAATGCCGCAAAAAATGACCGCACTTTAGCTGAAATCATATTAGATTCGCCATTATTCTTGGCTTTTGGAGACAAACTTATTTTACGCAGTGGCGATACAAAAACTTTAATTGCCGGCGCACGAGTATTGGAAATTAACTCGCCAAAACGTCATAAACGCACTGAAGTGCGGTTAAATTTCCTAGCGAATTTAGCATTGGCAGAGAACGCTTCGCAACGTATTGCGCTTACCCTTAAACATAATGCGACAACAGCACGCCAATTAATGTGGACGGAACAACTGACTTCCTTGCAATTAGATAAAGCACTCGCCGAGCGGGACGCCGTACGCTATCAAGATTGGTGTTTTAATACTAATTACATACAAGAAAAAACGCAGCAAATTTTAACCGCACTTAATACTTATCACGAGCAACATAATGATCAACTTGGTGTAAGCAAAGCCAGATTATATCGAATGACCGCCTTAAACCAGCCTGAAAACTTAATCAATCATTTTATTGATGAAATGTTAGAAGAGGGAAGATTACAGCAAACTCGAGGTTGGCTTCACTTACCCGAACATAAAATCCAATTTAGCCAAGAAGAACAAAAACGTTGGGTGGATGTGTTGAATGAATTTGAAAAAGCCCAAGGTCAAGCCATTTGGGTACGTGATATGGCAAATGCTCTCGCTATTGATGAATCAATTATGCGTAATTTTATGTATAAAGCAGGGAAATTGGGTTACCTCACGCCAATCGTGAAAGATAGATTTTTCTTAACTGAAACTATCTATGCTTATGCAAGACTTATTAAACAAATCGCAGAAGAAAAAGGCAAAGTTTCAGTAAATGAAGTACGTGATAAATTGAATTTCGGGCGCAAACTTACCGTTCAACTGATGGAATATTTCGACCGAATGGGGTTTTTACGTCGCAAAGGTAATAGCCATATTCTACGCGATAAGAATGTTTTTGATTTATGATTTAAAAAGGAAAAAAGTATGAAAAAAACGCTCGTTGCTGCATTAATTAGTTCTGTCATCTTACTCACAGGCTGCCAAGATAAAGATACTGAAGCAAAAATAAAACAACTAAATCAAACAGTAGCACAACTTAGTGCTGAAAATACCAAATTAAAAGATCAAATAGAAAAAACAGTCCCAGCAATTTTTGTGGAAAATGATGAAATATTTAATCAATCTGAAATTATTAAACATCCTAAATCGAAAGAAGATTACCAGCCTGAAGAAACCAAAATTGAGTATTCAATTTCAACAATAAAAACCAATATTGATTGGCTTAATGATCTATTGTGGAAAAAATTGACTGAAAACGAAGAAATGAAAAATATTTCTCGTGAACAATTTGTAGCACGTTATCAAACCGCTTTTGAGGAAGACAAAAAAGAGGCGAAAGAAACACCATCTTTTGGAATTTCTCATTCTATATGGACAAATTTTATCGGGCAAAAAGAAAAACTTGCAACCTTTGCGATTAGTTTTTATGACTATGAAGGTGGAGCACACGGTATTGAAGGTAATCGCTATTTCACAATTGATCTAACTACACGCCATATTTTGACATTAAATGATTTATTTAATGAAAAAGATTTACCGAAAGTAAAAACGCTTTTATGGGAACAATATAATAATAGCAATAAGGAATATGAACCTATTATTGAAGCCGATAGTTTTAGTTTATCGAACAATATTTACTTAGATTCAAAAGGTGTACATTTTATTTATGATGTCTATGAAATTGCCCCTTACGCAGCAGGAGAGCAGGATTTGTTGCTCTATTTTGGGCAACTAGAAGAGTTATTTAAACCAGAATTTAGACAGGGTAATGATATTTAAATCCTTTAACTTTTGAATAGCAATCAAAATCCCTAATTACATTAAAAATGAGAGACTATAGATTTTGCACTTCATTTTTATTACAATAGTCTTTCAATGTAATACTAAGGAGAAAAATTATGGCACTTACGAATTCCTCTATCAGCTTTAGAACAGTTGAGCAAACAAAATCAGAAGCTTATCAAGTTATTGAACAATATGGACTTACCCCATCACAAGTATTCAATATGTTTTTGGCTCAAATTGCCAAGACTCGCTCTATCCCTATTGATTTGAATTATCTTCGCCCAAATAAAGAAACCCTAGCAGCTATTGATGAATTAGATAGTGGTAACGCAGAGAGCTTTTTTATTGAAGCTAGTGAAAATTATTCTGCCGAAGAATTTACAAAACGCATTCTTAATGGTGGTCAATAATGTCAGAAGAGAAGCCATTAAAAGTAAGCTATTCAAAACAATTTGTAAGAGATTTAACTGATTTAGCTAAACGCTCCCCCAATGTGTTAATTGGCTCAAAATACATTACCGCAATATACTGTTTATTAAATCGTTTACCTTTACCCGAAAACTACCAAGATCACGCATTAGTAGGAGAGTGGAAAGGTTATCGAGATTGCCATATTCAAGGTAATTTGGTACTGATTTACCAATACGTTATACAGGATGAATTTGATGAATTGAAATTTTCTCGTTTAAATACACACTCACAAACCGCTTTAAAATAGAAATAATCTTAAACAATAATCCGCACGTAAAATGTGCGGATTATTTTTACATAGCATTAAAACTCAAACTGAACAGACATTCTGTAATTTCTGCCAGGTGCGTAGAAGCGGTTTAAGCCTTCACCTGTTTCTGTTTTTACTCGGTTAATCGTGCCGATATGACGAATAGAACGAGCAGAGTCCCAAGTGAGATATTTTTTATTGGTTAAATTATACACACCAGCGGTAAATGTAAGATTTTTAATTGGTTTCCAATAAGCAATCGTATCGATCACTGTATAGCGATTATTACGCCATAATCCGCGAGAATCTTTTACGTCTTTGCCGTTTGCTTTTGATGCTGCTTTATCTGTTGGAGTGTCGGTATATAGCTTTTCTTTTCGTTTGACCATACTTGTCCATTGAGAATTAAAGCTATCTTTTGCTTTTTTGGCTGCAACATTAGTGATATACACATCCATGCCCCATTTTTGGCTTGGTGCATCATAGCCAATATTATATACCGATGTGGTTGGTTGTAAGGCATTCATTGGTTGAGGTTTACGAGCAATGGCTTCGTATTCTGGATGTTTATCTTTATTCAATTCCAAAAATTCTTTATATTTTGGATTTAATCCATTGTCTTTAATTCTGCCTTTTTGATAGGTAAATTTATAGCCTAAATGGAATCCTTGTAGTTTTTCAAACAAATCGCCCATTTCTAGACGTGAAGCAATTTCGATACCTCTGACTCTTGCTCGATCTCGATTTTGGTTCTGATGGAACGGATAAGCGATAGTAGAGCCTCCTTCAATAGGACGTTCGCCTACTTCTACTAAGTCAATAAAATTACGGTAATCGTTTTGGAATGCATTTAACGTAATATAACTACTGTTTTTATAAAAAGTGAACGCGACTTCTTTTGTTTTGGAGGTTTCAGCTTTTAAATCTGTGTTAGGCTGAATGGAAAATTGTGGATGTTTAAATGTCATATAAATTTCATCAGAGGTTGGCGCACGAAAACCATTGGCGTATTTAAGCTGTACACGAAGCCAATTTGTGGGATCAAGATTTAACCCTAAATTGTAAGAATGATGTTTATAGTCAGTTTTGCGTAATAGCAGTGCAAGATTTTTTTTCACATTATTTTTATAACAATCAGTGTTATAGCGACAATCGTTATATCCTGTAGGAGGAGTACTCGTGCCATAAACAAAATCTTTTTCATCAAAAGGTACAAATATTCCTGCAATTAAGCCACCTGGAACTGGAATTTTTTCATCATAGCCAGGCAAATATTTTACGTGGTCATAGCGATAATTTAAATCTAGCCCTAGCCAAGAGGTAAGTTGCACATTATCTCCAAAATACAACACATTATTTTTAGTGGTAACAGGGATTAAATAGGTCTCTTTGCCTTTATCGGAATGAATTGGTGTACCATTGGCACAACCAGCTACGCTGATATTAGGTTGTGGTTTTTTCTCCACGCCAAGCTTTCCACCATCTGCTCTAGCACAGAAAAAGTAGTCAGCCCACCATTGCACATTGGCTGCAGTGTTGTATTGATGATTCACCATACTTTTTAGTGTTTTTTCATAAAAACCACCATATTTTAAACTGTGTTGGGTATGCCAAAGGCTAAATTCTTTATCTAAATCAAGTTTAATTTGTTGGGTGTTAGTGTTTAAATCACGATCATTGACGAAGTCTGTACTATAGCCATGGCTTTTTGGGAATAAAAAACGTGCGGTTTCTTCTTTTAGAGGCCCATCAGGATCCCATAGTCGATCTCCCTTTTTCAGTGAAATTTTCCCATATTTTTTTCCATTAGGTAATGTTTCAACTTCTATTGGTCTATTCTCATAAGTGTATTTGTCATCGTACTTTTCATCTTTTTCAACAAAAACCCGAAATTTGTTGTTACAATTTAATTTTTCGCAATCAATTACGACCGAATCAAGTGAGCCTTTAGAGGAATCAATATCGTTATCAACATCTTCACCATTCTTATTCTTAAATTTACGAGACCAGCCAGCTTCTTCGCTTTTAAATTCATCCCCATTTTTATCCACAATTTTATAAACTCCATTTTCTTCTACTAAATGCAGCCCTTGTGGATTAAGTACACCATTACAAGTGGATTGATGACAATACTCATCAGAGCGTGCTTTATTGGTAATTTTTTGTGAGGAATAACTTAGTTTAATATGATCCCAAAAAGGGGTTTGACTGAAATTTTCATAACTAAATTGAATATTTCTGCGTTTGGATTGATCGTGAATAACACGTTCGCCATATTTGTCCTCACATTTAGTATTTTTGCATTGATTGAAAATATAAGACAAATCCATACCCTTTGTTTCTAAAGTAGAATCATCTAATGCCACACTCAAGCGATGGTTTTCATTAGGCTGAAAGCCCAATTTTATTAATGTGCTTTGGCGGGTAATTTGATAAGGATCGGCTTTTTCACGGGTAGGACCAACCTTACTTAAATCAGCCTGTTTATTGGGATAAATTTTATAATCGTAGTTTTCTATTTCGTGCCCATCACGTTTTGTATCAACGACTAAAATATCAAATTTTTTAGAACGTCCTGCTAATGTAAGTGTCTTAAGGTTTTGATTATTCATTGTTTGATAGCCACGTTTATAGGAAAGATAATAATCTTTATCTATCAGATAATCTCGAGCATCTTTTGTTTCAAATATAACAGAGCCACCCAATGCACCACTACCAGATTTTAAGGAGTCAGCACCTTTGGTAATAGTTGCTGTTTTAACATTTTCAATTTCAATGCTATTACGAGTATTATTAAAATTGCCATAGCCTTCAAATAGTTCTTTAAATCCTTGAGAGCTTAAGGTTTCAGCTTGACGAAGCCCATCAACCATAATACCTACACGGTTTTCATCAACCCCTCGAACTGCATAACCACTTGCGCCCGTTCTACCTGTTTCAACCACCGTAATACCTGTTTCATAGCGAACGAGATCACGAGAATCTGACGCCTGCTGTTTCGCTAATTTTTTGGCAGAAATTTGGGTTTCACCTACCTTTTTCTCTTTCACATTAATTGTTTCTGTACTTCCTGAAACATTAATTTGTTCTAGTTGTTCAGAAACATTACTATTTTGGTTGGTTGGTTGGTTGGTTGGTTGGGCAGCATAGGCTATGCTTGCATTTAATGCAAATGCAATAGAGCAAGCAAGCAGGCTGAATTTAAAGTTGGTCATAGGTTTCCTTATTTTTAATGATAATAATTGTCATATATTAAATAATTCAATTTATCTAATCAATATCAAAATGAAAAAGTATAATAAGTACAAAATCCTAATTGCTTTGTATCAGCATAAAAGAAAATTATTTTGACCGCACTTTTGTTTGTAAGCCGTATTTTAAAATCATCAAAATGCAATTTTTAATCACTCTTTTATCGACTGCGTAGATTTCTTTAGTTATAATTGAGCGTCTTTTTATTTAACAAACGTGTTCGGTGTGGATTTTGACCGAGTGCAAATTAATTGAGGTAACAAATGTCATTAAATATTGAAACAACTCAAGGTTTAGAACGTCGCGTAGCGATCACCGTTCCAACTGAAATTGTCTCTAAAGCCATTCGTGAAGAATTTAAACGTGCTGCAAAAAATGTGCGCGTAGATGGTTTCCGTAAAGGTCATGTTCCTGCCCATATCATTGAACAACGTTTTGGGGCGTCAATTCGTCAAGATGTATTAAACGATTTATTACCACGTCATTTTTTTGATGCTGTTATTGCAGAAAAAATTAATATTGCAGGTCGTCCAACTTTTGCGATTGAAACTTTTGAAGAAGGTAAAGACTTAGTTTTCACTGCAACTTTCGAGGTTTATCCAGAAGTTAAATTACAAGGTTTAGAAAATATCAAAGTTGAAAAACCAACTGTTGAAATCACGGAAGCTGATATTGATAAAATGATCGATGTGTTACGTAAACAACAAGCTACTTGGGCTGAAAGTCAAGATGTTGCAAAAGCAGATGATCGCGTTACTATTGACTTTGTTGGCTCTGTAGATGGCGAAGAATTTGAAGGTGGTAAAGCTACTGACTTCGTATTATTTATGGGTCAAGGTCGTATGATCCCTGGTTTTGAAGAAGGAATTGTCGGTCATAAAGCAGGTGAGCAATTTGATATTGATGTGACTTTCCCAGCGGAATACCACGCAGAAAACTTGAAAGGTAAAGCGGCAAAATTTGCGATTACTTTGAAAAAAGTCGAAAATATGGTATTGCCTGAATTAACAGATGAGTTTGTTGCTAAATTTGGCCCTAATACTAAGTCTGTTGCTGATTTGCGTGCAGAAATCCGTAAAAATATGGAACGTGAATTGAAAAATGCGTTAGTTTCTCGTGTTAAACAACAAGTAATTAATGGTTTAATTGAACAAAATCCGATTGATGTACCAGCTTCTGTAGTAGAAGAAGAAATTAATGTATTACGCAATCAAGCGGCTCAACGTTTTGGTGGCAACACACAACAAGCTGCACAATTACCACGTGAATTATTTGAAGCGGAGGCAACTCGTCGTGTTCAAGTAGGTTTATTATTCTCTGAAGTGATTAAATCTAATGAATTAAAAGCTGATGAAGAACGTGCTAAAGCAATGATTGCAGATATTGCATCAGCTTACGAGCAGCCAGCAGAAGTGGTGGAATATTACAGCAAAAACAAAGAGTTAATGAACAATATTCGTAATGTCGTATTAGAAGAACAAGCTGTTGATGCAGTACTTGCAAAAGCACAAGTAACAGAAAAAGTTTCTTCATTCGATGAAATTATGAATCCACAAGCATAATAAGTAATATCATTATGATTGAATAAAAGTGCGGTCGCTCTTTCTAATAAAAGCGATCGCATTTTTATTTGTGGGTTATTTACGATAAAATAATTAGCAGTTTTAATGAAAAAGGTAAGAAAATGAGCGTAATTCCTATGGTCGTTGAACAGACTTCGCGTGGCGAACGTTCGTACGACATTTATTCCCGTTTATTAAAAGAACGTGTGATTTTCCTAAGTGGAGAAGTGGAAGATCGTATGGCAAATTTAATTGTGGCACAGTTGCTTTTTTTAGAATCGGAAGATCCAACTAAAGATATTAATATTTATATTAACTCTCCAGGCGGTTCTGTGACCGCAGGTATGGCAATTTACGACACAATGCAATTTATTAAGCCAGATATTCGCACTCTTTGTATTGGTCAAGCCTGTTCAATGGGCGCATTCTTGCTTGCTGGCGGAACTGCGGGCAAACGAGCTGCATTGCCTAATGCACGAGTGATGATTCATCAACCTTTGGGTGGTTTCCGTGGTCAAGCATCGGATATTCAAATTCACGCACAAGAAATTTTGAAAATTAAACACGCCTTAAATGATCGTTTAGCATTCCATACTGGACAAAGTATTGAGCGTATTGAGAAAGATACCGACCGCGATAATTTTATGTCAGCTGAAGAAGCACAAGCGTATGGTTTGGTGGATGAAGTCTTGGTTAAACGTTAAGGGTATACAATGACAGACAAAGATAAAGATTTGCACTGCTCTTTTTGCGGAAAAGAAAAAGGCGAAGTAGATAAATTAATTGCTGGTACAGGCGGTTATATTTGTAATGAATGTATTGAACTTTGTCACTCAATGCTTGAAGAAAGTAATGATGAAAATTTAGAGGAAAGTGCGGTCGAAAATGAAGATAAATTGCCAACGCCTCACGAAATTCGCGCCCATCTGGATGATTATGTTATTGGTCAAGATTATGCGAAAAAAGTGCTTTCTGTAGCGGTTTATAATCACTATAAACGCTTGCGAACTAACTATGAAAGCAATGATGTAGAGCTTGGCAAAAGTAATATTTTACTTATAGGCCCTACAGGTAGCGGAAAAACGTTACTTGCGCAAACATTAGCTCGTCGTTTAAATGTACCCTTTGCGATGGCGGATGCAACCACATTAACGGAAGCTGGTTATGTGGGAGAAGATGTAGAGAATGTATTACAGAAACTTTTGCAAAATTGTGAATACGATACTGAAAAAGCAGAGAAAGGCATTATTTATATTGATGAAATTGATAAAATTAGCCGTAAATCGGAAGGCGCATCAATTACTCGAGATGTTTCAGGGGAGGGGGTGCAACAGGCTTTATTAAAACTTATTGAAGGTACAATCGCTTCCATTCCACCTCAAGGCGGTCGTAAACATCCACAACAAGAAATGGTAAAATTGGATACGTCT
>ENA-OWLR01000237-OWLR01000237.1-metagenome-genome-assembly--contig:-NODE-237-length-16943-cov-10.029192_pt1 | contig 16943 bp, 30 predicted proteins | sample MGYA00245352_ERZ651110 | MGnify/ENA primary metagenome ERZ651110 (study PRJEB26857, sample SAMEA4031765) | metagenome | biome: human; feature: oral; material: saliva | place: Philippines | collected 2014... | reverse complement strand
ACTCTGCACAGATTGGTAGCTCTGGTTACTCTGCACAGATTGGTAGCTCTGGTGACTCTGCACAGATTGGTAGCTCTGGTTACTCTGCACAGATTGGTAGCTCTGGTGACTATGCACAGATTGAGAGTACAGGCGAACACTCTGTTGTAATGGCTGCTGGGTATAATTCTATTGCAAAAGCAAAGGCTGGCAGTTGGATAACACTTGCTGAATGGAGAAACAACGATGGTGTTTGGATTCCAATTTGTGTGAAAACAGAACAAGTCGATGGTGAGCGTATCAAAGCCGACACCTTCTACAAGTTGATTGACGGTGAATTTAAGGAAGTTGAGGAATAGTATGGAAAAGAAAGATTTATCTCTGGCGTACGCTTTGAAAGAGTATGCACGTGTGAATGGAGAAAATGACCTTATTTTTGAAGGCAACAGGTGCTTTACCTTTGACGACATCGAAGCAGCTTTCAACGCAGGGCGTGAGAGCGTGGTGGAGAGTTTGCCTGAATTGAAATGGAAGGGACTTGCACGTTTCCCATTTGCAGATACATTTTTTGGTAGATATACCATTGTTAATTTAGTGGTGCAGATATTACGATTTAATGGAAAGGAAATTCCAACCCCTGCTGATTGCTCTTTTGAAGAAGCCAAGCAAGCAGCCAACGAGGACTATAAGGAACGAATTAAACAAGCATTGGGACTATGAGCAGAGGACAAGAAATAGCAAAAGCAGCATTAAACTTTAATTTACCGAATGGAAGAGAGGATTTCTACGCAGGTGCTATTTGGGCGGACAACCACCCTAAAAGCCCTTGGCGCGCCGTAAAAGACGGAAATTTGCCACAGGCAATAAAGGACTGTATTTTCAGCTATCAAGGGAAGCTATACAAAGGGTTTATGTACGAGGACGGAGCGTTACACTTTGATGATGAGTCTTCTCCAATGCTCGACATTAACGAAGTCGACTATTGGATGGAGATACCCGAGTTACCAACAGAATAAACAGAATAATTATGATGAAAGTTAAAACATTGTTGCCATTGGGCATAGTTTCCTTTATAACCCTTTACATGGCATACGCCTTTGTAAATTGGGATATAGCATGGGTGATACACGTTGACGCAATTAGCAGATTTCTTTTTGTCTTGTTCTGTGTGTCGCTATTCATGATGTCATTAGCAGTCTATTTGGAGTTTGAAAGCAAAGAAGATAACGATTAGCATATGAACGGAATAACGATAAACGATAAGCAGTATATATTTCTTGAAACAGATAAGTCTGTCGATTGCGACAAGTGCGACTTGAACAAGGAGGATATGTGTAAATCAAGCTTTATCTGCAAGCATTTCCACTGCTTATTGCACGGATATGAAGATGAGACAGGAATATTCAAAGAACTAAAAACAGAAAAGTAATATGAAAAGAGTAAACAGACCAAACGAAAGCGGTATTATCGAAATTGACTTTGACGGACACGTTAAAGCAGGTTTCAAAGTAGATAACGGAAACATCTAGTCTTAGGGGCTATGGATGGATATGGAGTACCAATCAAAATAGAAGATTAATATGATATTTTTTATAAACCTATTAATGTTTATTCTTATTTCTCTTACTTGCGTATTTATGGCAAAATATGTTCCTAATGAGTACGCAAATATAAACAAGCGGGTAGATAATTTGTTTGCTAATCAACGAACGATATATAAATATCACCTACTTTCGTTGTTGGCGCAAATGAGAAATTCAAAAACTTTAGCTATCATGCAGGAGGAATACGAGATTGCAAATAGCATACAAGAGAACATAGAAACAATAGAAAACGAATTGAAAGATTATGAAGCGTGAAATATTATTCAGAGGAAAAGACAAAGTGACAAAAAAGTGGGTGTACGGTGATTACACCCACAACGAGGGGTTAAATACCCATTACATATCACGGAATGTCAATAACATATCCCGAAAGGTATGGGAGGTTGACCCCGGTACCGTCGGTCAGTACACGGAGTTCAAAGACAAAAACGGAAAGAAAATATTTGAGGGGGATATTGTTCACCTTAAAAGTGATGGCTATGACTTTTCTGAAGTTGGAGTAGATTTTCACAGAATAGTGTCCTTTTACAATGGTGCAATCTGTCTTTCCGCAGGTGATTGGTTGCACGTACCTATAGGCGAATATATCCACGGTCTTGAAGATTGGGATATAGTAGGAAACATAACGGACACTCCCGAATTAATGAAGTAAAGCGTATGACTAAGAAAATAATGTTTTCAGATGATTACTGTCTGACCAAGGCGGTGCTTGACGGAACAAAGACGATGACAAGGCGGCTACTGAAAGACAACGTGCCGCTTGGTAATTGGGAAGAAACTGTAAAGCACCTGCCTTACAAGGTCGGTGAGGTCGTGGCAATAGCGCAAAGCTACTACACCATAGGCAAAACGCAATATGATAAGTTTGGGAATGGCGTTGCAGGAAATCGCAATAAGATGTTTACCCGTGCCGAACTAATGCCCCATCACATCAAAATTACGGGTGTTAAGGTGGAACGTTTACAGAGCGTATCAGATGATGATATACTGCGTGAAGGCGTTTGGCAATATCCTAAACTAAGAGCCTATCATGTTTCCAAAGCTACAGGATTTGTCCCTGATGTAGCCTTTCTTACTGCACGTGAAGCGTTTGCTTACCTCATTGACCGTATCAGCGGTAAAGGCACATGGGAGAGTAACCCGTGGGTGGCAGCGTATGAGTTTAAATTAATTGATTAGCGTATGGGAGAATTAGAAAGAGAGTACATCATTTCCGTGCATTTAAACCCTGCGGAAGTGATTGACTGTTACTTACCTAACAGAAAGAGCAAATCACGTGCAGGGTCAACACCCTACGCAAGTAAAAGAAAGAAGAAACGTAAAAAGTAAATAGTATGAGATTAGATGTTACAAAATATATCTTATTTCTTAATAATGAAAGTAAGAGATTAAAAAAATTCATTGATGTTAGATTACCTGAAATTAAAAGAAGGCTTAATGATTATAAAGATGAATTAGATAAACACGATGATGGATTCATCAAGGGAGAATCTATACAAAGTTTTAATATTCATCTTTCTTATAGGTCATTTTCGGGGCAAAAAGGTAGTAGTGATACCTATTCTGACTTTGCTCCGGACAATGCTATTTTTGCAAAGTATTTCTTAGAGTATTTGAATAATCACACTAAAGAAATCTTTCATGAAATGGCAGATCGGATGAAAGAAGATGCTATTTTGGAAAAGAATAAAGCATTACAGGAACTTGATGACTATAGAAACAATATAGAAAAAATTATATAGCATGAAGATAGAACAAGCAGCAGAAATAAGGTTTTTGTTAAACGAACTCGACCGTCTAAACCACATTAAAGTGCAAACAGAAGAAGAAGGAGAAAAACAATGGTGGTTATTAGTAACACCCAAGTTAAGAAGCTATAATGATGGTGGTTTGGTCATGCCCGACATCTTAAGGGACGAGTTCGTAAAAGCAGTAGACAGATGTATTGAACAATTAGAAAAACAAATAGAAGAACTATGAAAGTAGAATTACAATGCGGTGATACTATCACCATTCCTGAAGGTTGCAAGGCGACAATTAAGGACGGAAGTGTGGTCTTCGAGAAAGAAGAGAAAGAGCAGGAGTTCAAGGACGGGGACGTACTAACCTCACGGTTTGATAATAAGATAGTCTTTATATTTAGAGAAGACGAATTGAAACAAAAAGGTAATACTAACGGCTATTATGTATGTTATACTGCCGACCGTATTATTGATGTGGCTACGAAAGGTAGCTTACTTTTCTGTGGGTTTAAAAAAGAGGTACGTCTTGCCACTGAAAATGAAAAGCAGTTCCTCTTCAACAAGATGAAAGAAAATGGTCTACAGTGGAATGCTGAAGAGAAGCGAGTGGAGAAGATTAGGTGGAGAGCAAGGAAAGGTTATATCTACCACCGATTAAATTGTTATCTTAGGGCTACCCATGAACGTGACGACTATCAGACTTGGGAACAAAAGTGTCACGATTCTTATAATTATTTCCATACCGAAGAGCAAACAGAAGAAGCTGCAAAGCGTGTGAAAGAAACTTTGCGAAAGTACCACGAGGAGATAGGAGAATAAGCGATGAACATTAAAGACATCAAAATCGGTGATACGCTATGCGTACATCATGACGGGTTCCCAATGATAGTTGTAGGGCTCAATTCATCCCTTGATGATCTGAACAACGGAACTGTTTACCTTGACTTCGAGGAAAACGAGGGCGACATGTGGGAAGAAGAAGCAAAGAACCTTATACCCTATAAAGATAAGGCTTAAATACTAAACTAACGGGGGTGGCGTGCATCAAGCGTCACCCCTAACTAAAACTAAAAGAACGAAATGAGAACGAAAATAAACATTCTTCTGTGGGGCGTATCCTTTTCATGGTGGATATTCACTGCAATGGAACTTATGAACCATGCAGAGTACAGAGATATAAGCATGACACTATGGGGTGCAGCACTAAGCGTGGGGATGATTGTATTTAACTTCAAAGCATGGACACATGGAGAAAAGAAAAGACGATAACGACACGGTAAACATGCTTAACGACTTCTTAGAGGGTGCAGGACTTGAACGGTTCGACCCGATGGACGACATCAAGCATAAAGCACAGAGAAACAGTATTAAAACAGACATTAAATTTGAAAGTACAGAACGATAGACTATGATGGTATATGTAGCACTTTTTTACGCTTTCATGGCGTGTTGCTCCTTTCCCTTGATACTTCGTTGTATCGTGGAAAATGAGGGCATAGCAAGTCAAGAACAGTTTTCCAAAGCGGTTGTAGCTTCCGCAATGTGGATAATCAGTATTCCAATATTATTAATCAAAAGAAGTGAAAATGACGGAGAGTGAATATAATATAAAAAGTCGTGTTCTTAAAGCGAGGATAGTAAACACAAATGCACGTTTCTTTCCACGATGTATGAGAGCACTGTTACGTAAATCCGCTCAACTTGATGCAGAGTATTACGGTGTTGATTACGAGAACAGAAAAAAGGAACTGTATGAACAGTATGGAGTATCGGCTCCCAATAGGAGGAACAGTCATGGGTAAAGCACTTTTTATCCTTATCGTATTTCATGTCGTGCTTACATTATTGAGCCTTACAGGAATCATTGATGTTCCATGGTATATCGTGGCAGCACCGCTCATGATTCCTTTTGCCATGGTAGTGGCATTTCTGTTATTCATACTTTTTGTTTACTTAATTCAACTTTTATAAATGAGAGTAATTTTAGATATTCTTCTTGATGGGAAAAACATGGATAAAATATACAACCTGCCATGTGTTATGTCGGTTACAAAGGATGCAGATGGCAAGCCTGCCGCTATCCTTGGCAAAAGCCACACCAAAGGACGAACGATAGCACGACTTGGCGACCATATATGTCAGTTTGAAAGCGGTCTATGGCAGGTTTTCGGAACAGAAGCCGCAGGTCGCATAGAGCATGGAGGGGCATATCGCAATGAATAAGTTTAATTCACACGCCCTTACGGCAAAGGAGTTCAGTAAGGCTATCGGGATAAGCGACAAAAGCCGTGAAACGTATACACATGTATCAGCACTGTTTCATACCATCATCGGCGGTACAAACGATGTCGCACACTCAAATATGCTTGACGCTATAGACGAGATAAAGCAGGCAGGACTTTACAGACAGAGAGTTAAGAAAGCATGCAAGGAAGCTATCTCACGGTATGAGGACTTCGAGAAACGAAATATGGAAGATATGAGAAATGCAGATCGTGATAAACGACAACTGTACATGGATTATCTCGATAGCGTCAATACACGCTTAGAGCCACATGTATTCATCCTCCATCAGTCCATCAAACGAGTACTTGACAGAAAGAGGATTGAAAACAGTGGCTTTAAGGCTCGCATCATTCTTGTTTACGAACTTCTCAATTATTCCGTTGAGTTGTTTGATAAGTTTATAGAGAACTGTCCGCCATGCCCACCCGTCAATATTGCACTGACATATCAACCTGCACGCCTTACGGGTGTACGTTCTGCATGGAGAGAAGTAGAGGAAGCGTTATGTAAAGACTGTGCGGATATTAACCTCAATGAGGATAATAACTGCAAAATGGCTTTCGATATTATTGAAACAAAGCTTGTGTCAGAGCAAGGAATATATGAAAGCGGTGAAGCTGCACTTGCACTGAACCCACGTGAAGCACTCGAAGCCGATAAAGCCGTCCTGCAACTTGACAAAGAAGAACATAAGAAGTTTATCCTCACAGACAATCAACGCAAGTTTCTGAAAGAAAACTATCAGACGAAAACAAATAAAGAACTCGCTGATACTATCGGTTGTGGACTGACAAAACTTCGTGAGTTCGCAAAGGAATTAGGTTTAACTAAAAACAAAATAGCATGAGCAAACAAGACTTTTACGACCTTATGCAATTTGCACGGTCAAACAACCTTATGAATGTTCCGCTAAACATCGTTATTCAAAAGTACAGAATTTCAAAAGGGAGTGCCAAGTAGGTGCTCCCTTTTTGCGTTTATAGACATAATAAAAACCCCTACTGTCCTCTCGGATGGTAGGGGTTGCTCCTAAAAATAATCACTTACCTAATAATAACTAAAAACCTAAATCAAATCCAATTAAGTATTAAAGAGTTCTGCTTTTCGTTTTGTCTCCTACAAAGTTAGCAAATTATCGTGAAAGATGCAAGAGAAAAAGAATATTTATATTACGTGCCACAAATATACATGATTTTTGGTAGTTTACAAAATAATAATTATCTTTGTAAGAAATATGAGAGAGATTAATCGAACATACAAGTTCAGATTGTACCCGAACAAGGCACAGACCGATTTGCTGGCAAAACATTTCGGTTGTGCTCGGTTTGTTTACAATTACTTTCTCAATCAACGTAAAGAACAATATAGGCTTACTGGTAAAAGCGATAATTATTACGCACAAGCCAAGACTCTTACTGCATTAAAGAAGCAAGAATCAACCGCATGGCTTAAAGAAGTAAATTCTCAAACCTTGCAGTTTGCTATCCGAAGTCTCGAAGTAGCCTATACCAATTTCTTTCAGAAACGTGCAAAATTCCCTAACTTCAAATCCAAGCGTTCTAAGAACAGTTTTACCGTTCCTCAATTCGCTTCCATCGCTGATAACAGACTCTTCATACCCAAGTTCAAAGAAGGTATCAAGTGCCGCGTACATAGGGAAATAAAAGGAAAAATCGGGAAGGTCACTATCTCCAAAACGCCGAGTGGAAAGTATTTTGTTTCTGTATTTACAGAAGAAGAATACGCAACACCACTTGAAAAGACTAATAAGTCGGTTGGCGTGGATATGGGATTGAAGGACTTGCTTATCACTTCCGAAGGAGAAACTTTCAAGAATAATAGATATACAAGAAAATACGAGCGCAAACTTGCAAGGGCGCAGCGGCATCTTTCTCGCAAGAAGAAATGCAGCAGAGGGTTTGAAAACCAAAAACTCAAAGTTGCCAGACTCCACGAAAAGATTTCCAACAGTCGTGCCGACTATCTGCATAAGTGCTCTATTTCTCTTGTACGGAGATATGATACCATCTGTATCGAAGATCTGAATGTTAAGGGTATGGAGAGAAATCATCACCTTGCTAAATCTATAGCTGATGCAAGTTGGAGCAGTTTCGTTACCATGCTCACATATAAAGCTGATTGGAACGGAAAGAAGATTGTGAAGATAGACAGATACTTCCCATCCTCTCAGACTTGTAACGTCTGTGGGTATGTCAACAAGCAGACAAAAGATTTGTTTGTTCGTGATTGGGAATGCCCTGTTTGTCATACTCATCATAATCGTGATATTAATGCAGCAATCAATATTCTTCGTTTCGGGTTAAATAACACATCGGCAGGAACTGTCGATTACACGGATGGAGAGGAAGTAAGAGCCAATCTTTTGAAAGGCCGTTTCTCTATGAAGTCCGAAGCCCATGAATCTTTAGCTCATGGGTAGTTCACCTCCTACAAATATAGTGAAATTATTTGTTTTCTCCAAACGAAAATGGGAACAATTTACTTCCCTATGTTATATCTTTCTGTACTTCTTTAGTAGCCACACCACAATGTACGCAATGACGGCTAAGAATGTAGCGGAGAGAGCACCTATTGCCCAACCACCGACATCCATCTTGATTTTCTGCCAACGGGTGAGTTCACGTTCTATAACCTTGGGCACTTCAATATAATCTCTCTTAATTGCCCTTAGACTGTCATTGCTTGCCTTGTATCGGTCTATCTGTCGTTGAAGTGACAAGTTATCCACTGTTGCATGCCATCTGTCACGATAGCGGACAATCAGCCGTTCCTTAACTTCTCCCTGCTCGTTCTTCACGATAACCACACTGTCATGGATAGCAACACTGTCACGGACGTTTACAATCTGTTTTAAGATTAAACTATCTTTGATGTGAACACTGTCCTTTTTTGCCATGTACACCGTATCTGTGTGAACGGACTGCACGGGTACGTACACCTTATGCGAACACCCACAGAGGATAAGTGCCGCAATAACAAGCAACGCTACCACTGATATAAGGGAAATAACAAACACCCTTATGCTCTTTTCATAATCTTTTTCGTCCATAGTCTTTACTCCTTAAACCTTTAATGAAAAACACTGATGTCTTTGTTTCCCGTCTTCAGGACGCTTATAACCCACATGCACCCATCGTGCGGTCTTCGACTTCTCAATAATAATTTGGTCAAAGCCATACCCCATGCGTGAGAATACCGTTGCAAAGAATTCTTCAAATTCTGCCTGCTTGCCGTTGACGGGCTGCAAGTCTGCTGCATAGCCTGCCACGTGTGCCGAGTTCTTCACGCCGCCTACGGCTTTGTTTAAGGCAGGACTTCTGTATCCGCTTGTTATCCTTATTGCAGGCGTCCCAAGTGAATGCTCTGCACAGTACTCTTCCCACTCTGCACGGATGCTCTCTAAAAGGGTAATTGTCTCCGTTAAGTGCACCCTTACTGTCGGTGTGGGGTTGTTATCAATCCCCAACCGACATGCGGTTGAGGACTGAATTAATTCTCCTATTGTGAAATTTGCCATAATACCTTAAATTGCATATCCTTTTGACTCAAAATCGTTTCTCGAATTTGGATACTCAAATCCAGTTCCACCCCAAGCTGCTCCTATCGGTGATAGTAAGCACTTATACGGCTCGCCATTTGCGTCCTTGATGGCTTTTTCTTTATCTGTATAAGGCTTAAGAGCCTCAAAGAGCCATCTTCCGAATTGTTGCCCATCAATCTCTCCCGTGGGTTCTAAGTATATTTGTTTAACACACCCACGACCCAAGTTGCGAATTAAGGTGATAGCATGTTCCATTTTGTTAGGGTCAAACTTCAAGTGAAGTAACCTAATATGTCCGCCATGTTCATAACTTGTCAACTCATCGCTATTGTCAGAGTTGCGATAGTTCACCCAGTCTTCGTGAGAAGAATCGCTATTGACGGCAACCTCCATTTCCTTTGCTATCTCAAACCCATCGGTTAGATAGATGTCCAATAGTCCAATATAAGACATCATAAACATACCACGAATATCCATCGGACTTTTTAACGTAAGGCTTAGGTTGTTTAAATAGATGCCGCCAAATAACATTTGGCAATTAAGCGGAACGCCCATACCGTTTGATTGGGCATATCCCCTTAGTAAGGAAACAAGTCCTATCCACTTAATCAATGGCACTGCATCGGGAGTACTACTGTGTGCGCCTAATGCACCTAATACCTTAGTAGCAAAAGTACCATCATGTAATATGTCTGCGGGGAACTTGCTTAGTTCTTCTGCTGCCAAGTTGTTCAAAATCTCACTTTCAGAATTAAACAGGTTCATGGCAGCCGCCATCGGGTGAGTTTCCATTACCTTTGCAGGTGCTTCGGAAAGTGCTTTTATTCCTGATGTGAGCTGAGGTTCTTTTTCCACAATCTTTTCAACTACCTTTTCTACCACACGTGGTTCAGGTAGTCTTAAGTCGAGCGCATCGCCATTATCATCAACAAGGACGATAGGTGCTTTTGCCTTGTATGTTTCCTGACGTATGCCATCCTCTGTGTAGTCTGCATCAGGGTTGTTAATGACGCATTCCACCTCGATACGCCCTTTACCAAGCCCATGATTGTCAAAGAACACAATCAGGCGATCGCCGTCCTGCTTACAATGTTTACATACTCCGTTCTTTCTCTCTGCCTTGTACACCGTAAAACCGTTTTCTGTCTTTGCAGCGATTGAAAAATCGCAATCAGGGAATGCTACGGGTTGACCGTTTTTAACCAATTTTACTGCAAGGGGGAAATCACTCTTATAGTTGATACGTGATAGTCCCTCTTCATGTCCTTGACTTTGTTCTCCAAGTGTTACTGTTACTGTTTCCATTATCCTAAAATATTAAATGTTGTAATAATAATAAAGCACACGCCTTCCTCCCATAGAACACTTCGTTTCCGCCTGATAAGGTAGATAATGCCGTATATCACCCAAAAGACAAGAAAACGATAATCAGTAAGACCGATTAATAGTTGAGAGGAAATAGCTGCCGTGAAAGCCCCTACCATGTGAAGTGCTTTGCCAATCGTCCGATAGTGTGGGCTTGCTCCGACCATCATCATTCCAAAAAGGAACATAATGCCCAAAAAGCCTACCCAACCACTTGTATTTACAATCATCTGCGGTGTCATAAGAAACGTACCCATGACAATTACGAACGTGAATACATTTGGTGATTTAACAATATAGGCGGTGTCAGAAAGACTACACGGTGGGCAACCTTTCTTTTTCGCCATTAATATCGTGTATATCATTAGTAGCAGGCTTCCGATAATGCTTGTTATAAGTACTGCTATTTTCATAACTGTAGCTTTTCGGGGTAACCTTTCGTGAAGTCGTATGCGTTCACCTCCTCTATTGACGACAAAGCTGTGATAGCCGCCTTATGCTTGACCGTCACCATGAAAGTTGCGTCCGCATAACGTTGAATCTTTGCAAGGACAATCTTTGCCGTTGAAATATCAATCGTCAAAGGTTGCTCTGCAATGGCAAATGTGATAGTCGTTTCGCCAAGTGCTTCCGCTGCGGCAATACTCACATTATAGCTTGCACGTTCTGAAGGTGTTAACCACGTGTGCATGCCTTTAAACGCGAAGTCGTTTACCTCTGATGACTGATTGAACACGTCAAGTTCTGCAAGTTTTCTGTCTTTCGCATCTTGCAGGAGTTGCTCTGCCGTTTCTGTTTCCACCTGCTCATAACCGTTTGCTTTGAGCGTTTCTTCTGTTGGGTTGATAATTCTAACCCCGTCTATATCGATATATACACCGTTATAGGTGTCGTTTCCTTTCTTGTATTGTTTCATCTTATTAATTAATTATCGTTATACTCACTAAGTGGGTGCAATCTTGAAATATAAGGAAAATCTTTCCACGCTTCCTTGTATATTGATAACAAAGTATCTGGTACATATACCTTTAAATCTTGGGGAATGTGTGCATAAGTGTTTACATTGAAAAAATCACGTCTTGTGAATGGTGTCTCACTTAAAATCACCACTTTCTTAATATTTGGGCAATCTAAAAAGGTTCGATAAGCATGATGTGTTACCGTTGAAGGTATCCAAACTTCTCTTAAATTTGACATATACCTAAATACGTCATTATTTAAAGTGTTTATTTTGAAATAACGTAATGCTTTCAAACTTACAATCTTTTTATTGCCATTGAACACCGTCCCTATACTACGCACATCGGCTGCCTCCTCTACACTTAATTTTCCGTCGCCATTCTTATCCCAATTCTCTAAACATATACGTTTTGTTTCCAAATCATCAAAAGGCACAAACTTTGGCTTTTTCGCCACGTTTGCAAGCAATTTCTCAAACAAAATCATAACGTTCCTCCCATGATTAAAAGTCCGTTAACCACACACCCTTGGTATGTCTGCCCCTTTTGTGGCGTAAACACATCGCCTATCCACTTTAACGAACTTGGCAACGTTAATTGCGTACCACTCGCCGCAGGGCAAGTGAACTGAAAGCAGTATTCAGCGGTGTAGTCGTTATTGTCATTCGGTGCAAGAGAGAGATTCAAAGTATCCACAACACCCCATACATGCATGACATTCGGAGTAAGTGCAAACGTCTTGTCGTTTGTACCGTGATTCTGTAGCCTGAAACGCCCATCCTTACCATCGTTGCCACGTTCTCCTTTGTCGCCCTTTAACAGTGCAGCGTTCATCGTCTTCAACGTCCCATCTGTGGCTACAACGGGGAGGGACTTAAACTCACTGACATTTTCCGAACTTGGAAGCGACATAATATCCTGCGACTGTGCTTTAATCTCCTTTAGTACCTCTTGCACTATATCTCTTTTCTCTTCTTCTGTCATATCGTTATCGTTTTAAGTTATTCAATAGTTGCATTGTCGTTATCTTGTGTAGGCTTGGTTCCCGTGGTGTTGAGGTATTCTCCTAAGTATGGTATTTTATCCACCATCTTAAGCGTTAACACGTAATACACGAATCCTGCTACTTTCCACATGGTAGTGTCTTTAACAAGCATTATCCGCCAATTTCGCACGATGTTAGTTGAGTAAAACCATATAGCCACACCACACAACACCTTTACCACGCCTACGGTTTCATCCTCGTTGTGCAGGAAGTGCCCCGTAATGAACACCGCTGATGTCATAACAAAAAACAGTGTGCAATGACGGAAAAATACCATTGATTTTTTCCAATCCCAACGCTCACCTTGCGTCATGCCTGCTATCCACCCAAATAGATAGTTAAGAGCAAAGACAACCACCATTGCATACATGAAATCACGAATGGGAAAGAATATCCCTAAAATACCACTTAGCACGCTGCCTAACAAGTATTTAATTTGTTCTATATAATTCATAGCAGACAAAGTATTACTCCGACAACTGCACCTACCACACCAGCAGCTACGTCCTTTAAGTCGAACTGCTCTTTGCGGAGGTAATAATCAATACTCTCTTTTGCTACCATCAGTAGCAAGACACCTGTAATTGCAGGGAAAGCCCACGCTTCAACATGGGCAAGCAACTTACCAATCACGAATGCTAAGATAAGCCCTGCAATGAGGTGCAAGTACTTGTCACTTCCTACTTCTGCGAGTTTACCGAATACCCGATACACTCCGTCTAAAAACTTTCTCATAATTACTCCTTTTTTGTGTTGTTGTTATTGTCGTTATTACTTTAAGTTAGGTATATAAACCACTTCTTACTGTATCTGCTATACACTATATGGTATATTCCTTGATAACTGTCTTGCCCATGCCCAATAGAAGACGTGGGGCGTACAAAGTCCATTATTATATCCGTTCTTGACGCTACTTCAAATACAATCTTAGTAGTGCTGACATTGTATATAGTGTATTCCTGCCCGTGCTCTGCATCAGCAGGTAATGTTAATTTTCTGTCATTCACACCTGCAAAAAGTATCGCACTATCATCAGTTGTAAGGGTGTCATTTCCTGATATGACACGAAGCGAACGCCTAAACCCTTTGTGTGAGCCGTGTGGGGTGTAAACTGATACGTTCTCATAGTCACCTCTGCTATCGGGGGCAATATCAACGCATAGACCTACCGTCGGATAGTTAATAGACGAGGTTTTGATAATTCCCATGTAGTTGAAGTTGTACGAAACAATAGGAACTGTACCAAACGTTACCTGCGTATGTGCGTTATCAGTATTGTATATAAGTCTGTGTGTTCCTATTGAGATACCGTCCCCTTGCGTTTCCGTAACGTTCTCGTTGTGAATCGCACCGTATTCGATCTCCCATCCTGCAAGTTTTCCCGCACTCGTATTGATAGTTCCATCAAACACGCTATTCCCCGTAACATGTAGGTTACTTATGGTAGCGTTGCCTGCATCAATATTGCCTGCCTTTAACCCTTTTGTTACTATCTCTAATGCGTCAATTAAACCTGCCCACAGTTTCCCGTTCTGAATGAGTACCGTTTCCTTTCCGCTATTATCAACAAAAACAGTCTTGTTAGACATCACTCTGAACTCACCATTTTCAAGACGTAACTCAACCTCTTTTGCCTTGTCCTCTCCCGTTTCACCATCTGCGGGTATCCATGACGCTGCCGCCTGCGTACCCTCTGTGACAGTCACCCAATTAACTGTTACCTCGCCGTTTTGACTTTTCTTATCGGGAAAAGGGTAAGCATCAAACTTGTACATACCATCGGTAGATGCTTTGTCTGAAGGTATACTGAACGTAATGGACGATATGGTATCTGAGTTATTGTCAATATCCGCATTCGCAGACCAAGCCCAATCCTTTCTGAATATATAAGCACGTAACATCTGCCCATTAGCACGTGTAATGTTGTTTGTGTGTCCGCAAATTGTCAGTGTATAAACTGTATCGGGCTTCAAAGGTATCATTACATCGTCTCCTCCTATCCCGTATGTCTTGAATGTTCTATTCAGTTGCCCTCCTTTAATGATATTCTTCACACCGTTCTTTATCCCGTCCACCTTTAGGGAAATACTGTCAGCGGTCTGCTTGATAGTAGTGATATTCTCCCCCTGCTGCGACACTGTTGTACGTAAATCACCCACCACGTCAACATAGGAAGATGATTCCATGATGATTTGCACCGTGCGTGTGTCAACGACCTTGTCAGCCTTGTCCTTTAACTCTATTATAACATAGTCAGGACGATTCTGTGCCTTTGAGTAGTTCGTCAACTTGTACTTGCTACTGTTCACCGCTCCGTCTGTCATAGCGATTGTTACGCCGTTGTTCATGCGTGCAGTGACGTGGTAGCCTTGTGCGCTGCCTGCTTCCGTTGTCACCTGCGCACCCTTGACGTGCTCGATGATGTACGAAAGGGTTACATACAGTGCGTTGTCCACTCCAACGACTGCTTTTTCACTCTGTGGCTGCAAACGATAGTATTCTGCGTCTGCACCGTTTTTCACGTTGTGGAGAGGTATTCCCCCTCTTGCTCTTATTCCCATGTGTTATTCCTCTATTATGCAGTCAAAGTATGCCGTTGTAAGCACCTCTGATGCTGATACTGTTATTCTTCGTCCTACTTTCTTATGTGCGTTGTTCCACGCTGCATCTGTGTTCTGTCCGCTTGTACGTATCCATGACCATGCGGTATTTGGTATGGTGTCCGAAATATCAACGTTCCCCTTTCTATATGTCGCTAACAGAACAACACTACCTTGTGAATTATATATTGCTCCACTTTCGATAGTTACTTCAAGGCTATAGGCTTCACCTTCTGACACCTGCTTTATCCACTTTGTACTCGTTTCGGATGGTGCTTCGTTGGTGGTCTGACCAATACCTACGTTACAGAGCCACAATGACCCGTTATAAGAGAATCTATCGTAATGCCCTGCTACTGTTCCGCTGGCCCACTGACCTCTATCGCAGACTATCGGTGCGCTTATGCCCGTGCCTGCTCCTGATATTATAGTGAATTTGTCTGAACGAACCGTTGATCCATTAGGAGAAAACTCATTTACTATGTGTGAAGTAAGGTTGTAATCGTTAATGCCTGCATACATCACGATTCTGCTATTTTCTGAAACATATATGACTACTGCACCTTGTCTGTTGGTGTCTGTCTGACTTCCTAATTGTATAAGGTCGTCTTCTGCCATTGGGACATCGTTCTCTACGCTTGTATCATAACCTACACAGATATAACCCCTTTGTAGGGCTGCATCTGAAATGTTAACAGTGCCACGGACGTTTGAAAGGTCAATGAAGTGATACATCTTCCCGTTTATCGTTTCAGTTCCCTTATTGACCACCAAACGCCAATAATATCTGTTAGCTGCACCACTTGTTGTGCGTGATATAAGATTGTCAGTCTTGCACATGGCTTGGTCGCCTATCCTCCAATCATTGCTGATACGCTTATCTCCATCATCAGCGAGGAAGTAACAACGGTATGCACTTACAGTCTTGCCACCTGAATTGACGCTATAGGATAGAAGTGCGTTGTTGACAAGTACCTGCCTGCCTGCTGACGTGAAGTAGGTTGTTGAGTTCACAATGGGTGCGCCCTTGTCGTCAAGGGGGATAACGCCGTAAAGGTGCGCACTTGCCGAGGTAAACCCAACGTCACCCGTTGTAAATGCAAGGCGTTTATATTCCAATGCTGAAAAGGTTGCTTTCTGCCTTACATTGAGTTTATCCACCTCTGCAATGGACTTTCCGTATTCGTCTTTGTATATCCCAAAGCCTGAACCGTCCAATAACCCTGCGTGGAAGTCTGCACTTCTAAGTGCATCTGCAATGACGCTTAATAACGTGGCGTTACCTTTGCCATCAATACCCTTATCACTGTCACCGATACCTATGCCCTTTAAGAATGTTATTACATCTTGGGCAGTGTCGGGGATGTTTTTTCTTAGAAACCGTGAATCAACATAGTTCTTTACTAATTCGCTTGTTTGAGTGGAGTTCAGACCGCCACCGCTGAAATTACCCGATAGGATGTTGTTTACATCCTCCTTTAATTGCGAGATAGTACCCTTTACAGATTGATTGCCAACGGTTATCTCCTGAATAATCGGATAATCAAGCTTTGTAACTAATTTTATGATACGTGTCTTCAGTTTATACCCAAAGCCGTCATCAAAGGTGACTTTCTGACCTATATATAAGTTAGGGTTATGAGAAGCAAATGCAACCGCATTGGAAGCAAAAGAATAGTTGTTGTTGTCTTGCGTCCGTCTGTTTATCTCCTTGATAGTTCGTGCTGCTAATTCTTCTTGGGCAAGTTTCGTTTCATGCTCACCCATTACGATGTTAAACAGCACGACCATATTACAAGTG
>ENA-OWLR01000233-OWLR01000233.1-metagenome-genome-assembly--contig:-NODE-233-length-17220-cov-11.328051_pt1 | contig 17220 bp, 9 predicted proteins | sample MGYA00245352_ERZ651110 | MGnify/ENA primary metagenome ERZ651110 (study PRJEB26857, sample SAMEA4031765) | metagenome | biome: human; feature: oral; material: saliva | place: Philippines | collected 2014... | reverse complement strand
TCTGCATATAAGTACGATAACATCAAGCTCCGCAGCCGTCCTACCTTATATAGAGTCGTATCTTTACGGCTCTTTTTGTATTCTTGGGTTAAATCCATATAAGTTATTGGGCTTTAATGGACGATATGGGATAAAGATACTTATAAAAAAAGTGTTAACGGCGTTTCTAAATTACCTTTTTTGGTAATTTTATTCTATCTTTGCACTATATAATTGAAGCATTTCACCGCATGAATATAATTTTCAAGGAAGAAGCCTTGTCCGAATTATATAAAACAGGTAAAACCAATGATAAAAAATACAAGAAACTTTGTAAAAACAAATGCTTGATAGATGGCTATGTCCGTGTTGTTAATACGCTGTATAACGTTGAGTCAACCGAAGAACTAAAAGTATTTAGCTTTTTACATTATGAGAAACTTAGACACCAAAAGGATAATCCTATAAGCTCTGTACGTCTTGTAAACGGATTGGTTGAGCGGCTGCTGTTTTCGGAAACGGACGATGGCATTGAAGTAGAATTAATAGAAATTGATAGTACACATTATGGCAACAAGAAATAACAGATTAGTTCCTGTTAAGGCAATCCACCCAGGAGAAATCTTGCGTGAAGAGTTGCAGGAACGTGGCATCAAGCAAAAGGATTTTGCAAAGCAGATTGGTGTTCAGGCAACTCATCTGAATGCATTTATACATGGTAAACGAAATCTGAATGACGATTTAGCAATGAAGTTAGAAAGTCATTTAGGAATACCCTATAAGACCTGGATGAACCTGCATAGCGGTTATATGTATGACCGTAAAGCTATGGATGCGAAGCAAAATAAAGAACAAGAAGCTCGTGAATACGAAGATTCATGTATGGGTATATTCAACTTGAAACTTCTTTATAAGAAATTAAACTTGTCACATCTTCCATGTATTGAGCGAGTAGTGAAATTAAAAGCCTCGTTCGATTTTGATTTACTGTCATCTAAAGAGTTGAGTCTGCAGGTAGTTGGTTTTTACAAGCATAGTGAGAAAGTACACATTGATGAGAAGAATATGCAAACTTGGCTTATTCTTAATTGGTTGGAAATATCACGTGCAACAATAGATAAGAAGTATCAAAAGGGAAACGGATTAAAGGCAGCAAGTGAGATAGCGTATATGGCGAATAATGGTACACTTTCTGTACAAGCTATAAAGGACTGTCTTAATGAGTATGGAATCGCCTATCTTTATGTTGAGAAATTAGATAAAACGCCTGTTGATGCTTATTCTACATTGGTAGATGGCAGTCCAGTAATCACGGTTACTTATCGTTATAATGATATGGATAAGTTAGCTTTTGATGTTCTTCATGAGTTGTGTCATATTGAAAGGCATCTTTCGGAAGATAATCAGGCGTTTATATCTACAGAAGAAACTCTTTATTCCAAAGATCCACGTGAAAAAGAAGCTAATGCCTTTGCAAGGCAGCAACTCATTCCTGATGATGTATGGAATAAAATTATCGGGGCAGGCTGTAAAATTTTGTCTCCACATAAGGTTGTCAGTGTTATAGCAAAAGAGGCTAAACGGCATGGCGTCAGTCCGTCTATAGCGGTATCAAGATATAAACATGATACGAATTGGTATAAGACATCAGCTTATAAATCACCAAAAATCAATTGATAAAAACAGAAGAGGAGTTAGGGAATTTTCCTAACTCCTTTTTGTTTTTAGCTGGATAAGTTGTATCTTTGCAACAGAAATAGGAAAGGTTTCTCAAATACCGCGTCGGATTGCAGTTCCGAAGGGAAGGGTTTGGGAAGCCTTTTCTTTTTTTCATAGGAACTTTAAATGACGAATTCGGTCAGTGACCATTGGTTGGGGGGCTTTGTCATTTTGTTTTTCTTTCCCTTATGTCATTATGGCTTTCGCTTCGTTATGACTTTTGTCCTTTCTGTCATTCTGTCTTCTGTTCCTTTGTCTTTGTATTCCTTTGTTTTTTCTGTCTTTATTTGTCATTCTGTTTGAAAATGATTATCTTTGCAGAGAGTATGTATAACACATTTTTGTACAGTGCAAGGAGAATGTAATCACATAGAATTACTGCGGTGAGGGTGATAGATAAGGTTCTCTAAATCAACGACAAAACACGTATATTACTTAGTTATATGGCTCATTATCATTATCGAGATATTGGATATATCTAAATCATATTAGGCTAAATGAATATAAATTATGGGGTTGAATAACAGATTACAGACAGGGGATGTATCAAACAATGGGCAGGTAGAGATTGTTGATGAAGACAGATTATGTTATTTGGTAAGGTCAACAAGTAAAGGTGCTACAGGCTTACGTACCATCTCAAAGAGACTGTTAGAGGAATATGTAAACTATTGGAGTGAGCATCCTGAAGCTACATCTGAATCTGCAAGACAAGCATTGTCTGGGCGCAGTGAGATAGATAAGTATGAGTATGGTTATACGTCCACACTGTCGGTAATGGCTCAAATGGTTCTTCAATCAACTCATAAAGTAAAGAATAACGTAAGCAGTCTTCCCCGCCAGCAAATCTTCTACGGTGCACCTGGTACTGGTAAGTCATTTACAATCAATCAGGAGATAAAGGGGGAGGACGTAATTCGTACTACATTTCATCCTGATAGTGACTATTCTTCTTTTGTGGGAGCATATAAGCCAACGACACGAGAGATAACGATGCGTGACTTGTCGGGACATCCTGTTGTTGAGCTTGGGCAGACACTGACGGAGGAGAAGATTGTCTATGAGTTTGTACCGCAGGCTTTTCTACAAGCATATATTGCTGCGTGGGAGAAATATGCTACGTGTGATGAAGGCAATCCACAGCGACAGTTCTTAGTGATAGAAGAGATTAATCGAGGTAACTGTGCACAGATCTTTGGTGATTTGTTCCAGCTCTTAGACCGCAACCATAGCGGCTTCTCTGACTATCCTGTGAAGGCAGATACCGATATGAAACGTTATGTGGCTAAAGCACTAAAGGGATTGACTATTCCTCAAGCAGGTGCCATTAATAGCCTTTATGGTGGTCGTGATGTAGTGAGCGAGGTGTTGGAGGGTAATATTCTCCTACTGCCAAGTAATCTGTTTATTTGGGCAACAATGAACACCAGCGACCAGAGTTTGTTCCCTATAGACTCAGCCTTTAAGCGTCGTTGGGATTGGAGCTATATGCCAATATCGGATGCAAAGAAAGGTTATGTCATTGATGTTGCGGGCAGTCTATATGACTGGTGGCAGTTCTTAGAGGAGATAAACAAGAAGATAGAGAGCACGACCAATTCGGAGGATAAGAAGTTGGGCTATTTCTTTTGTAAGGCACATGGAGGTGTTATTAGCGCAGAGACATTTGTGGGTAAGGTTGTCTTCTACCTTTGGAATGATGTGTTTAAGGACTTCGAGTTAGGAGATTCTATCTTTGATGATACAGTTGAAGGTGGAAAACTAACGTTTGCAAAGTTCTATACTGAAGGCGAAATGAAGACCAAGGTAAGGGCGGAGAAAGTGGCACAGTTCCTTAGTAACTTAGGTTTAACACCAGTTGAGGAAAGCGAAGAGGAATATAACGGACAGGCAGAGAATACCGATGACTCCGAGAATCCAAGGGCTACATGGTCGGTGTCAGAACGAAAGCGTTATGATTTTTGGGAGGCATTTTTAGCCTATGCACAAAAGAATGACGACTTTAAGACTTACTTTGGAGGAACCAAGAAGGCTGGTAAGGATCATTGGAAGAATTTCTATGTGTCTGGTGCTGATTTCTATATGTCTGTAGTTCTGAAACTTTGGGAGCGTGCTATTGCACTGCAAGTATATTTCGATAGAACCACAGATACTTATTATCATCTTGCTGATCAGAAAAAGGATATTGAAGCAGAGATGGATACAACGTATGAGTGGCGTGAGAATCCAGAAAAGAAATCAAGTACGATTGTAGAGCGGATAGACGATATAGATTTTGAAGATAAAGAACATTGGACTACCATCTTCGATCTTATTATTACACGAATACTTCGTATGCGTGAGGTCTTTGTTAAGTATTCAAAGCAGCAGTAGACACTCGTTATGCGAATCCTTATAGAAGAATATCAGTACGATGTCTCTAAGGTTAGGGACATTCTCTATGGTATTGATGCCTTAGAGAATATGGAGGGTAGGGTGTCTATCCATTACGTAGGGTATTATTATAATATGCTACTCAAGGATTGTGTCTTTATTCTTCCTAAGGTTTTGCTGAAGGATGTTGACGGTCAGGAACTTGTTTTTGGAAAGTATAAGCCAGAGGATATAGCCAACTTAGATACTTTCGACTCCAAAGAGCGTAGTTTTCTTTATAAGTTTGCTGTGTGGATATATCGTGCCATTGTGGTCTATAAGAATGATAGACGCAATGATACGAGAATAGTTTGTCAATCATATATAGCACAGATGTGTCATCGAGGACGCAGACAGAGTAATACCTACCTTGATATTCTTCTGTCGCTGATACAATTCAATCAAGACAATCAAAGTTTTTTCTTCTTTATCATAAAGAATCTGCATAGTGGTCTGAACAAGATTAATTGGCAACGAACGATAGCAACGAAGACTGCTATTATTCAGAATGAGCAGGCTGTCTATCTAAACCCAGTTAATAAGCGGCGACAGATAAACTTTGATGAAGAACTACTCATCATCTTCTTTTCCATCCTAAATTATATTGGTGACACCTACGGTTTTCCGAAGGATATCTGTTGCCAGTTCCAGCTCATTACCGGTAAGCGATTTGATACCTATCTCAATGGATTTGGTAAGACACGTTTACGACAGATAAAGTATAAGTATTTCTCTGATAAAGCCTTACAGCTATGGCATTTGTGTTATAACTTCTTCGACGAAGCACAGCAGGTGATGGTTGCCACAGAACAACGGGATTACCTATTGGTAAAGAATTTCTATGTTGTTTTTGAAGCCATTATTGATGAACTGATAGGCGATAACCCATTGCCAGATGGTATGGAGAAACAGCAAGAGGATGGGAAAATCGTTGATCATCTGTTCACGTCACAGAGTCTTATTGCGGGGGAGAACGAGCAAACGTATTATATCGGGGATAGTAAGTATTATAAGATTGGGCACGAGTTAGGAAGTCAGTCAATCTATAAGCAATACACCTATGCACGGAATGTTATACAATGGAACATTGATATTTTTAGCAATGGTGATAAGCCATCTTCGGGTGTTCGCCTGCGTGATGATGTGACAGAAGGCTATAATATCCTACCTAATTTCTTTATCTCGGCAAAGCTGAATGAAATGTTCAGTTATGACGATGACAATATAGAGAAAACCGACAGAAAGAGAAACAGGCACAAGCGTGTGCAGTTTGATAACCGACTCTTTGACCGTGACACACTGTTGCTGTCCCATTATGATGTGAACTTCCTTTACGTTCTTTCACTGTATGCGAGAGATAATCAAAGTCAGAAGACTGCGTGGAAGATGAAGGTAAGACAGCGTTTTTGTAAAGAGATACAGAAATGGTTGGATGAGGATTATGACTTCTATTTTATCAAAGCTAAGACAGGTGTTGATGATAAAGAATACTTTAAGACACATTTCCAGCAACTATTGGGAAAGTTTTACGCGCCTTTTGAGCAATATAAGGATATCTACTCCTTGGCACTTGAGAAGGGAGAGAAGTATCAGCAGGAGAATAAGTTGCTACTTAATCAGCTCGAAGATTACTTCTTTGTTGAGAAGTTCAAATTAGAAAAAGATCAGCAGGATGTATTGGTAAGGATAGGAACACGGACACATTAAGAATGAGTTGACAAGTGGACAAGTAGACGGGTAGACAAGTTGATGGTCTCATCCAACTAATTATTCTGGCGTTGTTAACATCCTGCAAATCTGTAATTTCTCATGTACGCCATTTACTCGTTGCGTGTCTTTCATGCCTGCAGAAACGTGGAGAGGTTATGGTGGCTTAACTTACGTATTAATGATTAGATAAGTAAAAAACGGTTTTGTTATCCACAAATAAGCAATGAAGATAATAGGATTCAATCATCAAATGAGCGGTAGAGGCAGTAACGTGTTTAGCGATACTACCAAAGGGAAAGGAGCAACACTATGCGCTTCTCGTTTACATTCTTGCTCTAAAAAGAGAGTCATAAAGGTCATAGTCCTGTCCATTTTACTACTTTTCTCGTTTTCGTCTCAGCAGAAGGTTCTGTCGCAAACGTGTCAGCGTTTCGGCTCAAAGGCCACGAATGATAGATTTCTACTTGGTGATAGTCTTGTCGCCGATACTACTTTTCCAAGTCAGGTTAATAGCTCTTGTGCAAGAGGAAAGGATGGTTGTGTACTTGAAAAACTGTCAATAAATTATTACAGCATACTTTCAAGGATGTCTCGCTCGGCTCTGAAATTAGATAAGACTCATCAGCTATCACTCAAAATATATAAGAAAAAAAATAGTACGGAGGAACATATAAGCGCCTATGTCCTGTTATCTGTAAACAACGTGGTCACTGACTCAATTCTATGCTATGAATATTACAATAATGCCAATACACTTTCTTGTTATGAACAGATTTATTACATCAATATACGTCAACGCAAGATATGGACTGTTATGATGACTTTCGACGAAGAAAGTGCGCAAGCTGACGATACAAATACATACTTAATCGATTTACGTACAAACCGTTTTAGAAAAGAAGATGGTAAGAATGAGCAAGCCTTAAAAGGCTGTAAACGATAAGGAAACAGCTTGGGAACTTATGCTCGAGTTTATAACTTAAATTCGATAAAAGCGAAAGGCATGAGAATATGACAAGACAGAGTAGCCTTAGTACAGAGGGTAGGAAAAATAGAGTTATTCTTTTAATGAATAAAACGTGGATGTGTATATCCCGTTAACTTATTAGCTTGTCCACTTGTAAACTTTTTTACTTGTAAACTTATATTAGCTATAAGATAAAAGTTGTAATCCTTTTTATATTATTTACTCATTCAGAAAATCATACTTATCTTTGTGCTGTGGGAGATATGACCACTGCGACCAAACTGCGAAACAGGATAGTCTTAGTCAAGAACTTATCCTTGGCTGTTGTGTTTTTATAAGACTCCTACGCAAGTGTCTGATGGGTTTAAGAGTATTGTAGAATTGCTATCAGAAAGAGAAACTTTTGCGAAGACAATGCTGAGACTATTTCGCTTAATAAATATTCGTTGTATCCTTGCAGTAGGATGAGTGTCTGCATATAAGTACGATAACTTCAAGCTCCGCAGCCGTCCTACCTTATCCTTGCGGCTCTTTGCGTGTAGAGAGTGGGGCAGGTTTTGTGAGCGACTTGCTGCCAAGGCATTTATTCCAAGAGCTGTCAGGAGTCTGTCTGTTACACCTTTGTTGCCCTTTGTGCCTTATTATATGAGAGTTCTAGTTTATCACTTTTTATTTTGGAAGATACTTAAAAAATACTTAGTTAAATATTTGTTTTACAGAATTCAAATTTTTATCTTTGTAATGTAATTACAAGAATAAAAGTCATCTTATAACGGTGATGAATTGTTTGAAGTTTGTATTGGTTGCAAAATAATCAGCATGAAAGGCGTTAGTAGAGACAACTGAAAGTTCTATTTCTAAAATATGTTATTATTTTATGTTCTATGATTCAAGATTTACCTTTGGGGCGAGGTTGAATTAAGATTAGTAGAAACGATAGATGTAGATATCATCTTGTCTCAAAAATAGACTGAGTGTAAGTGACGTTTGTAGATTATTATATTTGCCAATCTTTGTTGACTGTAGGTAGAAGACCTCATAGAGGAATTCTATTTTACTCAGAGATACAATGTATTTTGAAGTCAAAATTAAACATGGTAATACAGAATAAATATGGTTCTACATATCAACATCGAAGATTTGCTTGAAAAGAGAAAAATAGAAAGCAATCGTATAGAATTCAAGAAAGGGTGGAATCCTACTAAAATTTATCAATCTATTTGTGCTTTTGCCAATGATTTCGATAATATTGGTGGAGGATATATTCTTGTAGGTGTAGAAGAGGAGAATGGTATAGCCAAACGCCCTATATGTGGAGTTAGTTCAAAGGAGTTAGATAAGATAATGAAAGCAATGATAGGCTATAATAATAAACTGCTCCCTTACTATCTTCCACATCCAAGTGTGGAGGAAGTAGATGGTAAGCAAGTACTTGCAATATGGGTACCTGCAGGTGACTCCAGACCTTATGAAGTACGTTGCGATGTGACGAATCCTCGTTCTGAATCAAAGTGTTATATTCGTTCGGGAAGTAGTACAATAGAGGCAAAGGGCGATCCTTTAAACGAACTCAGAGAAATGGCAAATCGTGTACCCTTTGATGATCGTGGTAATAAGGACATATCCATCAAAGACATATCTATGATTTTGGTGCAAGACTACCTTCGACGTGTACAGAGTAGGTTGGCAGATATTGTACTGACACAAGACTTCTCCAAAACCCTTGAGCAACTTGACCTATGGACTGGACCTAAGGAAGACCGACGACTCAAGAATGTGGCGGCAATGATGTTTTCGGAAGAACCACATAAGTTTTTCCCTTACACACAGGTTGATATTGTGATGTTTCCAGAAGGGGTAATCAAGAATCCAAATAATATGATAGAAGCTCCGAGTATCAAGGGTTCGGTACCAACTATAATAAGAGCGACATTAGATTATTTACGTACCAATATAGTAAAAGAACGGATTATCAAGCCTAAAAATCATGCAGAGTCCATTCGTTATTTTAACTATCCTTACCAAGCTCTTGAGGAGGCTGTCGTTAATGCTTTATATCATAGAGATTACCAAACACGGGAAATTGTGGAGATACGTGTAGAGCCACATGAGATAGCTATCTTAAGCTACTCTGGACCTGATCGCTCTATCTCTGATGCTGATCTCAATGAGGCAAAACATTTAAAGGCTCGACGTTATCGAAACAGACGATTGGGAGATTTTCTCAAGGAACTTAGTCTTTCTGAAGGTCGTTCTACAGGTATTCCTACTATACAAGATGAGTTGCTTCGTAATGGTTCACCCAAAGCGAGAATTGAAACTGATGAGGAACGCAGTTTTTTCTTGATACATATTCCTTGTCATCCAGATTTTGTAAATGAGACGATACCTCTATTACTTGTCAATGACAGAATAAATGATAGAATAGATAATCAGATAAAAGAAGAGAAGCGCCGTAAGAGACTGCAAACTATGATTCAAATGATACAGCAAGGAAAAGTAACTTCGGCGAAACAGATAGCAATGGAATTATCTATTTCTATACCTACCGTTTGGCGTGATATTAAAATCCTTGGTGAATTAGATATTAAGATTAATACAAGGGGTAAATGGACCGTAAGTGATACGGTTGCGTGATACGGTTGATGATACAGTAAATGATACGGTTGTGTGATATAGTATGTGATACGGTTGATGATACAATAAGTGATACAGTACGTGATACGGTTGCGTGATACAGTAAATGATACGGTTGATGATACAATAAGTGATACAGTAAATGATACGGTTGATGATACAGTAAATGATACGGTTGATGATACAGTAAGTGATACGATTGTGTGATACAGTAAATGATACGGTTGATGATACAGTAAATGATACGGTTGATGATACAGTAAGTGATACGATATGAAGTAAATACTTGTATGAAGTTGTTTTGATACCGCAAAGTAATCTTAGTTATGGAACTTTCGAACTCCATTAATTTAGTTATAAAATAAGGTAAGTAGAATGTTGAGAAACAACGGCGTACCTGTTAAAATAGTTTCTATGAGGAGTGTTGATGATAAGTTTCGGTCTATATCAGTTTACATGGTAGCAAATTACAGGAATGTTTGCAGGTAATGTATTTAGCTGTTGAGTCAACGTTTTAGCATTAAATATGTAGGGGGAGAAAGTACGGGGATGAGTGAATTGGAATACACAGACAGGTAGAAAAACCATGAGTATTTACTTGTATTTTGGTTGATAATATTGTATCTTTGCAGTAGAGAACACAGAGGCTATGTTGGAAAGGATTTCTAACAGTGATGCTGTACCGCCTTCTTTACAGTAGGATGAGTGTCTGCATATAAGTACGATAACATCAAGCTCCGCAGCCGTCCTACCTTATATAGAGCCGCATCCTTGCGGCTCTTTTCTTTTGAGTAGGTTGTGGAGACCAAGTAAGTAACGGCTCGTGTTATTTTGTTCTGGCGCAAAAAAGGCAGATAATATCTTGTGTAATTAAAATATTATTACGATATTTGTATGCAATAAAGACCTATGCTTACAACTAAACGGCTATAATCTATAGATAGATAAATACTTTTTATTATAGAAATGGTATCGTTTTCTCTATTTTAAGAGAATGTGATGAGCTGTACACAGAAGTGATATGAAGCTTTTTCAATCTTAGGAGTAGGATAAAAAGTCAACCTTTAGGCTATTTTATCCTTGTAGGGCAATAAGGCTTTTGCAGTAAATATTCGTTTAACTAATTTCTAATTCTTATTAAGTAAAGATGGAAGTAGAAAGATTACGTCAAAGAGCAAAGAAGAAATTACTTCGTGTCACCTTTCCTGATGGGAAGGTAATCTGTTGTAGCAAATCAGTAAACACGATGATAGAGGCTTTGGTAGAGATAGGAGCCGAGCGGTTCCCCTCAATAGAAATGACGATGTGTCACCTCCCATTACTATCTAAGACCATCTATCCGCAGTATAAGGAGTGGATGAAGCCCATCTGTGACGGTTGGTATCTTAATACACAGGCTGACACGGAGACGCGCTATATGCAACTTCGTTCTATCAGTCAACAACTCTCCTTAGGGCTCGTCTTAGAGATGGGTGTAGGCTTTGAGGTGCAGGCCGCATCTACGACGGAGAAGAAGCAGCGCACACGAGATCGTCTTGTTGTAAGGTTTGCCGATGGTGAATGTTTTGATAGTGTAAGAGCCTCGGAAACCTATCTTGGAACGATAAAGAAGTTGGGCATAGAAACCATTATGCGCAAGCATATTCCATGGGGTAATTATGATCTCATTACTTCTACACAACAGACTAAGTATCAGGTTCAGATAGGTGACAATAGATGGGTGACGGTTCCAACGACAACAAAAGACAAGGCAAGAGTGCTAAAGGTTATATCCGCAATGCTACATATTAAAATCGAGGTGACTTGCCTATGAATTTTTTTGTTTGAGCTTTATGTTTTGACGTAGTCATAAGAACAAGTTGTTTGTAGAGAAAGATAGAAGGTTGTTCTGTCAAAAATCGGATATATGCCCGAACAGCTTATCGCCCAGTCAACTAACATTTAGGTAATGATACAAAAGAAATTAAAGGAAAGGAAAATCTTTTTATGACATTAAAGATTCATTTATCTTCGTGTTATTCATTAAAAGTTTTTAACTTTGTACCACCTTACGCAACTAACTTATACGATGGGAAAAGAGAAAGAAAATGGCAGCGTTACCTAAAAACGTTTGCAGATGTGAGGTGTTTATTAGTATGTTCAGCCAAGGAACTTGACATATTTCTTACACCTACAATGCTTTTGTTTGCAACTGCAAGTAATGTGACTTTGCAGTTATCTTCTAAGTAATTAATTTGCCTAATATGTAGCACAGAAAGGAATAGAATGATGCATAATAACCTGATAGATAATTCTTCTGACGCACTCTCTATGCAGAATTACATCAAGAGGTGTATTTTGGCAGAGGGTATTGATAAAATTCAGATTGCAACTGGGTATTGGGACATACCTGGTATGACGCTTGTTCTCAATGAACTTACAAGTTTTTTGGAACGTGATGGGACATCGCTTGAACTTCTTATAGGTAAAGACCCTGTAGTTTATACCTCGTTACTTGCAAACCCAAAGTATAAGGATGCAAGCTATCCTTATGATTTTATACGGACTGATATACACGACCTTAAAATAAAAGATGAGTACAAGAGTGTTATCAATCTGTTACTTCAGTATTGTGGTAATGGCAAAATGCAGATACGCATCTATTCTAAAAATGCTAAAGGTGAAGAAGAATTTTTACATTCTAAATGTTATATCTTTTTAGGGCCTTCTTTTTCTTACGGTATCATTGGCAGTTCTAATTTTACTCGGAAGGGGTTATTGGGAAATTCCGAATTGAATTATCTTGAGACCGATCCCATGCGTATTACAGGTAGTCCAACATATGGATCAAATGCAAAAGGACATACTTGTTGGTTTGAAGAGAAGTGGGAATGCTCAGAAGACTGGACACAGGAGTTCTTGGAGCAGGTTATCAAGAAGTCGCCTATCTACATTGATATACAAAAAAATGCTGTTCAAGAGTTTAGCCCCTATGAGCAGTATATTAAGTTATTGCAAATTCAATTTGGGGATGTTGTAGACGCATCGCTCGGACAACAGATAGAAGCCTATTTGCCATCAAAGATTCACAAACTGAAATATCAGATAGAAGCCGTCAAACGATGTCTTGGCATTATGCGCGAACATGGTGGTTTTATGTTGGCTGATGTGGTAGGACTTGGTAAGACAATCATCGGAACGCTTATCATCAAGCGTTTTCTTTCCGTACCAGATGATGATGGTCGAGAACGTAAGGTTTTGGTCATTACTCCTCCTGCCATTCAGTCGGGTTGGAAGAAGGCTATTACCATGTTCGACAAAGATTCTGACGAGAAGATTGCGCCATACATTGACTTCATAACAACAGGACGAATCGGAAATGTTACCGAGGATGAAAGTTGGGAAGATAGCGACGATGACAGTGCTGATACTGGTGAATTTGAGGGAACACTTCAAGACAAGGATTATGGACTCATTATTATTGATGAGAGTCATAAGTTCCGCAACAGCAACACACTGATGTATCAGGCGCTTGACCAACTGATACAGAAGATTGGCTCTAATACAGGCACATACCCCTATATTGGACTTCTGTCTGCCACACCGCAAAATAATCGTCCAAATGATTTGAAGAATCAAATTTACCTTTTTGAGCGTAACCATAATGATAGTACGCTAAAGAAGGCTGAAGGAGGAAATATAGAAAAGTTCTTTGCCGACATAAATAGAGAGTATGACCTCCTTATTAGTAAGCCGAAAGTAGACAAGGAAACAGGGCTACTTATCCATGACATTCCAACTGACGAACGCCGGGTGCGGCTCAATGCTGTCTCAAAAAAAATACGTGATTGCATTCTAATTGATATCCTTGAGCGCAGAACAAGAACTGACGTAAAAGAATATTACGGCGACGACATGAAGGCAGAAGGGCTGATTTTTCCTGAGATTGTTGGACCAAATAATCTTGAATATGTTATGGATGATGAGCTGGCACAACTCTTCTCTGACACAATGACGATTATTGCTCCTACGGAGGAAGAAAAGTTACAGACGGATGAGTGGCTGAAGTATTTCCGTTATCGTGCGATTGAATACTTTACCAATCCAGCTAATGAAAAGAAACATACGGGTCGAGGTAACCGTGGTGTGAGTGATGTAGCAAAACAGCTTGCCACCATCATGCAGAACCTTCTTGTGAAACGTCTTGAAAGTTCGTTCTCGGCTTTTACGCAATCTCTATTGAACTTGCGCTATTACACCGAGAACATGATTAAGATGTGGGAGAATGATACTATCTTTGTATGTCCACAAATTGATGTAAACAAAGAGCTTGACTACGAGGCAAAGACTAAAAAACGAGGAAAGAAAGTATCTTTTAGCAATTGTGTAGAAGATATCAGAGGTAAGATAAAGAAACTTACGGAACAAGGACGCAACGAGAAAGGGCAAAATGCTGAATATACGCGTAAGGACTTTAAAGAGGAATACTATACCCAACTGAAAGAAGACTTCCGACTCATTTCTAACCTCTATGACCGATGGGCACGTAACTCACAAGACCCAAAGTTTGATGCTTTTAAAGAAAATATCAAGCCTGAACTGTTCAACCCTCAAAAGAATACGTCAGGAAAGTTGGTTATCTTCTCCGAAGCAATAGATACGGTTGAATCGCTTGTTAGAGCTGTTAGAGCAAAGGGCTACAAAGTTCTTGCCATTACTGCTGCTAACCGTGATGAAATGGAACATACGATTGAGGAGAATTTTGATGCAAATTATGATGGTGAGTGGAAAGATGACTATGATGTTCTTATTACGACAGAAGTCTTAACTGAAGGCGTAAACCTCCATCGTGCCAATGTTATTCTGAACTATGATACGCCATGGAACGCTACCCGCTTAATGCAGCGTATTGGACGTGTAAACCGTATCGGCAGTAAGGAACCATTCGTTTATGTTTATAACTTTATGCCAAGTGCAGAAGGTGATGCTCAAATACAACTGGTTCGCAAAGCATACACCAAGCTACAGTCATTCCATATACTCTTTGGTGAGGACAGTAAGATTTTCTCGGAAGAGGAAACGGTTGTGCATCATGAACTTGTCGAAGCGATTAATGGTGAGGAGTCACCCTTGCAGAAGTATATCTTTGAATTAAAACAATACAAGAAGGCACATCCTGAACGCTATCTGCAGATAGAGCAGACAGAGGGTGAATGGGAGATGGCACAGGTAACAAGTGGCACCGCTTACTTTGTTGTGAAAGCTCCTCGCTCTGCACGGTTGGCCATCAGAATACATAAAGAGGAAGATAGACGAAAGGGTGCTCAGATAATCTCCTTACTTGAGTTGCTTGAGGAAATGCGAGTAGATGAGAATACTAAGCGCATACCATTGCCTGATAACTGGCAGCAACTCTCTGATGAAGCCTTAAAGGCGTATAGTCAATATTTCATCCGTATTAAAAGATCAAGGGCAGGAGATAAACGTACGCTGGCACAGGGATTCATTGTAAAACTCTATGAAAATGACATTATCTCAGCAAAGTCAAAGAGACTTTTGGAGAGTGCACGAAAACTTGTTGACAAAGGAAACTTCGATGTCATTAAAAAGATGTTAGCGATAAAGCAAGAATTAGAAAATCGTAACCAAAACCTTTTTGCCATCAATCAACAGGACATTGATGAAATTCTGGAGCGTGAGATTGCTAAACTTGTTGCTCAGGTAGAAGAGAGACAGGGCGTAGCATCTATTGTTTTAGGAACCATCAAGTAAAATATTAAAGACAAAGTTATGAATATGGAAACACTAAGTATAGAGACATTAAAGGGTTTTTTAAGCAGTCAGTATAAGGGCTGGAGTTCATTTGTCGATAATATTATTTTCCCCATTTTTGGTGAAGATAATTTTGAATCTCTTTCTGAGACAGAACTCTTGGAAAATAATCCTGAAGAAAAGCCCTTGGCTGAAGCAACAGGAATATGTAGTATCAAGCAAGTGGGACAGATAGACATAGGAGTGCAGCCACTACAGATATTCGATGTCACGGTTAGTGATCGTGTGATGATGGAGCGAAACCGCGTAAACATTCAACGCCTTATCCGTAAGGTTATGGAGAATTATTCCAGTGCCTTTATGCTCTTTCACTATGAGAATGATACTCGTTGGGATTGGCGCTTCACTTTTTGCCATAAGAAAGGTAGTCAGAAGGAAGTCACAGACAGTAAGCGATACACGTTTTTGTTGGGTCCTGGACAATCTTGTCGTACTGCAGCAAATAACTTTAACAAACTATATGAGAACAGAGACACATTGGATATGTCGAAAATTGAGGAAGCGTTCTCTGTTGAGGCTCTTACCAATGAATTCTTTGGCAAATATAAAGAAGAATACGATAAGTTCGTAGAATACATTACAGGTAAACGCTATGTGAAAAAGGGCAATAAATATGTAGAGGCTATTATCCATGAGCCCCATCCTACTTTATATCCCTGTTTCAGCAACAACGACAAACTTGTACGTGATTATGTAAAGAAAATGTTAGGTCGTATAGTATTCTTGCATTTCCTCCAAAAAAAGGGATGGCTCGGTGTCCCATATAACGAGGAATGGGGTAGTGGCGACCGAAACTTTATGTTGAATCTCTTCAAGAAAGCAACAGAAGAACAAAAGGAGAACTTTTTAGACGAAGTGTTAGAGGGACTATTTGCGGAAGGATTAGATTGTAATCGTGCAGATAAAGGTGACCTCTATGACACAAAAGTTGAAGGGTTACGGAACTGTAGAATTCCTTACTTGAATGGTGGTCTCTTCGAACGCGATTATCTTGATGAACTTGCTGTAAGATTTCCTGCGGAATACTTTGACAGTTTACTCACAATGCTCTCACAGTATAACTTTACTATCGACGAGAACGATCCGAACGATGCAGAAGTCGGTGTTGACCCAGAAATGCTTGGACGCATCTTTGAAAACCTTTTGGAAGATAATAAGGACAAAGGCGCATTCTATACACCAAAGGAAATCGTACAATACATGTGCCGTGAGAGTTTGATAGCCTATTTGCAAACAGATCAAAACGAGGAAGATAAGGAGACTATTCTCAAGTTTGTTACAACGCATGATGCCGAACTGCTTGGCGACTTAAAATCGGATATTGAACAGAAACTCTTGGACGTTAAAATATGCGACCCTGCTATCGGATCAGGTGCTTTCCCTATGGGCTTGCTGCGTGAGCTGTTTTTCTGTCGTTCTGCAATAGAACCAAACATTATAGAAAATGCAGCTAATATAAAACGCTATATCATTCAAAACAATATCTATGGTGTTGACATTGAGCGAGGTGCTGTTGACATCGCCCGACTACGCTTTTGGCTTGCCCTGATTGTAGACGAAAAGACACCAGAGGCACTCCCTAACCTTGACTTCAAAATAATGCAGGGAAACTCCCTACTGGAAAGTTATGAAGGTATAGATCTAAGCAAACTGGCAACAATGTCGGACTTACAAATATATGAACCTCAACGCAATCTGTTTGGAGAATTGGAAGAACTGCAGATAAAAAAGATTTTTACTCAAACAGATAAATTAAAAGAGTTTCAAGCTAATTTGAAACGTTATTTTGAGGTGACTGATCACGATGAGCGGGCGTGTCTCCGTCAATCTTTTGATGACTATGTAAGGCATACTATTACTTATACACTTGATACGTACAAGCGAGGAGAAGAGAAGAAAATAGAGCAGATTCTTTTATCTAAGACCCTAACGGACAAGCAAAAGAAAACCATTGCAGAGGCTGAGAAAAATATAGAACATTATAA
>ENA-OWLR01000216-OWLR01000216.1-metagenome-genome-assembly--contig:-NODE-216-length-17860-cov-15.670654_pt1 | contig 17860 bp, 11 predicted proteins | sample MGYA00245352_ERZ651110 | MGnify/ENA primary metagenome ERZ651110 (study PRJEB26857, sample SAMEA4031765) | metagenome | biome: human; feature: oral; material: saliva | place: Philippines | collected 2014... | reverse complement strand
AGATTCTGCATGAAGCTGGTATCAAGACGCACATGCTTGACCGCGGTCTGAACGCATTGCGTATGTATCCTGTACCTGATGATGTTCGTGCGATGATGTATCGTGTAAAGCATGCACAGGGTGTGGATATCACTCGTCTCTTCGATGGTCTGAACGACATTCGTAATATAGCTCCTGCATTGAAGTGGGCTAAGGAAGCAGGTATGACTCCACAGGGTACACTCTGTATCACTACCTCTCCTGTTCATACAATTGAGTACTACTGCAAGTTAGCCGACGAGGAGATTGCAGCTGGTGCAGAGGAGCTTTGTTTGAAGGATATGGCTGGTATTGGTCAGCCAGCATTCCTTGGTGAGTTGACACGTCGTATTAAGGAGAAGCATCCAGACGTTATTCTTGAGTATCATGGCCACTCTGGTCCAGGTTTGTCAATGGCTTCTATGCTTGAGGTAGCCAAGAACGGTATCGATATCCTTGATGTTGCTATTGAGCCACTGTCATGGGGTAAGGTACATCCAGACGTTATCTCTGTACAAAGCATGTTGAAGAACGCTGGTTTCGACGTACCAGAAATCAACATGGATGCCTACATGAAGGCTCGTGCTATGACTCAGGAGTTTATTGATGAGTGGTTAGGTTATTTCATCAATCCACAGAACAAGATTATGAGTTCACTGCTTCTTGAGTGTGGTCTACCTGGTGGTATGATGGGATCTATGATGGCGGACCTCGGTGGTATCCGTTCAACGATTAACAATCTACGTAAGAAGAAGGGCGAGCCAGAGCTTTCAGTAGATGATATGCTCGTTAAGTTATTCGATGAGGTAGCATACGTATGGCCACGTGTTGGTTATCCTCCATTGGTAACTCCATTCTCACAATACACTAAGAACATCGCTCTTATGAACCTTCTCACCCTTGAACAGGGTAAGGGACGCTTCGTAATGATGGATGATTCTATGTGGGGTATGATTCTTGGTAAGAGTGGTCGTGTACCTGGTGAGATATGTCAAGAACTGAAGGACCTTGCTAAGCAGAAAGGTTTCGAGTTCACTGATGCTGACCCACACACACTTCTTCCTAACGCTCTCGACGACTTCCGCAAGGAAATGGACGAGAACGGATGGGATTACGGACAGGATGATGAGGAGCTCTTCGAGTTGGCTATGCACCCAGAGCAGTATCGTAACTACAAGAGCGGACAGGCTAAGAAGAATTTCTTGGCCGACCTTCAGGCTGCAAAGGATGCTAAACTCGGTGCAAAGGTAAGTCCTGAAGAGGCTGCAGCGTTCAAGCATGCTAAGGCAGACGCCATTGTCTCTCCTGTTAAGGGACAACTCTTCTGGGAGTTCCAGGGTGATGGTGAGGCTGCTCCAGCCATCGAACCATTCATTGGTAAGGAATATAAGGAAGGCGAAGCATTCTGTTATGTTCAGGCTCCATGGGGTGAGTTCGTAACTGTTCCTGCTGCCCTCGGTGGTAAGTTGGTTGAAATCAACGCTAAGCAGGGTGCTAAGGTTAATAAGGGCGATGTTATTGCTTACATCGAAAGAGAGCACGACGCATAAAGAAACAATATCATAATGACTGAGCTACGGTTCTTCGTTCATGGCGGCACGAGCTGTCTGAGTGGGGAGGCGTGGCTCTTTTTTGTTGTATGGACTATCAAGCAATCATTCAGAAGTATTATCCAGAGGATAATGAGTTGCGTCATATCCTCCTTGTTCACAGTCGGTCTGTAGCAGATAAGGCACTTGCCATAGCCGACCAACACCCTGAACTCTCCCTCGATAAACAGTTTCTTGAGGAGGCTGCCATGCTACATGATATCGGTATTATCCGTTGTAATGCACCTGGTATACAGTGCTTTGGTACCGAGCCTTACATTTGTCATGGGCGTATCGGTGCTGAAATGTTACGTGCCGAGGGCTTCCCTCGTCATGCTCGTGTCTGTGAACGACATACGGGGGCGGGGATTACTCGTAGTCAGATTATAGCTCAACAGCTTCCTTTACCAGCCCAAGACTTCTTACCAGAAACGATGGAAGAGAAAGTTATCTGTTATGCTGATAAGTTCTTCTCAAAGACTCATCTTGATAAAGAAAAGACTGTTGAACAAGCTATTGCGAGTCTTTCTAAGTTTGGAGAAGAGGGAGTTGAACGCTTTCGAGAGTGGGTCAAGATGTTCTAAAACAGTTTTTGACCGCCTCTTATAGTCATTCCATGCAGGGAAAATAGCAGTTGTTTCGTCTATGACCTACGCTTATTCAGCTGATTTAATATACGCATAATAGTTTTAATCATTATTTCTTTGTACTTTTGTAGTATGATAAGAAAGAATCCATATACAGAGGAGAAATATAATCATTATCGGGTGACAGAGCCGGCTCCGTTGCTTGAGTGGCTACTTGCTAATCTTAAGGAAAGTAAGAGTAAGGTGAAGGCTACACTACAGAACCGTGGTATTAAGGTGAATAGTAAGTGTATTACGCAGTTCGACCATCCGCTGAAAGTAGGCGACAAGATTTCTGTCAGTAAAAGTAAGAAGAACGACCTCTTCCGCAGCCGCTATGTAAAAATTGTCTACGAAGACCGTTTCTTGGTTGTAATAGAGAAGAATATCGGTATTCTTTCGATGGCTGCTGGCCACTCTTCATTGAATGTGAAGACAGTTCTCGACGACTATTTTCATAAGACAAAACAGAAGTGTTCGGCGCATGTAGTCCATCGTCTCGACCGTGACACATCGGGACTGATGATTTATGCTAAGGATATTCAGACAGAGCAACTACTGGAACATGACTGGCATAATATTGTCTACGATCGTCGTTATGTTGCTGTAGTCAGTGGCGAGATGGAGCAGGATGAGGGCACGATAGCCAATTGGTTGAAGGATAATAAGTCCTATGTCACTTATAGCTCACCAGTAGATAATGGGGGAAAGTATGCTGTGACACATTTCCATGTGCTCGATCGTACAGTCTCACACAGTCTTGTAGAGTATCGATTGGAGACCGGACGTAAGAATCAGATACGTGTTCATTCTGCCGATATGGGTCATCCTGTGTGTGGCGATGTTAAGTATGGTAACGGAGACGACCCTCTTCATCGTCTCTGTCTACATGCCTACGTACTCTGTTTCTACCATCCTATCACCCATCAACGTATGGAGTTCGAGACGCCAGTACCTGCTATGTTCAGACACTTGTTCAAATAAAGCATGCTTGAATGGAGAATTTACAGTATTTCATAGCCCTCCTTGCCGTATTAGTTATCGGTCTTATCCTTATTAAGAAGATAACTGGTTGCATCTTTCGCATCGTTATTACGCTTGCAATTCTTGCTTTTGCCTATTGGGCTTTGACTGGTTCACACGTCCTTTAGACGGTCAGTAATAGTTTATTTACGTGAGAAGAAATATTTTTTCTCACGTAAATAATTATTTATTTTCATGAAAGTAAATCTTTTCTTTCATGAAAGTAATTCCTTCGCCGAGCCCCATTTAGGTTCGACATTTCTGTCTTTTATTAATATAATAAGGTGAGGTAGCTGTAGAGTAAAGGCCTACCTCCTTAGCTTGTTATGCCTTTTAGAGGTTGACTTATAGGTAGTTATCTTTCTACTTAATACTTATTAAACGCAAAAAGCCCTGTTCCTTTTCGCCTTATAGATAGTAGGCAAAGGGGAACAGGGCTTAGTTTTTTAGTCTTATTATATGTTGGTTATTTAGTCATAGCAGGGTAGAGTACGAACGCGAAACTTGTTGGCTTAACTGGTACACGATACTTCTCAGCAACACCAGGACCACATGTAGCAGTACCAACACCACTCTGGTTAGCATCTAAGTGTACGGTTAGCAGACCGTCACGTGAGAGTTGGTTGATATGCGTTGCACGGTCGATAACACTGTCAGAGAATGGAGTCACAGAGAATTGGAATGGTGTCTTTGCGGCTACCATAAGGCGGTTACGTGTGTCAGAGAGCGACATCCAGCGCACATCAGTACGATTACCCGTTGCTTGTGGCTTTACATAATAGTGGAACATAGCCTCAGCTGTCGTCTTGTAGTGCCCAATCAATCCAGCTTCCTTACGGTCGTTATAAGTCTCAATATCGCCACGACCATTGTATTCAACCTTGCCGAACGTGTCCTTTACACGGAAGGTAAGACCGATGCGAGCAAGCGACTTGACGGCAGCAGTGTCTGGTGTGAAGTCTACCTTCACGGCTAATGCACCGTTCTTCTGTGGTTGATAGGTGAAGACAGCCTTACCGATTATGTTGCCATTCTTGCCTATCACGTCAGTTTCAGCACGTGTTATGTCTTTACTTCTACTAATCTTTGTAACTTTCTGACTAATAGAGTCGATGCCATCCTTACGCCAAACTCTTACACCATGTTGGTCGCGACCATCGTTATCGGTGGCTGGCCGGTATAGACTTAAGCTCAATGGAGTATTGAGGAACTCTTGGTTGCCACTCTTTAATGAGGTCAACTCGCCCGTTGTCTCATCTACTTTGTAGGTCATGCGCTGCTTCTCACGCGGGAGGAAGGCGGTGCAGTCATTAGCTTTCTTTAGTACAAATTGGTCGTAAGCCACTACGTCATTCTTCGTGATGATAAGTGCATCGCTGGCAGGCTGCCATGCGAGGTTGAGATAGAGTTCCTTCTGTGTGCCAGTAGCAACAGATGGCAGCATGATTGTCGTAGACTCGTGTGGCGCACAGTCTACGTGTTGTGTACCCTTTGAAACGATATTACCGTTTTCGTCTACAACCTGCCAGTTAAGTTGATATTCATTCAGATTGGTGAAATCAAACCAGTTCTTAACCTTTATCGTAATCCCTTTCTCGGTTGAGACGAGCTTAGACTTGATGTTCTGATAGATTTTCTTTACCTCAGAGAGATGTGGGTGAGGGGTGCGGTCGGCAGCGATAAGACCATTAGTACAGAAATTGTCAAAGCTTGGTACGTCCTTTGGACCGTAGTCACCACCGTAGCTCCAGTACCAGTTGCCGTACTTGTCTACCTCACGGAACGACTGGTCGACCCAGTCCCAGATACTTCCACCCTGTAAGATAGGCTCCGACTCGATTAAGTCCCAGTAGTCCTTCATGCCTCCACAGCTGTTACCCATAGCGTGAAGATACTCGCACATGATGTAAGGACGTGTTATGTCGGTACGTTTTGCGTATGCTTTCATGTGGTAGAGAGACTGATACATAGGACAATAGATGTCTGTATTGAAATTCTCCTCAGCTCGCTCATACTGAACAAGACGTGTCTTATCAGCATTCTTCAGCCAGCGGTAGGTGTTTTCAAAGTTCACTCCGTTACCAGCCTCATTACCCAATGACCAGATGATGATACTTGGATGATTCTTAGAACGCTCATACATGCGACGCGTTCTGTCCATGTGAGCCTTCAACCAAGTACTGTCTTTTGCCAAAGACTCCTTACCATAGCCCATTCCATGAGACTCGATATTAGCCTCGTCGATGACATACAACCCGTATTTATCACATAGTTGGTACCAATAAGCATCGTTAGGATAGTGTGAACAGCGCACGAGGTTGATGTTATTCTGCTTCATCAAGCGGATGTCCTGTTCCATAAGTTCCTTGCTCACGGTGCGTCCCAACTGTGAATGTTCATGTCTGTTAGCACCCTTCACGAGGATAGGTGTACCGTTCACGCACAGTTGTTTGTTCTTAATCTCAATCGTTCTGAAGCCCACCTTACTGCCAGTTTGCTCGGTGATATTGCCGTTCTGGTCTTTTAATGTAATAAGTAAGGTGTAGAGGTTAGGGTGTTCAGCACTCCAAGCAGCAACGTTCTGAACTGTTTTTGGGGTGAAATCTACCATTTCATCGTTGTTCTTGCCATTGACAGCCATGTCTTCTGAGAGTACAGTATTGCCTTTTTCGTCAGTCAGAACATAACTTATAGTACCATTGCCAGCCCCCTTAATATTAGTAGAAAGGCTGAAATTACCCTTGAAAGAACCGTTATCTTGCTTGTCAACACCTGCTGCTACGTTGTAATCAGCAATATACTGGGTTGGAGTAGCATAGAGATAAACATCCTGTTCGATACCACTTATGCGCCAATAATCCTGACATTCGAGGTAAGAACCTGCTGCCCAACGATAGACCTCCATAGCAATAGTGTTCTCGCCATCGTGTAGATACTTTGTAATATCCCATTCTGACGGCATCTTCGCACCCATGTTATAACCAATGTATGTGCCGTTAATCCACAGATAGAAGAACGACTTAACTCCCTCACAACAAAGAACTATGCGGCGACCCTTCCATGTTGAAGGGATAGTAAACGTACGTCGGTAGGAGCCAACTTCGTTTTGTGCGTATGGAACGAGGGGAGGGTTCTTCTTAAACTGGAAGAGTTTATCATCAAATTCGTAGGTCTCATTGACATAGATAGGTAGCCCATAGCCCTGACGCTCCCAGTTTCCTGGTACGTTAATGTCGTTCCAACCCTGCACGGCAAAGTCGTTTTGGAAAAAATCCTTTGGTCTTTTATCTGGATTCTTGGTCCAATGGAATTTCCATTTGCCGTTGAGTGTCATGTAATAAGCCGACTGCTCATATCCACCTGGTTGTTGTAACTTATCAACCGAACTGTATGGTAGGACGTAGGCATGCGGTTCCACTTTATTTAAACCTGTTGTGTACTGACTCTGCCACTCTGGGTAAGTGGTCTGTGCAGACATGCACAGTGGAGTAAACGCTCCAATGAGGAGTGCATAAAGTTTGTTCATGTTTATGTTAGGAATGTGTTTGTTTTCTGTTGATTTAGTCGAGTCCCAGCAAAGAGACCACTCTCTAAATACCCTATTTAGAGAGTGTTATCTCCTTGTCGTGGATGGTGTAATGGAAAGAAATGGTATAAGAAAGTCCGTCTAAGACGTTTTCTATATCCTTATTCCTCTTGATCACACCTGTATAAGTCTTTTTGTGGTCTAACTTAGAGTCTATGGTTATCTTGTAGTCATAGAGCTGCTCGAGTATACGAGCAATCTCTTTGAGTTGCATGTTATTGAACGGTATCATGTTATCACGCCATACTGCGTCAGCAAGGGCGTAGCTGTCTTCTTTCGTGATAGTCTTAGAGTCTTTGCTAATCGTAGCTTTTTGGTTAGGGTGAAGGATAACTTTTCCCTCGCCATTATGCCCAGTCACCTCAAGTTTACCTTCTATCAAGCTGATAACATCTTTACCTTTAGCCCCTTGGTCTTTGAAGTTGAAGGTTGTTCCTAACACCTTTGCAGACGAAGCCTCACTACTAACAATAAATGGTTTTGCGGCATTCTTTGTGACATGGAACAACGCTTCGCCTTTCAAGTTCACCTTTCTTTCATTGCCTTCAAAGCTCTCTGCGTAGCTAATGGTAGCCCCTTTGTTGAGCCATACAGTTGAACTATCAGGTAAGACAACTTTCTTCACCTCGTTCAAAGCAGCGACAGTGATTGTTTCGGTGGACTGACGGAGATAAGCAAAAAGTCCTCCTCCAATCAAGAGAACTGCTACTATCATCGCTGCAGCATAACGGAAGAAATGTAATCTATTGTTTTTTATTGTATGTTCCTCGTGCTTATCAATCTGAGCAAATAATCTGTTCTCAGCCTCTTCGACTTTCTGTGGTGAGGCAACAGAGCTATTCTTTCCTAAATGGAATGCCAACTCCATCTCGAAGAGTTCCTTTTGATTCTCCTCCGAGTCTGCCAACCACTGGGCTAACTGTTCCATCTCTTTGGCCGTTGCCTTACCAATAAGATAGTCTTTGATGGTTTTGTTGTTTATTTTATTCATTCTTCTTCTCTTTCAACTAAGGCTTGTTGCCTTTAAAACTTTGGTCGGTAGTTTTCCAACCAGTCATTGTTATAACAACCTAAAAGCCCTTTTTACGTAATAGTAAATAATAAAAAATGTTATAGAAGTTACTGTTTTGTAAGTTTGAATACGTGTTTACCATAGCGTTTCCATTGTTAATGTGGATTTCTTTTCATGATGAAAAATATTTTTCTTCACGACAAAAAATATTTTTCTTCACGACAAAAAATATTTTTTTTCATGAAAATAATTTCAGCAAGAAGGTGTTCTCTCCTACGATAAAGACTTTATGAATGACGTTTCAGCCTTGCTCTTAGCGTCTTCACAGCCTTGTAAAGATGCACTTCAACCGTGCGGATTGAGATACCTAACTGTTCTGCAATCTCCTTATTCTTCTTGTCATGCTGATAACTCAGTATGAAGACCTCACGACATTTGGCTGGTAGTTCTCCGATAGCATCATTGATTTGCTTCCTTGTCTCCAACCCCTCGATATAATTCATCACGTCGTTCGTTTCAGGGTTATAGTAGTCTAACTTGAACTGGGTAACCTTCTTTACGCTATCGGCATGATTATTGACAACGGTGCGATGCTTAATGACGTTAAGTGCTTTGGTATAGACGATACGATATAAGAAGGCTTTAATATGGCTTTCATCGTCAATATCCTCCTTGCGCTTCCATAGTTCCATAAAGGCTTCTTGTACGATATCTTCTGCCTCATCGTCTTGTACAAGACGAGTAGCATAGAAGGAGAGCGAAGGATATAGTGCTCTAAATATCTGTCGAAACCTTTGTTCTGGTAATGTCATTGTTTATTCTTTAACCCTACTTAGTCTGTTTTAGTCCTGTCAACAGTTACCTTTTTGCGATAGTCATAGCAGGAGAATTCTAATAATTATGAACAAAGATACACTATTTATGCTTGTTAAGACGAATGAAGGGGTTAATTTATGTGAAATGGGAGCATGTCAACCTTATTAAATAAAGATAATTGACTATCTTTGTGTATGTAAACTTGATGTTTTGTTAGTGTAATGTAATATTAATACTATTTGAACTGATTTACATGGTGATAGTTAGTCGTCTGAAAGTATTACTTTCCCTCAGAATGATTATGTGTGCCTTTCTCTTGTTGATAGGTGTACATAGTGGTTCTGCGCAGGTGTCACTAACAACAAACCAAACCAACTTAAAGACAGTTATTCAGCGTATAAAATCGAAGACAAAATATCGTTTCTTTTATGATGATGAACTGAAAAAGCATAAAGTTAATGCTGTTTCTATCAGTAATTTATCTATTGACTTTGTTTTAGACAGACTTTTTGAAGGTACAGGGATAACGTATAAAATAATTGATAACGTCATTTATTTAAAGAAAGAAAAACGACCTGTTCAAAGTATAGAAACTAAAGAAAAGGGGACAACTGTGCGTCAGCATGTAGAAAAACCATTTGTTGCTCCTACAATATACGCTTACTATGGTCAGATACAAGACATATCGGGAAACCCACTCATCGGTGCTACTGTAATGATAAAAGGCAGTTCTAAGGTGAGTACGGTATCTGATTTAGAAGGTAAGTTTGTACTTAAAACAGAACGTCCAAGTCCTGTGTTGATGATTTCTTGCATAGGCTTTGAAACGATAGAGAAGCGTGCTGAGAGTCGAGAAAACCAACTCTTTGTCTTAAAGGAGAGCCTTTATGAGTTAGACAATATCTTTGTGACTGCCTTGGGTATAAGCCGTTCTCGCCCTGCGCTGAACTACAATGTCAAGCAGATGGACGGTGAAGACCTTAATAAAGTGAAGACAGCTAACTTTGTTAATGCCTTAGCAGGAAGGGTCGCTGGTGTGTTTGTTAACGAGTCAGCAGCAGGAATGGGTGGTGCGGCAAGGGTTGTCATGCGTGGTCCAAAGTCTTTGGCACAGAGCAACCAGCCCCTTTATGTAGTCGATGGTATTCCCATTAACAATCGAAGTAATGACGATATAAAGAGTGGTATCTACTCTTTACAGCCCAGTTCAGAAGGTATATCGGACATCAATCCAGATGATGTAGAGAGTGTGTCCGTACTTAGCGGTGCAGCTGCAGCGGCTCTTTATGGGTCGGCAGCAGCGCAAGGAGCAGTGATGATAAAGACAAAGTCGGGTAGAGTAGGGAAGACCTCTGTAGAGCTTTCTACAAGTACTCAGTTCCTTTCGCCCTTTGTCTTACCTGCATTTCAGAATGAGTATGGCAACAGAAGTAATGAGATGAAGTCATGGGGGACGAAGCGTCTTTCACAAAAGGAGGATTACACACCTAACGACTTCTTCCGAACTGGATTAAACCAAACCCATAATGTCGCTCTGACAGCAGGTACTGAGCGTAATCAAGTGTATCTGTCATTGGGTTCGACCACCGTACATGGCATTATACCGAACAATGATTTCCACCGGTATAACTTCTCGTTTAAGAACGTGTTTTCAACCTTCCATGATAAGTTAAGGCTTACCTTCTCTTTTAAGTACATCAAAGAGAATGATAAGAACATGTTGGCTCAAGGACAGTATTTCAACCCTCTCACCTCAGTTTACCTCTTTCCACGTGGTGAAAGCTTTGATGCTGTGAAATCATTTGAGGTGTTTGATGTTGCACGTAATGTCTATCTGCAGAATTGGAGCTATGGAGATGACCTAAAGATGCAGAACCCCTATTGGGTTGCCAATCGTATGGTGAAGACGACAAAGCGTAATCGTTACCTCACAGACCTTAGCTTAAAGTATGATGTAACAAGGGCTTTCTCACTTGAAGGAAGACTCCGTTGGGATGAAGCTATCAATAAGTTAGAAGACAAGCGATATGCTTCAACACTTGACATCTTCACCCATTCGCCCTACGGATATTATAGTTATAGTAGGGCGAACGACCGTTCTATCTATGTAGACATCATGGCTAATATCTCAAAACAATGGACTGACCTGTCGTTTATAGCCAATGTTGGTAGTGCTTTCACCCATACATCCTATGATATAACAGGTTTTCAAGGAGGATTGAAACCACCATCAAACCTCTTCACACCCAATGCCATTGATTATAGTAGAGTGTCGGGCGACAACCGTCCTATCTTCGATTTGACTCGACACGCAATCCATTCCGTACTCGGCAGTGTAGAGTTAGGATGGCAGGAGAAAGTCTATCTGACTGTGACGGGACGTAATGACTGGGACTCATCACTAAGTAATACAGCACAACAATCCTTCTTCTATCCCTCAGTGGGTATGTCGGCTATCCTCTCAAAGATGCTGAAACTACCTGCGTTTGTTGATTTCTTGAAATTCAGAACATCGTGGGCTTCAGTTGGTTCAGCCATCTCACCTAATATATCTTCAGCTTGGCGATATGAGTATATACCCTCAACAGGTACGTATCATACGGTCACCTATAAGTTTCCAGACAATTTCTATCCAGAGCGTACGAACTCCTTAGAGGCGGGCGTGACCGCAACCCTGTTTAAAGAAGCACTGTCTGTGAAGTTTACGCTTTATCAGTCAAATACAAAGAATCAGACCTTCTTACGGCAAATCACACTTGGTGGCGCTTATAATCGTGAGTATATACAGGCAGGAAACGTTCGAAACAGAGGGCTTGAACTTACTGTTGGTTATAATAAGAAATGGACTGATAGTCGCTGGTCTGTGAACATGAGTTATAGTATGAACCATAACCGGATAGTCAGACTACTTGATAATCCAAACGAGACACTGCGACAAGGCGGACTAAACGGATGTGAAGTTATCTTGACACAAGGTGGGACAATGGGCGATCTCTATACATTTACTGGTTTTAAGCGCAATCAGCAAGGTGACATCCAAGTGAATGCTGATGGACAGGTGATGCAGATAGAGCTACCCACACCACGTTTAGTAGGCTCTGTCTTACCGAAAGCTCACCTTGGACTGAACAATACTTTCTCATGGAAAGGCTTAGAGTGTAGACTGCTGATAACAGCCCGCTTGGGAGGAGTCTGCGTCTCACAGACACAAGCCTTCATGGATTCGTATGGCGTATCACAGAAGACTGCTACGCAAAGAGATAACGGTGGTGTAGTTGTTGGCAGTCAGTATGTTCCGACAGAAAGATATTACACCGTCGTGGGAGGTGAGACACCAATTTGGGATGAGTATGTTTATGATGCTTCTAATGCCCGAATAAAGGAAGTCTACCTTAGTTACACCTTCGACAAACTGATACGTGGAGCAAAGGTGTCAGTGGCATTGACGGCCAGAAACCTTCTGATGTTGTATTGTAAAGCACCTTTCGATCCAGAGGCAACTCCCTCTACGGATATTTATTATCAAGGCTTCGATTATTTCATGCAGCCAAGTCAACGCTCATTGGGATTTAGTATCAACGTTAAACTCTAAGGTTATGATGGTTAGTAGAAAGTTATTTCTCCTCTTCTTATGTTTACCAGCAATCTTCCCTTCATGTACGGGACGTTTTGTTGATATCAACCGTCCGGGTAGTAAACTGTCGCCAGATGAGTTAAAGCGGGACAACTATGCCGTTGGTTCCTTCCTTATTCAGATGCAAGGAGTGGCTTTTCCAGAGCAGGAGAATGCCTATCAGACGATGATAGACTTTGTGGGTAATTATTTGGGACGATACACAACCTACACGAAGGAATTGCCGAAGAACCATACACTTTTTAATGCCAGTAATGCGTGGTGTGCGTGGCCTGCCTCTTACGCTCCACCTATTGTGTCGGCCTTTAACGAGGTTGTTAAACTGAATGGTAAGGAGAATATTTCATACGCATGGGCTTTGATACTTCGTGCACAAGCTTTCCTGCGGTTTACAGATATCTACGGACCCTTTCCGCTCAGTATGAATAATGGCAGTGACGAGGTCTATTCTTCTCAGCGTGACATCTATTTACAATTGATAAACGACCTGAATGAAGCAACTACTCTTATCGATTCAGACACACATCTTGCGCAAGAACGAGAGACGTTGGCGTCCTACGACCTTGTCTATAAGGGCGATTTCAATCAATGGCGTAAGTTTGCTAATTCGCTCAAATTGCGTATTGCTGTGCGTATAAGTAGTGTAGAGCCTGTCATGGCACGCTCTTTGGCTGAACAAGCGGTCAGGGATGGCGTCATAGAAGAGAATGAAGACAACTGTACGATAAGTTATCATAAGTCGGGTTTATGGACTACTGCCGTCTCGTGGGGCGATAGTCGTATCTGTGCTGACATTGAGAGCTATATGACAGGATACAAAGATCCACGCATGAGTAAGTATTTCTTACAGCCAATCTCTACTGGTGTACGTAGATTTATAGGCTGTCGTGCGGGTGCTCCGATAGGGAGTAATGTTGTTGCGAAGCGACTTTACTCCACTGTTAATGTGTCTCAAACAACACCAGGGATATGGCTCACCGCCTCTGAAATGGCTTTTTGCAAGGCCGAGGGAGTCTTGCGAGGATGGAATATGGGCGGAGGTACGGCCAAAGAATATTATGAAGAAGGTATCAGACGTTCGTTTAGTCAATGGGATGCAGATGGAGTTGCAACCTATCTAATGGATAATACGTCAACAGAAGCTAATTATATTGATGCTATAGGGGGCTATGGTGGAGATGCTGTGAAGGTCTCTACGATAACAATAAAATGGGATGATAATGCAACTATGGCTGAGAAGATGGAGCGACTGATAACTCAGAAATGGATAGCACTATACCCCAATGGACAAGAGGCATGGAACGAGATTCGTCGTACGGGTTATCCTCATATATTTGCTATACCCCAGACTACAAACGGCTATACGCTCTTGACGCCCAATAGAATACCCTTCGATAAGAATCAACAAATCTATAATCGACAAAACTATACCAGGGCTGTGGAACTCTTAGGTGGTCCTGATGATTATGCAACACGCATGTGGTGGCAGAGATAGCACCTTATAGTAGGTTAGGCAATGACCATCATGATACTATTCAACTTGTTCTTATAGTGGTAATAAGCCTTAATTCTTGGGATACGGAGGATTGACACACAAGGTGTAGAGGCTTATCCCGCATGTTACACAACATAAAACAAGATATAGACTATCGTAGGAGAAGGAATGGCTGAAGCTTAAGAAAGAATAAGATAATCCTGTGTTAAATTACAGTCGAAGCCTTTAGAGACTCTGTGTTTTTTCCTTTACAACGTTTGGTAATCTCTGCTTTTATGTTTACCTTTGTTCTTTGAACATAACAATCATATTATTACCAAATTATCTTTCGGCTATGGAGAAGAAATATTTTGCCCCTTCTGAACTGATTATAAATGCAGATGGGAGTGTATTCCACCTACATTTGAAACCAGAGAACCTTGCAGATAAGGTCATACTCGTTGGTGACCCAGGGCGTGTGGCACTCGTTGCTTCACACTTTGAGAATATAGAATGTGAAGTATCCAACCGTGAGTTCCGTGCTATCACTGGTACTTTTCGTGGAAAAAGAATCACCGTCTTGAGTACGGGTATTGGTTGTGACAATATAGATATTGTAGTAAACGAACTCGACGCACTTGCTAACATCGACTTTAAGACACGTACTGAGAAAGAGACATTACGCCAGTTGACATTCGTGCGCATCGGTACTTGTGGTGGCCTGCAGCCTTATACACCTGTTGGAACATACATTGCATCTGCCAAGAGTATTGGTTTTGACGGCTTGTTGAATTTCTATGCTGGTCGTAATCAGGCTTCTGACCTTACGTTTGAAGCTGAGTTTAAGAAGCAGGTGGGATGGGACTTGCAGATGGGTAACCCTTATGTAGCTTGTGCGGATAAGGAGTTATTGGATAGAATAGCGTCTGATGATATGGTACGTGGCGTGACGATTGCTTGTGGAGGCTTCTTTGGACCACAAGGACGTGAACTTCGTCTACCATTGCAGGACCCTAAATTGAATGAAAAGATAGAAAACTTCTCTTATAACAATATGCAAGTAACTAACTTCGAGATGGAGTCTTCGGCTCTTGCTGGCCTTGCAACGCTCATGGGACACAAGGCTGTAACCGTCTGTATGGTTATTGCCAACCGCCTTGCTAAGGAAGCTAATGCAAGCTATAAGAATACGATAGATGGCTTGATAGAGAAGGTGTTGGAGAGAATATAAAACTCTTTATGAGGATAGTTACTTGGAATACTTTTGGTATTAGGACAGCTTTGCCAAATCTTCAGATGATGTTGAAAAGCTGTACTCCTGATGTCGTATGTTTACAAGAAACTAAAATAAGAGATGTATATGCCAATTTTGACTTTAATGGCTATCAACAGTATTGGAACGAGTCAACAGACTTTGCACATTTAGGTACTGCTCTTCTTTCAAAATCAAGTTCTCTCGTAGCTGTTACAAGTGATAACTTTGATGTGTATTACGACAAAGGTAATGTCATTGTTGCTGAGTTAAAGGAAACTTATGTTGTATGTGTTTATGTCCCTTACGCAGGGGCAATGGGTATAACAAGAGATAATAGACACTGTTGGTATAAGTGTTTTCAAAGTCTTATTCATCAATTACAGCAAAATAAACCATGTATTATATGTGGTGATTTCAATGTTGTACAACATGAAGAAGATACTTGGGATAAGGCTGCTATAAACACATCTTTGGCTTGTTTTACTGCTGAAGAACGTGTAGAAATCGAAAAGTTTGTTCAGGAAGAACAGTTGGTAGATGTCTATCGTTATCTGTATTCAGATACTGAAAGTGAGGGATTTACTTATTTCCCATTTGGGGCTGAGTATAGAAAGAATAAGAAGGGGTATAGAATAGACTTGTTTCTCATTAGCAAACAATTAATCAATAAGGTTGTTGACTGCTATCCATTACAGGATGTAGAAGGCTCATGTAATGTCCCTCTCTTACTTGATATAGATATATAACAATAATAAAATGAATTCAAAGAGTATATTTTTATCTACTTCTGATACGGTGTGTTCTCTTGCTACTCAGCCTGGCGGGGCTATAGGAGTTATCCGTGTGAGTGGCGATGAGGCTATAGAAATAACGGATAAGGTCTTTCGTAGTGTACGTGGACGGCATTTGCTAAATGCAAAAGGGAATACCTTATATTATGGCGAAATCCTTGATAAGGAGAGGAATACCATTGATGATGTTCTGGTTAGTGTCTTTCGTGCGCCTCATAGTTATACGGGTGAGGACAGTACGGAGATATCTTGTCATGGTTCTGCTTATATTCTTAATCAGGTTGTTAAGGCACTTATTGATGCTGGATGTCGCCAGGCTCAACCAGGAGAGTACACCCAACGGGCCTATCTGAATGGTAAGATGGACCTTAGTCAGGCTGAGGCTGTGGCCGACCTCATTGCAGCTTCAAACCGTGCTACGCACAAGGTAGCATTGAGTCAACTTAAAGGTCATTTCAGTTCGGAGCTATCAATCCTGCGTGAACAGCTGTTGAAGATGACATCCTTATTAGAGTTAGAGCTCGACTTCTCCGACCATGAGGAGCTTGAGTTTGCTGATCGAACAGAATTAAAAGCATTAGCAGAGACGATACATCAAAAGATTAAGACACTCACAGACTCCTTTGAAACAGGTAAAGCATTGAAGAAAGGTGTACCTGTAGCCATAGTTGGTAAGACAAATGTGGGTAAGTCGACCCTTTTGAATTGTCTCCTTCACGAAGAGAAAGCCATCGTGTCGAATATTCATGGTACAACTCGTGATGTCATTGAAGATACGACAGAAATTAAAGGAGTTACTTTTCGTTTTATAGATACGGCAGGCATACGGCATACTAACGACCAAATAGAGAAGTTAGGGATAGAACGTGCATATCAGAAGATGGATGAGGCAGCCATTGTTTTATGGGTTGTTGATGAGCAACCAACAGCAGAAGAGTGTGCTGAAATGCAACGTCTGACACAGGGGAAGCACTTGATTACTATCTTTAACAAAATAGATAATAAGACAGTTGAGTCCAAGCTAAAAGGGGAGGATTTGCATATAGTCTATATCTCTGCAAAGTTAAAGCAGAATATAACAGCCTTAGAAGAAGCTATTTATCAAGCGGCTGATATTCCTGAGATAAACGAGAACAGTGTTATCATTACTTCTGCACGCCATTACGAAGCATTAACTCATGCCGATGAGTCTATCCTAAGAGTGATAGAAGCACTTGATTTAGGACTTAGTGGCGACCTTGTTAGTGAGGACTTACGCATCTGCCTTTATCAACTTGCTGATATCACAGGTGGCCAGATTACCCCACATGAAGTACTTGGAAATATCTTCAAGCACTTTTGTATTGGTAAGTAAGGGTTTAAGATAGTTTACCCATGTTGCATCGTAACTCTTTTTTATTGAGAGATATAACCCTCTTGATCATAACCTTTACGCTCATGATGAATGAGGTCTATCAATTGTTGGATTTCTCTTCTGTCTGATTTAATATCTTTATAACGAGCATATTGTTCGTTATAACGCCTTGCTGAACCATAGCTTAACCGTGAGGAGATATCTTCTGGGATTAAGAGAGATGTGCGTCCTATGCCTAAATGCTTCTGAAACTCAGACAGGAATATATGAATACCAGCCAAATCAAAGTCGCCAAAGTGGATATATAGATTGGGAATAGATGCCAGCCATTCTCTGAGATCAGTTGATTGTGGATAGCGTGAGACGAACAGTACCTTTTGTGAAAGTCTGTGTTTATGTAGGTACTCATCGAAGAAGAGCCTTTGTTGACGTACTTTCCTAAAATTCTCCATATTTTCAATTCCAATGATAATCACATCATTTGGAATTGTAAAAGTTCTCCAATCAGAAACAAAGTAGAAACATCCTTCTTGCGGATTGATGATAAATGGCTCTTCATTCAATCGACATTCAATAGGCTCATACGTGTTCACTGGGAATCCAGGACACGAACGTACAGTCACGAGCTTAGAGTTTCCTGTCTCGCTTGCCATAGAACTTCTTGAGTCGAAATTATCGACAT
>ENA-OWLR01000209-OWLR01000209.1-metagenome-genome-assembly--contig:-NODE-209-length-18097-cov-6.620330_pt1 | contig 18097 bp, 14 predicted proteins | sample MGYA00245352_ERZ651110 | MGnify/ENA primary metagenome ERZ651110 (study PRJEB26857, sample SAMEA4031765) | metagenome | biome: human; feature: oral; material: saliva | place: Philippines | collected 2014... | reverse complement strand
TACTTCTACCCTCTTTGAGAAACATTTCGAGTGTTTGTTGTTGTTCCTCATCCAGGTCTATATCGTATGCTTGATTACGTTGAGTTTGCCTCTGCTTCCATCTCTTGAATTGTTCCTTGTATGATTCTTTGGAGCAATCAAATACTGGTGATTCTGTTATCAGAGAATGATAACTATAATTGTCTCTGATAATAAGGCGATGATAGATGAAGCGAAGTGCAGCACCTATATGAACTAATATTAAGCCTATAAAGCCTCCAACAATGTCATGCATAGTTAGTTACCACCTTCAACTATTCCGAAAGAAGAGGAGATTAAATAAAGCAATTTGTTTAATCATAAATTCTTTAATCTTTATAATCTGCTATACCTAATCTATTTCCAGAAGGGTCATCGAACTCAACAGCCCACCCAGTCTTAATTCTGAATGGCTCTGAATGAAAGGTAAGACCTTTTGCTTTCAATCTATCGTATTCCGATTTGACATCATCAACTTCAATCCATAATGCTGGCTTAGCATCGGGAAATCGTTTAATATCTTTAATGATTAGAGCAGGTTCGTCCTTTCCGATTTGATAAGCAACCATTCCTATTTCTGAGAAGTCAAACTTTATAGCTAAGCCTAAGATATTTCCATAGAAGTGTTTGGTCGTATCAAAATCCTTAGCAGGAAAAAAATAATTGTCTGTTGTCATAATACTAAGTATTAGGAGTTATTATTGATTATATTATTGGGATTCTACCAATTTCTCTTTGTACGATGCAAGCGCCACCTAGGATCGCTCATCCATCATTTAGGCTGAAAAGAATATCTTTTTATTGCTTGATATTCTTCATACTCAATGCGATACGTTTGCGACGCATATCTACTTCGACGACACGGACACGGACGTGCTGATGAAGGCGTACGACTTGCGTGGGGTCGGTGACGAAGCGGTCGGAGAGCTGGGAGATGTGGACAAGTCCGTCTTGATGGACACCGATGTCGACGAAGACACCGAAGTTGGTGATATTCGTCACGATGCCAGGGAGTTCCATTCCTACGATGAGGTCGTTGAGGGAGTGGACGTTCTTGTCGAATTCGAATACCTCCACCTCTCCACGTGGGTCACGGCCAGGCTTCTCAAGTTCGGTGAGGATGTCGCGGAGGGTACCTCCCCCGACCCCTCCGAAGGGAGGGGAGGCAAGCTTGCGGATACTTCGCTGAGGTGTTGGGAAAGATTTAAAGCGCCCTTATCCTCTCGTGTGCGCATAGGTACTCCCCTCCTTTCGGGGAGGTTGGGTGGGGCTCCTCCCCTCCTTTCGGAGGGGTTGGGGGAGGCTTCACTCCCCCTCTCCTTTCGGAGAGGGGGGTGGGAGGTGAGGTATCTCTTGACATCAATTTCTGCCAAGAGTTTCTTATTGCCAATGAGATCCTTTATCGTACATTTCAAGTCCTTCGCCATTTGCTCAACGATGTGATAGCTCTCGGGATGAACGGCAGAGTTATCGAGTGGGTTCTTGGCATCGGGAATACGAAGGAAGCCTGCACACTGCTGGTAGGCAGTATCACCTAAACGCTTCACCTTCTTGAGCTGGGCACGTGAGGTGAAGGCACCATGCTCACGTCGGTAATCAATAATGTTCTGGGCGAGGGCAGGACCAAGTCCACTGACATATGTGAGCAGATGGCGGGATGCCGTATTGAGGTTGACTCCCACCTGATTGACACAGCTCATCACCGTCTGGTCGAGTGAATGCTTAAGCTTTGACTAGTCGACATCGTGCTGATATTGTCCAACACCGATACTCTTCGGATCAATCTTCACGAGTTCAGCGAGTGGGTCCATCAATCGTCTGCCAATGGATACAGCTCCACGTGTAGTTACATCTTCATCGGGAAACTCCTCACGTGCTACTGGAGAGGCGGAATAGATGGAAGCTCCATCCTCACTTACCACATATTTTAAGATGTTTCCAAAGTTATTTGCCGAGTTTTGGAGAATATTACTAATGAAAGTTTCAGACTCTCTGCTTGCCGTACCATTACCAATAGCTATAGCTTCAATCTTATAGGCGTTTATCATCCGTTGTAGGGCTTCTGTAGCTTGCCTAACTTGATTACGTGGTGGATGAGGATAGATAACCTCATGGTGCAGAAGATTACCTTGTGCGTCAAGGCAAGCTATCTTACATCCGTTGGCGAAACCGGGATCGAGAGCGAGAACACGTTTCTGGCCAAGTGGTGCAGAGAGGAGAAGCTGACGAAGATTTTCGGTAAAGACCTTGATAGCTTCATCATCGGCACGCTCCTTACTCAAAGTGGCAAACTCTTTCTCAATGCTAGGATTGATAAGGCGCTTGAAGGAGTCTTCAACAGCTTGGCTGACGAGAGTTTGACAGACTCCGTGTCCATGTACAAACTGACGAGTGAGGCGTGTGACACACTCCCCACTGTCAATTGAGATGCTCACACGCAGGATACCCTGTGCCTCACCACGACGCATAGCGAGTAGTCTGTGGCTATTGCATCTCCGGAGAGGTTCAGAGAAGTCAAAGTAATCAGAGAACTTCTGTGCCTCATCAGTATCCCTCATCTTCTTGATGACCTTCGACGTGATGATAGCCCTACGCTGATAAGCTGTGCGGACAGTATTGCGTGCTTGCTGGTTCTCGGAAACAATCTCGGCAATGATATCCAAAGCCCCCTCCAACTCCCCCGAAAGGGGGAGAGACAAACTTGCAAATACTTTGCTGAGGTGTTGCGGAAGATTCAAAGTACCCTTATTCTCTCGTGTGCGCATAGGCACTCCTCCCCCTTCGGGGAGGCTGGGTGGGGCTCCTTCTCCCCGAGAGGGGAGGAGTGCAGATGGCGAGATTGCCCCAAAAGTTTCAGAAGTTAGTGCTCGTATGCTTAGAGATAAGCGTTCTTAGCGTCAAAGATTAGCGTTAGCAAACTCAAAGATTAACCTTAGCAAGGTCAGAAATTAGCGTTAGCAAGATCAGAGTCAAAGGTAAATGCACTACAAAAGATTCTGATTAATGTGATTAGGAGAACTTGGATTTCAAAAAAAAGAACATAGAAAAGAAAAAGAAGATTGCGTAATAACACACAACCTTCTCCTCTATTTCAGTGACGAAAATATCAATTAGAAGAAACTTCTACTTAATGATACCTTCTTCTTTAAAAATCTTCTTCAACGCCTGTACGCCACGCTCAACCTGCTCCTCTGTATGAGTAGCCATCAAAGCAAAACGAACAAGTGTATCTTGAGGTGCACAAGCAGGAGGAATAACAGGGTTGATAAACACACCTGCCTCATATGCCAACTTCGTTACAATAAAAGTCTTCTGTATATCACGAACATAAAGTGGAATGATCGGACTCTCAGTCTCACCAATCTCGAAACCCTCCTCCTTGAAACGCTTCAAAGCATAGTTTGTAACTTTCCATAAATGTTCTATACGCTCTGGTTCATTTTCCAAGATATGAAGAGCCTCTAAAGCCGCAGCTGTAGCTGAAGGTGTATTACTTGCAGAGAAGATGTATGTACGACATGTATGACGAAGATAATTGATTGTATCCTTGTCTCCTGCAATAAAACCACCTATTGATGCAAGACTCTTTGAGAACGTTCCCATGATCAAATCAACTTCATCTGTTACATGGAAATGATCACAAACGCCCCTACCCTGACGACCAAACACACCTAAACCATGTGCCTCATCAACCATAATAGAGCAGTTGTATTTATGCTTCAGTTTCACAATCTCTGGTAGATTAGCCAAATCACCTTCCATTGAGAAAACACCATCTACAACGATAAGTTTCACAGCCTCATGCGGAAGTTTCTGGAGAACACGCTCCAAATCCACCATATCATTATGCTTATAGTGAAGTTGAGTTGCGAAACTCAAACGACGACCATCAACAATACTAGCATGATCACGATCGTCGCAAATAATATAATCACCACGCCCAACAACCATTGCTAGAACGCCAGCATTGACTGAGAAACCAGTAGAGAAAACAAGAGCTTCATCCTTTCCTTCAAAAGCTGCAAGTTCTTTCTCTAATTGAACATGAAGATCCAACGTTCCATTCAAGAAACGACTACCTGCACAACCCGTACCATACTTGTCTAAAGCACGATGTGCTGCGTCTATAACACGCTGATCATTTGGCAGACCCGTATAGGCATTAGAGCCAAACATGAGAATCTCGTTTCCATCGATATCTGTAACTTCTGTTCCTTGCTTACTCGTAATCTCGCGGAAATAAGGATAAACTCCTGCTTCTATAAACTTCTGCGGATCACGGTAACTTTTGTACTTATCTTGTAACTGTCCCATTATATTTAATATGGTGTAGCCAACGACTACATAATAATTATTTTAGGTTGCAAAGATACTAACTTTGTACGACAAAAAGAACAATTTGATTAGAAAAGTGCTTTTTAAAGTTTTTTTCATACCACTTTCTCAATAAGATATAAGATTAATGTGTAACTTTGCCGAAGGAACTATACTCTGACCATACAGCACTATGAATAAGAAAAGAATCGTTTTCATTCTTAACCCTATATCAGGAACTATCAGCAAGGCTGGTATTCCCGATCTTATTGAAGAACGACTTAACAAAAGTGAATTTGATTACAACATATTAGAAACACAATATGCAGGGCATGCCACAGAGTTAGCAAAACAAGCAGTAAAAGATGGCGTCGATATTGTCGTTGCTGTTGGAGGCGATGGGACTGTAAACGAAATCGGTAAATCATTAATCAACACATCGACAGCTATGGCGATCTTACCCTGTGGGTCGGGTAATGGACTTGCACGCCATTTAAATCTACCGATGAACCTCAAGAAATGTATAGATATCATAAATGAATGCGAAATTAGAGCCTTAGATTATGGTATCATTAATGAGCACCCTTTCTTCTGTACCTGTGGTATGGGCTTCGACGCATTTATATCAATGCAATTTGCTCAAGCTGGTAAACGAGGACCTATCACCTACATGCAAAAAGTTTTGGAAGAAGGACTCAAATACCAACCAGAAACTTATGAGATAGAAGATGAAGATGGTGTCAAACGCTACAAAGCCTTCCTGGTATCAGCCGCCAACGCTTCTCAATATGGTAACAACGCTTACATAGCTCCTCAAGCTTCTATGAGTGATGGACTATTAGACATCATCATCATGGAACCTTTCGATATTATTGAGGCACCACAAGTAGCTATTGAACTCTTTAACAAAACTCTTGACAAGAACCTCAAAATCAAAACTTTCAAAGCAAAGAAAATACATATTCATCGAAAGAAAGAAGGAGTAATCCACTACGATGGAGACCCTGTACTTTCTGGTGCTGACGTTGATATATCTATTGTGTCAAAGGGAATCAACATCGTGATTAACCACAATGCTGATAAGACACGCAGGCAGCCCAATATACTACAAACAGCTTTCTCAGAGATTTTCTATAACATTGACTTAATGAGGCAGGATATCACCAAACAAAGTAGAAAGGTTCAAGCTATCAACAAGACAATATTACGTAAGTTGAATATATAACTGTACCAATAAGAAGAATGGGCTTTACACTAAAAAACTTTCATATCACCCAAGAACATTCTGCTATGAAAGTTGGCACTGATAGTATACTCCTTGGAGCATGGGCACAAGGTGGCGCAAGGATATTAGATATTGGAACAGGAACTGGACTTCTAGCATTAATGATGGCTCAGCGTTTCCCTAATGCCTACATTGATGCTATAGAAATCGACGCAAAAGCATTAGAAGATGCAACGACCAACACACTATTATCGCCATTTAATAATAGAATTAGTCTCATCCACACTTCACTACAAGAGTATCATCCAAGTACATTCCTCACAGACTTTGACCATATTTATGATGCGATTGTAAGTAATCCCCCCTACTTTATAAAATCACTAAAAAGTCCTTTACAAGGAAGAACTATTGCAAGGCACACAGACTCTTTAACTCCCCATGATTTACTACATCACGCATCACGCCTATTGAAAGATGGAGGACTTCTCTCTATCATCATTCCATCAGACAATAAAATTATTATAGAGTCAGAGGCTGTATTTTGTGGATTATCAACCACTAAAGTTGTTAATATAAAAACAAAAGATTCCAAGTCACCTAAACGATGTTTACTCGAATTTAAAAAAACATTAACCACACCGAAAGAAGAGACAAACGTAACATTAATGCAAGACAATGGAGAGCGTTCAGAGTGGTACCATCATCTTACTAAAGATTTTTACATTAAGTAAGAAAACAACTCATCACCATAGAATTGCATCAAGGTTACAAAACATTAAAGCACACTAATTCTTCTGTCTTTCGCTTTTATTTTGTAACTTTGCAAGCTAATATAGGTATAACAAAACTTTATGAAACAAAATAGCTCAATACAGATGTTTACAGATTACGAAGGCGACTTACCTGACTTAAATATCAAAGTTAATGGTGAAATCCCCATATTCGTAACCCGCAACCTCGTAATGTTCCCTGGAATCCTTTCCCCCATCCTTGTTGGAAGAAAGGCAACATTAGCATTGGTAAAATATTTGGAGAAAAATCCAGAAACCATCATTGCCATTGTAAGTCAGAAGGATAGCAATGTCAATGAGCCACAAGAGGACGACATCTATAAAACAGGTATCTATGCACGCTATGTACGTGCGTTTGATATGCCGGGCAATTATGAGGGAGATAATAAAACCATTATTTTACAAGGATTTGGCAAATGTCGTATCAAAGAGATAACGACCAAATCACCCTACATGAAAGGTTTTACTGAGGCGCTGCAAGAAGAAATGGATCCTAAGAAAGATAAGGAATTCATTACTGCTGTAGAAGACATGAAGTTAGTAGCTAAGGAGTATATTCATGGGAGCGAGGAAGTTCCTGACGATACTCAGCTTGCACTTGACAACATGGGCAACCCTATCATTGCTGTCAACTACACCTGCTCTACAATGCCTTTCCCCGTAGCTGATAAGATTCAAATGTTGGAAGAGAACTCCATAAAAGATCGTCTCTTCAGACTAATGAAGGTTTTAAACAGAGAAATTCAGTTCCAACATTTACGCCAAGATATTCGCTCAAAAACACGTGAGGATCTTGATGAACAACAGCGTGAATACTTCCTCCATCAACAAATTAAGAATATAAAGGAAGAACTTGGTGATGGCGATTCTGCACCAGATAAGAAGGAATTACTGGAAAAGGCAAAGAATAAGAAATGGTCACAAGATGTTGCTAAAATCTTCCAAAAAGAAATTGATAAGCTCGACACACTAAACCCTCAAAGTCCTGATTATAGCATACAAGTAAACTATCTTCAAACGATGGTAGCCTTACCATGGAATGAATATACAACTGATAATCTCGACTTAAAGCGTGCAAAACGTATATTAGACAAAGACCACTATGGAATGGAGAAAGTCAAGGAGCGCATCCTTGAATATATAGCTGTATTACAATTACGTGGCAGTCTAAAGTCTCCTATCCTCTGCCTTTATGGTCCTCCAGGTGTAGGAAAGACTAGCTTAGGAGTAAGTATTGCCGAAGCAATGAAACGTAAATATGTACGTGTATCGTTAGGTGGTTTACATGACGAGTCTGAAATTAGAGGTCATCGCAAGACTTACATAGGTGCTATGCCTGGTCGTATCATCAAGAACATACAAAAGGCAGGTTCTTCCAACCCTGTCTTCATCCTTGATGAGATTGATAAGATAACGCAAAACACCATTAATGGAGACCCCTCTTCTGCATTATTGGAAGTGCTTGACCCTGAACAGAATAGTGCTTTCCATGACAACTACCTTGACATAGATTATGACCTCTCAAAGGTACTTTTCATAGCAACAGCCAATGATCTCAATACGATTCCGAGACCCTTGTTAGATCGCATGGAATTAATCAATGTCTCAGGCTATATCACAGAAGAAAAGATAGAAATAGCAAAACGACACTTGATTCCAAAGGAACTTGAAAATACAGGGTTAGATCAGTTAGAAGTTAAACCAAAGTTTACAAAGAGCGCATTAGAAAAGATTATTGAAAGTTACACACGTGAGAGTGGTGTACGTCAATTAGAGAAACAAATCAATAAGGTAATGCGTAAATTAGCATTTGAACAAGCGATGAATGCTAACTTACCTTACACGAAGATTACTCCAGATGCATTGGAAGATCTCATTGGCAAGCCTCCTTTCACACGTGATATTTATCAAGGAAATAAATACGCAGGTGTAGTAACAGGACTTGCTTGGACAAGTGTGGGGGGTGAGATATTGTTTATTGAAACTTCTCTATCAAAGGGAAAGGCTGGAAAGTTAACACTAACTGGTAATCTTGGAGATGTGATGAAGGAATCAGCGGTTATTGCACTCGAATATGTCAAAGCACACATTGATACTTTAGGGGTTGATTATCGTATCTTTGAACAATGGAACATACACATCCATGTGCCAGAAGGAGCAACACCAAAGGATGGTCCTTCCGCTGGTATAACTATTGCTACAAGTATAGCCTCAGCCCTTACACAACGCAAAGTGCGCAAAAACACTGCTATGACTGGCGAGATAACGCTTCGTGGTAAAGTTCTTCCTGTTGGTGGTATTAAAGAGAAAATCCTTGCCGCTAAACGTGCAGGTATTACAGATATCGTAATGTGTTCGGAGAACAAGAAAGATATTGAAGAAATACCTGAGATTTACAGAAAGGGTATTGAGTTCCACTTCGTTGAGAATATCAAACAAGTATGGGATTTCGCTCTTACCGATGAGCTGGTAGAACATCCAGTAGACTTCACTATATCTGAAGACAATAAAGCTACAAAGAAATGACATTTGAACTGCAACATACAGATAACGCAAGCGATGCACGTACAGGACTAATCACGACAGCCCATGGACAGATAAAGACTCCTATCTTCATGCCAGTGGGTACTGTTGGTTCTGTGAAAGGTGTACACTTTGAAGAACTACGAAGACAGGTAAAGGCGCAGATTATCTTAGGTAATACTTATCACCTTTATCTACGTCCAGGTTTAGATGTATTAAAAGCTGCAGGTGGCTTGCATGGCTTTAATGGTTGGGAGCGCCCTATCCTTACTGATTCAGGTGGGTTCCAAGTATTCTCATTAACTGGTATTCGTAAGTTATCAGAGGAAGGATGTGAGTTTAGGAGCCATATTGATGGTTCTAAGCATTTCTTCACACCAGAGAATGTTATGGATACAGAACGTATCATAGGTGCAGACATCATGATGGCTCTAGATGAATGTCCTCCAGGTCAAAGTGACTATGAATATGCAAAGAAGAGTTTAGGCATGACCCAACGTTGGTTAACTCGTTGTATCAAACGATTCAATGAGACCGAACCTCTCTATGGTTACGAGCAAAGCCTCTTCCCTATTGTTCAAGGATGCACCTACAAAGACTTACGTCGAGAGGCTGCTAAGTTTGTGACGGATCAAGGTGCTGATGGTAATGCTATTGGCGGATTAGCTGTCGGTGAGCCTACTGATGTTATGTATGAAATGATCGAGGTAGTTAATGAGATTCTACCTAAAGATAAGCCACGTTACTTGATGGGTGTAGGTACCCCACAAAACATCCTTGAGGCTATCGAGCGTGGTGTTGATATGTTCGATTGCGTCATGCCTACACGTAATGGTCGTAATGCAATGCTCTTTACTTACAATGGAACGATGAATATGCGTAACAAGAAATGGGAGAAAGACTTCTCCCCTGTTGATCCTGACGGATGTGACATCGATCAAATTACAAGTAAAGCCTATCTACACCATCTATTCAAGGCAGGCGAACTATTAGCAATGCAGATTGCTAGTATACACAACTTAGCTTTCTATCTTCGTTTGGTAACAGACGCACGAACACACATTGAGCAAGGCGACTTCGTTCAGTGGAAGGCATCTGTAATTGAGCAATTAGGAAGAAGAATTTAAGGATACGCACAATGCATAAGGTCAAAGAGATTGTAAGCATAATTAAAGGATTACTAGGTAAGCTTAGTCAAAGGATTAAGCCTTGCCTACCTTATATATATAAGGTGGGAAACTTACTCAAGAAGGTCTCCCCAACTAGATATCTTGGCATTCTTGATTGGTACATCATTAAGAAGTTCATTGGAACTTATATTTATGCCATCCTTTTGATTATCTCCATCGCTATTGTATTCGACTTTAATGAGAATCTCTCAAAGTTCACGCAATACCACGCACCATGGCGAGCCATCATCTTTGATTACTATGCCAACTTCATACCTTATTATTCCAACCTCTTCTCACCGCTATTTGTATTCATTGCTGTTATATTCTTCACATCTAAGTTAGCTGGAAACTCGGAGATTATAGCAATGTTAGCAGCAGGCGTGTCTATAAAGAGGTTAATGCGTCCTTACATGCTCTCATGCGTAGTCATTGCAGGCTTAACATTCTATCTCAATAGCTTTGTCATCCCCCATGGCACTGTTATCAGACAGAACTTTGAAACCTTATATCGTAATTCGAAGAAGAATACATCTGCGGAGGACATTCAACTATTTGTAGCTAAGAACACCACTGCTTATATCCAGAATTACGACGACCAATACAAACGTGGTTATGGCTTTTCGCTTGTTAAGATCAAAAACAAGAAGATTGTAAGTCACTTAACCGCAATGGAGATTCAATATGATACGATTGCTGACTCAAAGTATCATTGGAAGTTAAGTAACTGGAAAATAAGAACGCTCAAAGGACTGAAGGAACACATTCAGAGTGGAGCAACTAAGGACACAGTTCTACTCATGGAGCCTACTGACCTTGTGTATTCAAAAGGACAACAAGAAACGTTCACTTCACCAGAGCTTCTTGATTATATTTCTAAGCAGACAAGCCGTGGCTCAGGGAATGTGGTGCAATATGAGGTTGAGTTCCATAAACGTATAGCCATGTCGTTCTCCTCTTTCATATTGACAATTATTGGCTTGGCTCTTTCTTCCCGCAAGCGAAAAGGTGGAATGGGACTCTCGTTAGGTATAGGTCTTGCATTGAGCTTCAGCTATATTATGTTGCAAACGGTTTCTGCTACTTTCGCCATCCAAGACAACACACCACCAATGCTCGCGGCATGGATACCGAACATTATCTTTGCTATTGTCGCATACTTCTGTTATAGACATGCACCAAGTTAATAAGGAGAGTTAGAAGAAGAAGTAAGAACTACCCTCTGTGACAAAGAGGATAAATTGTAAATTATGTTTTTTGAAGATTTAGATTTAAACGATAATGTACTCGACGCACTCTATGATATGCGTTTTGATAAATGTACGCCCGTACAAGAGAAGTGCATTCCAGAAATATTAAAAGGTCACGATGTATTAGGCGTTGCACAAACAGGAACTGGTAAGACTGCGGCTTATCTTCTGCCTGTATTATCTAAATTAGCCGATGGAGGCTACCCAGAGTCTGCCATAAATTGTGTAATCATGTCACCAACACGCGAACTTGCACAGCAGATAGACCAAGCAATGCAAGGTTTTGCTTATTATCTGAATGGCGTTTCCTGCGTTGCTGTCTATGGTGGCAATGATGGCAATCGCTATGACCAGGAACTTAAGAGCTTATCGCTCGGAGCCGATGTTGTCATAGCTACTCCTGGTCGTTTCATCTCTCACCTTTCATTAGGAAATGTTGATTTGTCAAAGGTTAGCTTCTTCATTCTTGATGAGGCTGATCGTATGCTTGATATGGGTTTCTCTGAGGACATTATGACCATTGCCAAGAAGCTCCCTAATACTTGTCAAACGATTATGTTCTCGGCTACAATGCCTAAGAAGATTGAGGAACTCGCAAAGACACTGCTAAAGAATCCAGTAGAAATCAAGTTAGCTGTCAGCAAACCTGCTGAAAAGATACATCAGATGGCATACGTGTGTTACGAAACACAGAAGATGGGGATACTCAAGGATGTCTTCAAAGGTGGAAACATGAAGCGTGTCATTATTTTCTCTGGATCGAAACAAAAGGTTAAGCAGATTGCAGGTGCGCTTATTCGTAAGCATATCAACTGTGGTGAGATGCACTCCGACCTTGACCAAGAGCAGCGTAACGACATAATGTTCAAGTTCAAGAGCGGGCAAGTTGACGTCTTAGTGGCAACTGATATTGTCTCACGTGGTATTGATATTGATGACATCACAATGGTTATTAATTATGATGTGCCACACGATGTAGAAGACTATGTACATCGCATTGGTCGTACAGCACGTGCTGATCATGATGGAACTGCTATCACACTTGTGAATGAAGATGATATCTATTTTTTCCAGCAGATTGAATCATTCTTAGGTAAGGAGATCGAGAAGGTTCAACTACCTGATGGATTGGGCGAAGCACCAGAGTATAAGAGCAACGGAAAGCCTAAGAGGGGAGCTAGTGCAAAGAGCATTCGCAGGAAGAATAGGGACTATCAAAGTCACAAGGATAAGAAACAGGGCAATAACAAGCAACGTTCAAGACGCCCCGAACAGCAAAGTCAAGACTCTTCTGAGAATAAGGTGCAGCACTCGCAGGAGCGTAAGCCTAACTACAGGCAGAAGAACAAAGGGCAAGAACAGCAGAACAATAATAACAATGCTGTTGAGGCAAAGAGCGCAAACAAGCGGAATAATCGTCAAGACAAGAATAGGCAAACTGACAAGCAGACGAAGCCTAACAATAACAGACGAAACGACAAGGAGGCTGCAAACAATAAGGAGGCTAGTCAGAAGACGAACGCTCAACAAAATAGAAAGCCTAACAACAAAAAGAAGAAGAATAACAATCGTCAGCGTAACACGAACGAGAAGGGAGCAAGAAGAAGTACGAAGTACGATATTCGTGAAGAGCTACCAACAAGTTCTAAGAGTGACTCTGGATTGAAAGCTTTGATTAAGAAGCCGCTCAAGTGGCTCCGTAATCTTGGAAAGAAATAACATCCGATGATGATAATGCCTGTAGCTATACGCAAGTAAGCTACAGGCTTTCTTTTTACCATAACTTTTCTCTGTATGATACTTCAACTTAAAGTACAATGAGACTTTAAGTTAAAGTGCGATTGCCCTTTAAGTTTAAGTACAAATGGAGTTTAAGTTAAAGTACAAGCGCACTTTAACTTAATGCACCATGCAAGTTCTATTTAACCTTGTTAAGGAGCATAACCTTCCTTCTTCTGTTTCTCCAAAAAGCGTTGTATAGCAACCTTACTTTTCAACGTTTTTGTATGTGCAGAATAAAGATCACCATAATACACCTCACGATAGAAAGGTCCCCAATGTTCCTCTATTCTCACATTATCAGAATTAGTTGTAAAGAAGCCATAAAGTTCAGTGACTCGATACTTATCGTCTTCATACGATACATGAGTAGTTTCGCTATCTGACATCAGAAGCCATGAGAAGAATAATTGTATAACAAATAGAACAGGCACCATTACCCATAACAAACTATACAAACAACCTATAAGTACCTCATGATTCTGCTCCCACCGACCTCTAATAAAACGAATAAGAAAGAAAAGCACTAACCAGGGAAGTGTGAACTGAGCAAACTTTGTAATAACAGGATAGAATGACCATGGCGATAGCCAAACAACAATCAACCATAGAAGTTCGATACACAATAGGTATCGTAATAACTTAATTAGCCCTTTCTTGTACATACACTCACACTTATAAAAGGTAGGAAACCAGATATAACAACAAACGAGAAACAACTCGTTTTATTATCCTCGAAGCTGAGAAACATCCTACAACGATTGAAACGACAATGCAAAATCAAATAAGACCAACGTTGTTTATTCCCGTTTAATTTATTACTTTTGCAAGTGATTTTAAAATAAAAGTATGAAACTATCAACAATCGCACTCACAATCATGCTAGGGATCAGTTCTTCCTCCATGGCACAACAGAAAGATATTACCATTAAAATCGTTGAAACATCTGACGTACACGGCTCGTTCTTCCCTTACGACTTCATTACACGTAAGCCAAAGAGCGGTTCCATGGCAAGAGTAAATACTTTCGTTGAAGATTTACGTAAGAAGGAGGGTAAAGAGAATGTTTACCTATTGGATAACGGAGATATCTTGCAAGGGCAACCTATCTCTTATTATTACAACTACGTAGCCCCTGAGAAAACAAATATTGCAGCGAGTGTGCTCAACTATATGGGATATGATGCCGCCACTGTAGGTAACCATGATATTGAGACAGGGCATAGTGTCTATGACAAGTGGTTTAAAGAACTACGCTTCCCTATTCTTGGTGCAAATATCATCAATACTAGAACGAACAAACCTTACATTCTTCCTTACACGGTCATCAAAAAGAAGAACGGACTGAAAGTATGTGTCATCGGTATGCTGACACCTGCAATACCCAACTGGTTGAAGGAAACAATATGGAGTGGACTTCGTTTCGATGAGATGGTTTCATGTGCTAAACGTACCATGGAAGAGGTGAAAAAGAAGGAGAATCCTGATGTTATAGTTGGTTTGTTCCATTCTGGTTGGAATGGAGGTATCAAGACGCCCCAATATGATGAGGATGCATCTCAAAAGGTATCGCAGGAGGTTCCTGGCTTTGATGTTGTCTTCTTCGGACACGATCACACGCCTCATAATTCAACCGAAAGAAACATCATAGGTAAGGAAGTCATCTGCCTTGACCCTGCTAACAATGCGCAACGCGTAGCAATGGCGACCCTAACATTGACTCCTAAGAACATCAAAGGTAAGAAACAATACACATTGACGAAGGCGAAAGGAGAACTCGTGGATGTGAGGGACTTGAAAGCTGATGAGGCTTTCATTAAGCATTTCCAACCAGAGATTGATGCTGTAAAACAATGGAGTGAACAGGTGATTGGTAATTTTGAAAATACAATCTACACGAAGGACTGCTTCTTCGGTAATTCTGCTTTCAACGATCTAATTCTCGATTTGGAACTAAAGATTACAAAGGCTGATATTGCCTTTAACGCTCCTCTACAATTTAACTCTGTTATCAAGGCTGGTCCTGTAACAGTGGGCGATATGTTCAACCTTTATAAATACGAAAACCAACTCTGTGTGATAAAGATGACTGGCGAAGAGATTCGTAAGCACCTTGAAATGAGTTACGACTTATGGGTAAACACGATGAAGAGTCCTGATGATCATCTGTTGTTACTCTCTAACACGCAGAATGATGCACAACGTTTAGGCTTCAAGAACTTCTCATTTAACTTCGATTCTGCCGCTGGTATTGATTATACGGTTGATGTAACTAAACCTAATGGCGAGAAAGTTCATATCTTACGTATGAGTAATGGGCAACCCTTCGATGAGCATAAATGGTACACTGTTGCTGTTAATAGTTATCGTGCAAATGGCGGTGGGGAACTACTCACAAAGGGAGCTGGAATACCACATGATTCACTTCAAAGTAGGATAATCTGGGAGAGTCCAAAAGATCAACGCCATTACCTCATGGAGGAGATTAAAAAGGCTGGTACCATGAATCCGCAAGCACATCAAAATTGGAAGTTCATACCAGAAGAGTGGACTATCCCAGCAGCTGCACGTGACCGTAAGCTCTTGTTTGGAGAATAAGTTAGAAGGAGGCATAAACTTCATAAACATCTGATTATAACTATCATAAAGATGAAATATTACTGGTTTATCTTTTGTAAGACCGACCTTCTGTTAGAGAAGGTTGGTAATAACTATACCATTCCACTTTCAGAAGAACCACCTATTGCTTTACGTCCTTGGACTCATGTGATGAATATTGGTCCAACGGAGGATGGAACAGAGGTAAAGGCTTTCATGATTGATAGTCCTGTAACTGATAATCCCAATTACGAGATGTGCGGACTTAGACCATCCTTTTATCTTCTTTCAACTGAATTGTACTTGAAGGCTGGCAAATGTCATGAACTGCTTTACTGGGATCAGAACACAAAATTCTGCGGTGTGTGTGGCGCACCCATGAAAATGCACACTGATATATCGAAACGTTGCACGAATTGTGCGAAAGAAGTATGGCCACAATTAGCGACAGCTATTATCGTCCTTGTTCATAAAGGTGATGAGGTGTTGTTAGTTCATGCACGCAATTTCAAATCCGACTTCTTTGGATTAGTAGCAGGTTTCGTTGAAACAGGAGAAACATTAGAGGAAGCAGTGCATCGTGAAGTAGCTGAAGAAACAGGTATCAAGATAAAGAACCTACGATACTTCGGTTCCCAACCCTGGCCTTATCCTTGTGGACTAATGGTGGGCTTCAATGCAGATTATGATGGAGGCGATTTACAGTTACAGCAAAGCGAAATATCAAAAGGAGCATGGTTCACAAAAGAGAATCTGCCCAATATTCCTGAACGTTTGTCAATCGCACGCATGATTCTTGATGATTGGATAAATCAAACTTCAATATAAACTAAAGAGTATTTAAACCTTAAAACAATGATGACTTTCTTAGAAAAAGCCCTTGGCTTTAACCCCAAGTCAATGAAGCTCCGTACTGAACTTATTGCAGGAGCTACAACCTTCTTAACGATGAGCTATATCTTAGCCGTCAATCCTGCTATCCTTACCTCCACAGGAATGGATAAAGGAGCATTGTTCACTGGTACAGCCTTAGCAGCTGCTATTGCTACCTTGTTATTGGCTTTCATGGCTAAACTACCATTTGCACAAGCTCCTTCCATGGGTCTTAATGCTTTCTTTGCTTACACGCTTTGCCAAACTATGGGTTATTCCTGGCAACACTCTCTAGCCATTATGCTTATTGAGGGAATTGTCTTCATCCTCATTACTTTCTTTAATGTACGTGAGATGATTCTCGATTCTATACCGAACAATTTACGATACGCAATATCAGCGGGTATCGGTATGTTCATTGCCTTTATAGGACTCAAGAATGCTGAGATTATCGTTGCGAAAGATGCTACCTTTGTTGGGCTTGGTGCTTTCACTCCTAGTTGTATTCTTGGTATAATTGCCATCTTATTGAGTGGCGTGTTAATGGCTAAGAATGTCAAAGGTTCTCTATTCTGGAGTATTATTATTACAACCGTCATCGGTATTCCTTTAGGAGTAACGGTTATTCCTAGTAGTTGGATGCCTTTCTCTGCACCACAAGATATTAGTCCGATATTCTGTAAGTTCGACTTTAGTGGTCTTTTGAACCTCAAGACGGTATTGGTTGTCTTTTCATTGTTATTGGTAAATATCTTTGATACGATTGGTACTCTTATGGGCTTAGCAGATAAGACGGGTATTGTGGAACCAAATGGTAATATCCCACGCGTAAAAGAAGCTATGATGAGTGACGCCATTGGAACAACCTGCGGTGCAATGTTAGGTAGCTCAACGCTTACAACTTACGTTGAGAGTGCAAGCGGCATTGCCGAAGGCGGTCGTTCAGGTGTAACTGCATTCTTTGTAGGTATTCTGTTCCTTGTATCACTCTTCCTCTCCCCTATCTTCATGCTTATTCCAAGTGCTGCAACAAGTGGAGCCTTGGTTATGGTAGGTGTATTGATGATTGATTCCGTGAAAAAGATTAACTTGAATGATATTACAGAGTCATTCCCAGCCTTCATCACAATGATAACCATGGTGCTCTGCTACTCTATTGCTGATGGTATCTGTCTAGGTATTTTATCATTTGTGTTTATGAAGGTATGTACAGCGAAATGGAAAGATCTTAACTTGACCCTCTGTATATTGGCTGTTCTCTTTGTCTTGAACTTTATCATCAGTTAAAGATATTCATAAAATTGCTTCGCCCTGTAAGTATCGGTTTCTACGGACTACTTACAGGGCGAACTTTATACAAACAATTAGCCTTGAATCGTCCTCACACTAGATTTATGCCCAACACAACAACTATAATCCCGTTTTTCAGAACTAATTAGTAAAAAAGGATGAAGAAAGTTTGCAGAGTTCAAATTAAATCATTACTTTTGCAACCGCTTACAATAAGTAAGGGCGTTTAGCTCAGTTGGTTTAGAGCATCTGCCTTACAAGCAGAGG
>ENA-OWLR01000208-OWLR01000208.1-metagenome-genome-assembly--contig:-NODE-208-length-18143-cov-4.956656_pt1 | contig 18143 bp, 17 predicted proteins | sample MGYA00245352_ERZ651110 | MGnify/ENA primary metagenome ERZ651110 (study PRJEB26857, sample SAMEA4031765) | metagenome | biome: human; feature: oral; material: saliva | place: Philippines | collected 2014... | reverse complement strand
TTGCTCAAGTTTACATCATGGACGACAGCAAAACAGTTGAAGCTTACCTTGAATCAGTAAACGCTTCAGTAGTAGAATTCGTTCGCTTTGAAGTTGGTGAAGGTATCGAAAAAGCATCTAACGACTTTGAATCAGAAGTTGCAGCTACAATGGCAGCAGCTCTTAACAACTAATTCTAGTTGCTAGATAAAAAGAAAAGAAGTTACGTGAATGAATCGTAGCTTCTTTTTTTGTTGCTATTAAAAAACGTCTGAGCATGCCCAGACGTTGAAAAAGTAATTAATGAGCGAAGGTATTTACACCAAGTAGAAGAGAGAGTGTTCCCATGATGATACCTGCAAGGATAACCCCAAGCATAACAGCAATAACACTACGTTTAAAGTCCCAATCTAGGATAGATGCTGCTAGGGTACCAGTCCAAGCTCCTGTTCCTGGAAGCGGGATTCCCACAAAAAGTAGAAGGGCCCAGAAGACACCCTTATCTCCGGCAGCTTTTTCAAGTTTTTGGCCACCACTGTGACCTTTTTTAAGACACCAGGTAAAGAAGCCACCAATTAGAGGTTTGTCTGCCCCCCATTCGAGAACACGGCGGGCGAAGAAAAAGATAATTGGAACTGGAATCATGTTCCCAATGACACAAAGAATTAGGGCTTGCCACCAAGGGATACCTGAGGCGATAGCAACAGGAACGGCTCCACGGAGCTCAACCAAAGGAATCATAGAGATTAAGAGTGCAATGATGTATTTCATGAGTAACCTTTCATAGGGGAATAAAATAAGAGATAAGACTCAAAATGACATGAGCTTTATCGAGAGTGATAAGACTAATACTACTGCAAAAGTGCTAAAAAGTACTTGTTGGATTAGGTGGGTCTCAGCCTGTCAAAGTGGATAGAAAATTTGAATCAAACACCTTAAGTTACCTAATATTTTAGTCTTATTTATTGTATCTTATATGGTCTCTAATGACAACTTTAAAAAGCTTTTTGAAGGTATAGTTTCCCATGAGCTGACATTTTTGGTATAATAATAGTCAGTTATAGTCAAATTAGACTGGAGGAATTAAGATGGCAAGAAATACATCAGATAGTATAGAAGAATATATTAAAGAATTGCTGGGCCAGTCTGGAATTGCTGAGATTCAACGCTCGAACTTAGCAGATACTTTTCAAGTTGTACCGAGTCAGATTAACTATGTTATTAAGACTCGTTTTACAGAAAGTCGTGGTTATATTGTTGAGAGTAAACGTGGAGGCGGCGGTTATATTCGTATCGTCAAGGTCAGATTCTCCGACAAGCACCACATGATTAATGATTTGCTTCAGAACTTGGCAGATCAGCTCAGCGAGCAGGTATTTACAGACTTGATTCAGTTGCTTTTTGATGAAAAAATCATCACTGAACGTGAGGGAAATTTGATTTTAGCAACTGCTAGTGATGATGTTTTAGGCGAAGATGCGGCTACTATTCGTTCGCGTATTCTACGCTCGCTATTACTTAGATTGGATAGAAAAGGAAATTAGATGACGACATATTCAAGAAAAATGCAGGCCATTTTCCATCGTGCTCAGCTTGAGGCAGAGCGTTTTGGAAGTCCTTTCTTGGAGACTTGGCATGTGCTTCTGGCTATGGTTGAGGTTCCAGGATCTGTAGCCTACCTAACATTTACTGATTTTGAGGACCGTATTCGTGCGGAAGAGATTGAGACCGCTGCTGTACTAGCGATGGAGAAAAGTCCAAAAGACTTGTCTGAATCAGATGTTATCGATTTACGTGCACAGTCGCATGCTTTAGAGGCTATGTTGCAAGAGGCAGAGGGAATTGCTGGTGTGACTGGTGCTGTAGAGGTAGGGTCTGAACATGTATTGATGGCCTTCCTTCTTCATAAGGATTTGATGGTTTGTCGTCTCCTTGAAGTTGCTGGTTTTCAATATAAGGATGACAGCGATAAGCCTCGCATTATCGATTTACGACGTTCTTTGGAGCGTTACGCAGGTCTTAGTAAGCAAGATTTGAAGGCCATTCATGACCTTCGTAAGCCTAAAAAGTCAAAGGCATCAGGGAATTTTGCTAATATGATGCAGCCTCCTCAATCTTCTACTGGGGAACTGTCAGATTATACCAAAGACTTAACGGCAGTAGCCGAATTAGATGCTCTTGATCCTGTTATTGGACGTGAGAAAGAAATTTCACGCATGATTCAGGTTTTGAGTCGTAAAACGAAGAATAACCCAGTTCTTGTGGGTGAAGCAGGTGTTGGTAAGACGGCACTTGCGCTTGGCTTAGCACAGCGTATTGCTTCAGGCGAAGTACCTTTTGAGTTGGCTGATATGCGTATCTTAGAGCTTGATATGATGAGTGTGGTTGCAGGAACACGTTTCCGTGGCGATTTCGAAGAACGTATGAATCAGATCATTGATGAGATTGAAGCTGATGGAAAAATCATTCTCTTTATTGACGAATTGCATACGATTATCGGTTCTGGTTCAGGTATTGATAGTACCTTAGATGCGGCGAATATTTTGAAACCCGCTCTAGCACGTGGAACTCTTCATATGGTTGGAGCAACTACTCAAGCTGAGTACCAGAAGCATATTGAAAAAGATGCAGCTCTTTCTCGTCGTTTTGCTAAAATTACAATTGAGGAGCCAAGTGTACCTGAGGCGATTGATATTCTAAAAGGCCTACGGTCGTCTTATGAAGACTATCATCGTGTAACGATTACTGATGAGGCAGTTGAGACAGCAGTCAAGGCAGCCCACCGTTATTTGACGAGTAAAAACTTACCCGACTCTGCCATTGATCTTTTAGATGAAGCGAGTGCAACTGTTCAAGGTCGTATCAAAAAAGAAGCCAAACGTGAGATAACGCCTTTGGATGAAGCGCTTCTATCTGGTGATATGAAGGCTGCTGTTAAACAATATAAAGCTAGCCAAAAAGCAAAATTACCCAAACCTGCCTTGGTAGATGCAGATCAGATTATGCAAACCCTTAGTCGTCTATCAGGTATTCCTGTTGAGAAGATGACTCAGGCAGATAGCAAGCGTTACTTGAATCTGGAAGCAGAGCTTCACAAACGTGTTATTGGTCAAGATGAAGCAGTTTCAGCCATTAGTCGTGCTATTCGTCGTAACCAGTCAGGTATTCGTACTGGAAAACGTCCAATTGGTTCCTTTATGTTCCTTGGACCTACTGGTGTTGGTAAGACAGAATTGGCCAAGGCTTTGGCGGAAGTTCTCTTTGATGATGAGTCAGCTTTGCTTCGCTTTGACATGTCAGAATACATGGAAAAATTTGCGGCTAGCCGACTTAACGGTGCTCCTCCAGGTTATGTTGGATATGATGAGGGTGGTGAATTAACAGAGAAAGTTCGCAATAAGCCTTACTCAGTTCTCCTCTTTGACGAGGTGGAAAAGGCTCACCCAGATATTTTCAACATCCTCTTACAGGTTTTGGATGATGGTGTCTTGACGGATAGTCGAGGTCGTAAAGTTGACTTCTCAAATACCATTATCATTATGACTTCGAACTTGGGAGCGACTGCTCTTCGTGATGATAAGACTGTTGGATTTGGTGCCCAAGACATTTCTCATAATCACCAAGCTATGCAGTCACGTATCATGGAAGAACTTAAGAAGGCCTACCGTCCAGAGTTTATCAACCGTATTGATGAGAAGGTTGTCTTCCATAGTCTAGAGGAAGAGCAACTTCGTGAGATTGTCAAGATTATGATGAAACCGTTGGTATCAGCTTTGGCTGAAAAAGGGATTGACTTGAAATTCCAACCAGCTGCCCTTAAGCATTTAGCTAAAGATGGTTATGATGTTGAGATGGGTGCTCGTCCATTACGTCGTACGATTCAAACTCAAGTGGAGGACAAGTTATCTGAGCTCTTACTAGGTGGCCAAGTAGTTAGTGGACAAACTCTTAAAATCGGCTGCTCGAAAGATAAATTAACCTTTACAGTAGTGTAAAAATCAAACAAAAAGACATATTACAGGTGTAGTCTGTCTTTTTTGTGTCAATAGGAGTCAAGGTAGAGTCAATCTTTCTGTAAAGATGGGGTAAAAGAAAAAGCCGAGCAAAGCTCGACTGTAATGATTAGAGTTTTTCGTTGACAAAGTTGACAAAGTGATTCCACCAGACCTTGAGGAAGAAGCTTTTCTTAACTTCTTTACCAGCAACCAGTTCCATGCTAGGCATACCTTGGTTAGGCAAGTAACCTTCTCCTACAAGTGACTTATCTTCAAAGGTAGCAGTTCCAACCTTGTCACTTGAGTTGACAGGGGCTTGGACTTGATTTGTAGTAACTTTAATATGTTTACTATTGTTAGCATCTATTTTTTGGATGATATTAAAGTCAGACTTAGCGACGGCAGTGACTTGCTTAGATTTACCATCAATAACATGGGCTTGACTTTTACCGATAGCTTGTCCTTTTTTGGCAATGGTCTTGCTTTCCCAGTGATAGACTACGTAATTAAGCAGGTCGTTAGTTGCAGTGAAACGGGCATAGTCGTCGGTGTCGGTATTATCAGCATTCATAATGACTGTGATAATGCTCATGCCACTTTCATTTGAGTGGGCCACGAAGGAAGCACCAGCCAAATCGGTGGTTCCTGTTTTTAGGCCATCTACACCTTTACGGTAACTAGGTTGTCCCTTGAGCATATAGTTGAAGGTTTTGAGTTTGTTGACACCATCAAAATCAGCTTCAGTTTTTTTAGTGATGTCGAGAATTTCAGGATATTCTTTTACCACGTGTTGTGCAATGATAGCAACATCTTTAGCACTCATGGTATTTTCTTCGTCTGATTTAGAGCCTGGATAGATATTGTCACCTAAGTAAGAATTATTGAGACCAGAGGCATTGACAATCTTGGCATCAGTGATACCCCAATCTTTAAGTTGGGCTTTCATCATGTCGACAAACTTACTTTCGGTTCCTCCGATTTCCTCGGCTAGAGCAATAGATGCACTGTTGGCACTGGAAATAAGAGTTGCGTCAAGAAGTTGTTTGACAGTGTATTTGCGGGCATCTAGTGGAATATTGGATACTCCGGCACTGACAGTTAGTTCAAAGGGATAGTCAGAAATCTCAACTTTGCTATTCCATTTGAGGTCTCCCTGATCTACCGCTTTATACACCATGTAGGCCGTTAGGAGCTTGGTAATAGAGCCAATCCCTGTAGAGGTAGTGGCATCTTTTTCGTATAAAATTTTGCCAGTAGTCGCTTCGACAGCGATGGCATGTTTGGCTGCGGCATCATATCCTTTTTTCTTATCTGCTGCAAAAGCAGGGGCTACGCTTCCCAGACAGAGTAAGAAGGTCATCATAAGCGTAATCAGTTTTTTCATGGTTTGTTCCTTCATGTGTTTTGGATATTTATTATACCACATTTTGAGAGGAACTTAAGGTGTTGAGAAGGGGCTTTTACTTACAAGACCAATTTTGAAGGCAAGATAAAACTACCTTTTGATAGCTAAAAGGTAGTTTTGTGTTTACTTGTTTCCTGTAAAGAAATTAACGATATGATTCCACCAAACTTTTAAGAAGAAACTTTTCTTGATAGATTGGTTGGCTGTTACAGAAATTTGAGGTGGATCAGAGATGTAACCTGTTCCAACGAGATCCTTATCATCAAAGGTCGCTGTTCCAATAGTGTCACCTTTTTTGATAGGTGCTGTTATAGTTTTTGCTTTGATTTTAACAGCATCATTTTTACTATTTATTTTTTGAACGACCATAAGGTCTGACTCGAGTTTAGCAGAGATGGTTTGGCTATCTCCGTCAGCCACCTTGATATCATTTTTCTTGACGATTTGTCCTTTGGTGTTGAGGGTTTTGATTTCCCAGTTTTGAGTCACATAATCTAGCAACTCATTTGTGGCTGTGAATCTGGCAGCTTCATCTTCTCCGCCATTATCCGCATTCATAACAACGGTAATCAAGCTCATGCCATTTTCATTGGAGTGGGCTACGAAGGAAGCCCCTGCAAGTTCAGTTGTTCCAGTCTTGAGTCCATCAACGCCTTCACGGTAGTTGTCTTGTCCCTCCAACATGTAGTTGTGCGTCGTTAATTTGTTGTCACCTTCGAAATCAGTTTCGGTTTGCTTGGTGATTTCAAGTACCTGAGGATAGTCTTTGATGAGGTGGTCTGCAATAATGGCAACATCTAGAGCACTCATAGTATTTTCGTCATCTGCTTTAGAGCCAGGATAGCGGTTATCCCCAAGGTATTTATTGTTTAGGCCAGAAGCGTTAAATAATTTAGCATCTGTAATGCCCCATTCTTTGAGTTGGGCTGTCATAGTGTCAACAAAGGCACTCTCTGATCCTGAGATTTTTTCAGCTAGAGCAATAGCGGCACTGTTAGCGCTGGAAATGAGGGTGGCATCTAGGAGCTGTTTAACAGTGTATTTTCGGGAATCTAGTGGGACATTTGAAACTTCTGAATCAACGGTTAAGTTGAAAGGATAGTCTGAGATATCGACTTCAGTGTCCCAGGTAATTTTTCCTTGGTCAACTGCTTTATAGACCATGTAGGCTGTTAGGATTTTAGTCATTGAAGCCACACCGTCAGGAGTAGTGGCGTCCTTTTCATAGAGGACTTTCCCTGTAGTTGCTTCGACAGCAATCGCATGTTTAGCGGAAACATTGAAGTCATCTGTCTGTTCTTGTGCTAGAGCAGGTGTTACTAGGCCTAGTAAGATTAAGGCAATCATAATGATGTGTTGTAATTTTTTCATAGTCATTCCTTTGTCTCTCATAAGCGTTTATTATATCACAAAACGACTTAAATATCTGAGAGAAAGGGAGACTTGGGTGCTAACTTATGCCGGAGCTCTGCCATTTTTGACTATATTATGGTAAAATGAAAGTTATATCAAATGAATGACATAAAGTTGACCGGTTCGTTTTTGTAAGGGCTGGTCATGGATAAAAAGAGGGATCAAACATGGCTAAACAAACTTTTGAGATGACCTTTGCAGGACGCCCGCTTGTCGTTGAAGTTGGGCAGGTAGCTAAGCAGGCTAATGGTGCTGTCGTCGTGCGTTATGGAGATACAACGGTATTATCAACAGCTGTTATGTCTAAAAAGATGGCAACGGCAGATTTCTTTCCTTTACAGGTTAATTACGAGGAGAAAATGTATGCAGCTGGCAAGTTCCCGGGGGGCTTTAACAAGCGTGAGGGTCGGCCTTCAACAGACGCCACTTTGACTGCTCGTCTCATTGATCGTCCTATTCGTCCTATGTTTGCGGAGGGCTTTCGTAACGAAGTTCAGGTCATTAACACGGTTCTCTCTTATGATGAGAATGCTAGTGCTCCGATGGCGGCTATGTTTGGGAGTTCTTTAGCTCTTTCTATCTCTGATATTCCTTTCAATGGTCCAATTGCTGGGGTTCAAGTAGCCTATGCTGCAGAAGATTTCATCATCAATCCAAGTGCAGCGGATAAGGAAGTTTCACTTTTAGATTTGACAGTGGCAGGTACCAAGGAAGCTATCAATATGGTAGAGTCAGGTGCCCAGGAATTGTCTGAGGATATTATGTTGCAAGCACTCTTGAAGGGGCATGAGGCCATTCAAGAGTTGGTTGATTTCCAAAATTATATCGTTGCAGCTGTTGGTAAGGAAAAGGCTGAGGTTGAACTTCTACAAGTTGATGCTGATTTGAAAGTCGAAATCGAAACAGCTTATTATGATCAGTTAGCTAAGGCTGTTCAGGTGGAAGAAAAACTGGCGCGTGAAGCAGCAACTCAGGCTGTAAAAGAAGAAGTCCTCGCTTCTTATCAAGAACGCTTTGCAGAAGATGAAGATAAGGAAACCATTCTGCGTGATGTGGCAGAAATCCTTGAGCAGATGGAACATGCTGAAGTGCGCCGTCTCATTACCGAGGATAAGGTTCGTCCAGATGGCCGTCGTGTGGATGAAATCCGTCCTTTGGACGCAGAGATTGACTTTCTTCCTAAGGTTCATGGTTCAGGTCTCTTTACACGTGGTCAAACTCAAGCCTTGTCAGTTTTGACTTTGGCACCTATGAGTGATACACAGCTTGTTGATGGTTTGGATCCAGAGTATAAGAAACGTTTCCTTCACCACTATAATTTCCCTCAGTATTCAGTGGGTGAGACAGGGCGTTACGGTGCACCAGGTCGACGTGAGATTGGTCACGGAGCCTTGGGTGAACGTGCCCTTGCTCAGGTTCTTCCAAGTATTGAAGAGTTCCCTTATGCTATCCGTTTGGTAGCAGAAGTCTTGGAGTCAAATGGTTCTTCCTCACAAGCTTCTATTTGTGCAGGAACCTTGGCTCTTATGGCTGGTGGTGTACCGATTAAGGCACCTGTTGCAGGTATTGCCATGGGACTTATCTCAGATGGTACTAACTACACTGTCCTAACTGATATTCAAGGTTTGGAAGATCATTTTGGAGATATGGACTTTAAGGTAGCTGGTACACGTCAAGGAATTACAGCTCTTCAGATGGATATTAAGATTTCGGGTATTACACCGGCCATTCTCGAAGAGGCTTTGGCTCAAGCAAAGGTAGCTCGTTTTGAAATTCTTGATGTTATTGAGTCAGCAATCGCTGAGCCACGTCCAGAATTGGCACCAACAGCACCTAAGATTGATAGCATTCAGATTCCTGTTGACAAGATCAAGGTTGTCATCGGTAAAGGTGGCGAAACTATTGATAAGATTATCGCTGAAACTGGTGTCACTATTGATATCGATGAAGAAGGTCTTGTTCAGATTTTCTCTAGTGATCAGGATGCCATTAACCGTGCTAAAACCATCATCTCTAATCTTGTACGTGAAGCTAAGGTTGGTGAAGTTTACACTGTACCCGTTGTGCGTATTGAAAAGTTCGGTGCCTTTGTCCACCTTTTCAATAAGACAGATGCTCTCATCCACATCTCAGAACTAGCTTGGGAACGTACTGAGCATGTCGAAGATGTGGTTAAAGTTGGGGGTACGGTAACTGTTAAGATTATCAAAATCGATGAAAAAGGACGTATCGATGCCTCAATCAAGGCCTTGCTTCCTAAGCCTGAAAAACTTGATGATGGGGAAAATGGAGGAGAGCATCGTCACCGCCGTCGTTCTCATCATAAACCACGCCACCATAATGAAAGTGGTGAAGCACCGAAAAATCCTGATAAATCAGAAACGAAAGAACAGACAGAAGAATGACAGAAAATCAAGAATTGCAAGCTTTTGATGAAACTCTAAAAGAATTTTTAAAGGAACCAGACCACTTTTTAACCAGTCTGGCTTTGGTTAATCACCTACAACGTACTCCCGTCTTGGCTGCCCAAGACCTCTACGCAGTTGAAGTGGAAGGAAAGAAGGTTGTTCCTGTCTTCACCAATGAACAGGACCTACAATCTTTCAAAGCTACTCAGGAGAGTGCTCGAGAACAAATTTGGATAGAACGTTCGAGCTTAGATGTTTTAACACAACTTGTTCAGGCAGAGCTTTTTGGTCTTGCTTTCAATTTAAAAGAGGATGGTGATTTCTCGAATACCACTCTTTTTGCAAGCAGTGAACTCATCCAGTTTATCAACTATTTCACTCAGACCCTTAATAATCTTTTGGGTGAGGAAAATCAAAAGGCAGATCCTAAAGATAAGATTTATCTTGTTCCAGCCTTCATTCACAAACGCGAGGAAGATGGCCAGGATGACCGTCTCTTTGCGACCATGTCGAATGCAGAGGGACAGAGTTATGTGCCTGTGTTTACGAACTTAACGAGCTTTGCAAAATGGTACGGGAACGAGACTTTTGGCCTACCTTTCCGTAAGGCTAAAGGGACGATTTTGCAATGGCCACTGTCAGAAATTTATCAGCCTTCAACAGGTGAAAATGAGTTGGATAAGGTTCAAGGTATTGTCATCAATCCGTTTGATGAGCAGCCTGAGTTAGTCGACTGGTCTTATTTTGAAGGGGATAGCGAGTAGACCTAGTGTTGGTAGCTTTCCACTTTAAAGAATAATAGGCCACAGCAAACAATAATAACAATAATGATGTAAGGAGTGACCTAAATGGGTTGGTGGAAAGAAAGTATTGATATAGTAAAGAAAAATGACCCGGCAGCTCGGACGAGTCTAGAGGTTCTTTTAACCTACCCTGGATTAAAAGCCTTGGCTGCCCATCGTATCTCACATTTTCTCTGGCGCCACCATTGTCGACTCTTAGCGCGTATGCATAGTCAGTTTTGGCGCTTTTGGACTCAGATTGAGATTCACCCAGGGGCTCAGATTGCTGAAGGTGTCTTTATTGACCATGGCTCTGGCCTTGTCATTGGTGAGACAGCTGTTGTGGAGAAGGGTGCTATGCTTTACCACGGTGTCACTTTAGGTGGTACTGGTAAAGATGTCGGAAAACGTCACCCAACCGTTCGTGAGGGTGCCTTGGTTTCAGCCCATGCTCAGGTCATAGGCCCTATTGAGATTGGAAAGAATGCTAAGGTGGGGGCGGCAGCCGTGGTTGTTGCGGATGTCCCAGAAGATGTTACAGTCGTTGGTGTTCCTGCTAAGGTTGTGCGTGTTCATGGTCAAAAGGATGAAGAAGTTATCCACGATATTGAAGAAGGACGTGAATACTATAGCGAAAAGCTAGAAGATCTTCTAAAAGCAGCTAGCTTCCACTCATCACGTCTATAAGGAAAGGAAACGATGAAACTCTTTAGTTCAAAGGTGACTCGATTGACGGTTGTGGGTCCTCTTGCTCTTGTTTACATTGCTTTACATAGAGCAGACTATAGCATGGCCGCCTTATGGTTTTGCATTGCTCTTTTATGGGCCGGTCTGGTTTTTAAGCAACGACACAAGTGAGATTTGAGTAATGAAAAAATTCTTCAAGGACAATCCTTTTTTGGTCTTCTATATAGTTGGGAGTTTTCTTTCAGCTATGTCTCTCTTGGCTCAAGGTCAGCTAGTTGCGGCTATTTGGATTATCATTCTCGTTATACTCTTGTGTTTGTACCTAAACCATATCAAGGATAAAAAATAGTTTCCAGTTAATTGAAAGGAATCTCAAGTGATTAAAATTTATGATACGATGACACGTTCGCTCCGTGATTTTGTACCTTTGACAGAAAATGTTGTCAATATGTATGTCTGCGGACCAACAGTTTACAATTATATTCATATCGGAAATGCCCGTTCAGCAGTAGCTTTTGATACTATTCGTCGTTATTTTGAATATTGTGGCTACACAGTTAACTATATTTCCAACTTTACGGATGTAGATGATAAGATTATCAAGGCAGCTAATGAAGCTGGTATTTCAACTAAGGAATTGTCGGACAAGTTTATCGCAGCCTTTATGGAAGATACCGGACAACTTGGCATCAAACCAGCGACACAAAATCCACGTGTTATTAACTACATGGATGAAATCATTACATTCGTGTCAACCTTGGTTGACAAAGGATTTGCCTATGTCTCTGAAGGAGATGTTTACTTCCGAGTAGCTAAGTCAAACAACTATGCTAAATTGGCTAACAAGACCTTGGAAGATCTTGAAATTGGTGCAAGCGGACGTACGGATGCTGAAACAGAACGTAAGGAAAATCCTCTGGATTTTGCCCTTTGGAAAGCTGCCAAAGAGGGAGAAGTTTCTTGGGACAGCCCATGGGGACCTGGTCGTCCTGGTTGGCACATCGAATGTTCTGTAATGGCGACTGAAATCCTTGGAGATACTATCGATATTCATGGTGGAGGGGCAGACCTTGAGTTTCCACACCATACCAATGAAATTGCCCAATCAGAAGCCAAAACTGGCAAGACCTTCGCTAACTACTGGATGCATAATGGTTTTGTCAATGTGGATAATGAAAAAATGTCAAAATCCTTGGGTAACTTCGTGACCGTTCACGATATGCTTCAAACGGTTGATGGTCAAGTGCTTCGCTTCTTCCTAGCGACACAACAGTACCGTAAGCCAATTAACTTTACAGAAAAAGCTATCCATGATGCTGAAGTTAATCTTAAGTATTTGAAAAATACCCACAGTCTTCCGTTGACAGAACAGGTGAATCAAGCTGAGTTGCAAACTTATCTTGACGCCTTCCAAGAAGCTATGGATGATGACTTTAATACGGCAAACGGAGTGACTGTTCTGTTTGACATGGCCAAATGGATTAATTCAGGCAATTATGATCAAACCGTTAAGGATGCTTTTGAAAAAATGCTCCAAGTCTTCGGTATTGTTTTCGAAGAAGAAGTCCTTGATGAAGACATCGAAAAACTCATTGAAGAGCGTCAAGCGGCGCGTGCCAACAAGGACTTTGCGACAGCAGACCGCATTCGTGATGAGTTAGCTGCTCAAGGTATCAAACTTCTTGATACCAAGGAGGGCGTGAGGTGGACACGTGACTAAACATCTTGATGTCAACCTTCTTAACGGCATTGCTCTCGCCTTTGAGGGAGATGCTGTTTATTCCTTGTACATTCGCCGTCACCTGATTTTTCAAGGTCAGACCAAGCCAAACCAACTGCACCGTCTAGCTACACGCTATGTTTCAGCTAAGGCCCAGGCTAGTCTCATTGAAAAAATGCTGGAGCAAGAGCTTTTGACTGAAAAAGAGCTAGACATCTATAAACGAGGTCGTAATGCGAATAGCCATACCAAGGCTAAAAATACAGATGTTATTACCTATAAAATGTCAACAGGCTTCGAAGCAGTCATGGGCTATCTTCATATGACAGAGGATATCGCTCGCTTAGAGGAACTGATTGCTTGGTGTATTGACGAAGTTGAAAAAGAAATCTAAAAATTCTGCCGAGAGCAGGATTTTTTGTTATTTAAAGGCTATAAAAATTGTAACAGTTAGCCAGAGTTTTAACATTTAGATTATTTGAGAATCAAAGTAATTCAGCGTCTTGACAATGAAAAATAAGATGAAACTAATATTTAGCACCTTGAAAATGAGAAAGTTAAGGGATGTCTGACACGTGTAAAACCCCGATATAATAGCGTTTTTTAATAAAACTAATTTGACAGAAAGTAAAAAAAAAGTCTATAATATTAATAAATGAGGCCATCTAAAAAATGAGGAGGTGAATGGAAATAGCTAAGAAAAAAGTTTTCTATACAACTTTTGCTGCTTTGATTTTATCTAGCTTTACGCTTCAAACAGGTAAAGCAGATGAGGTTCAGGTAAAACCTGATGAAGCTAAAATAAATTATGTTAATAGTGAGGCACCGGCTCCAGTTGCTCCTCAGGCTGATTTTTCTTCAGTAGGAGCTAAGGCAGAGCCAGCGAGTCAAGTAAGTTCAGTAGTGACCTCAACGTCACTGATGGTTGTCTCTTCAAGTGAGACAGATGAGGGGCTTCTTGAGGTACATTCTCAAGTTGATATCGTGGAGACTAGTGTTTCTACGACGACACCTCATTCAGAAGAGGCTCGTGCCCAGGCTTTTGGTGAGGATCGATCAGTAGCGGCGTCTGAACGAGGAGATGCAAACCCAACATCTGATTCTGAACAAGCAAAACCAAATATTGTGCTTACTTATGATAAGTCTCGTGAGGCTACAGCGACTGCAGAGTCTCAAGCTGTGACTTCAATGTATAAGAGTGAAAGCACACTATACACATCTGAACTTGCTGGAAATACACATGCAGTTATAGAAAAATCAGAGTATTCTTCACTGGATTCTCATACGACATCTGTAAGTGCGACTCCTACTAGCCAAGCTATTGCAACTTCTGAAGTCGCTTCTGAGTCTGCAAGTACTGCAAGCTCTCTTGCATCTACGGCTCCAGAAACGAGTCAGTTAAATAATAATTCAGAAGATAGCTTAACTGTCCTTACGGTTGGCTGGAAAGATTCATCATCAACTTCTGAGGTCTTTAAAACTTCTGAAGTGGTTTCTATGTTGCAAAGTGAGAGTTTGACCTATTCGTCAGAGGTAACCTTTACGGATGGACTTACTTCAGAAATCTTAGCAACTCCAATCACTTCTGAAGTTTATACCGTTGTTCCAAAACGAGACAGTACTGGAGCGCTTCTTGAAGATCAACCTGCTGTTACAGGGAATACAGATATTCTTTATTTAGCACGTGGTGAAATCTTTAACGTCAACTTTGATGTTAACAAGATGGAAGGTAAGAAGATTAAGGGCCTTAATCTAGTCCTTGATGGCAAACAAATTCATCATAGCTACTTTGTTGAAGGAACTTTGGATGAGGTCAATGCTGGTTTGAGTGCCTACCATTTGGCAGAGCAAACAACTGGTATTCATAAAATGACCTTTGAGTTGATTGATACGAATAACAATATTCATTACCTGACACAAACTTTTAGCGTCTTTAATGAAGGTGAGCGTCCAGTGACACCGGATAGTTACCGTAGGAATCAGTATTCATCAACAACGACAACAACGACTGTACCGGTTACTTATAATACCAGTGCAAATAGCTACACTGAAACCGCCAATCATATACAAGCTACGGCTGTTAATGAGTTGGCTGAGACAACTAGAGCACTAACACAGCAATTGGCAGAACAAATTGCTGAGGTTTTGAGTGGTTGGTCTTCAGCGATTTCTGGAAATAGTTCAACAAGCACAGGTTCAATTGATATCTTCCAAGCAGCAGGTAAAACCATTACTCAAGCTGCGAGAAAGATTGCAGAATCAATCTCAGATCCAGATACAATTGGTAAGCAAGCTTTGGCTGCTGCAACTGTTGTTCTCGTTCTTCTAGTGCTTTACCTAGCAGCAATTACATTTATTTAACATGCTTTGCCCTCGTAAGAGGGCTTTTTTTATGATAGAATTAGCTTATGAAAACAACTAAAGAATCAAGTCTAGACATTGTTTATGGTGTGCATGCCGTAACAGAGAGTCTGGAAGCAAATACTGGAAATAAACTCTATATTCAAGATGATCTTCGAGGGAAAAATGTTGATGCCATTAAGGCTTTGGCAGCTGAAAAGAAGGTTTCCATCTCTTGGACACCTAAGAAAACCTTGTCTGATATGACAGGTGGAGCTGTGCATCAAGGTTTTGTTCTTCGTGTGTCAGAGTTCGCTTATTCTGAGCTCTCAGTTATTATGGACAAGGCTGAACAAGAGGAGAATCCTCTAGTCCTCATTTTAGATGGACTCAACGATCCTCATAACTTTGGTTCTATCCTACGTACAGCTGATGCTACTCAGGTGACAGGAGTTATTATTCCTAAGCATCGTGCTGTGGGGGTAACACCTGTCGTTGCCAAGACATCAACAGGGGCAGTGGAACATATTCCCATTGCTCGAGTGACCAATCTTAGCCAAACTCTTGATAAACTTAAAGAAGCAGGCTTCTGGGTATTTGGGACAGATATGGATGGCACACCATCTCATAAATGGAACACAGCTGGAAAGGTTGCCCTTATCATTGGTAATGAAGGTAAGGGAATCTCTGCTAACATCAAGAAACAAGTGGATGAGATGATTACTATTCCTATGAGTGGTCATGTGCAGAGCCTTAATGCCAGTGTGGCAGCTGCAGTTCTCATGTATGAAGTTTATCGAAACCGATTGTAACTATGAAAAAAAGAATACTTCTAGTTGATGGTTATAATATGATTGCCTTTTGGCAAGAAACCCGTCAACTTTTTAAGACCAATCAGCTTGATGAAGCTCGTGAAACATTGCTTCGTAAGCTCAATCATTATGCTAACTTTGAACATATTGATATTATCTGTGTGTTTGATGCTCAGTTTGTTCCAGGGAGCCGTCAGCGTTATGATCAGTATCGTATCAGTGTTATTTTTACTGAGGAAGATGAGACAGCAGATAGCTATATTGAGCGCGCAGCGGCTGAGATGAATACTGTTCAAAATCTAGTTGAAGTGGCAACTAGTGACTTAAATGAACAGTGGGCTATCTTTTCGCAAGGGGCTTTACGTGTTTCGGCGCGTGAGTTGGAAGAGCGTGTCAATACCGTTAAGTCTGACCTAGACAAGATGTCGGCACATATTGACTTAAAGACACCAAAACTACGTCCATGGGACGATGCACAATTAGGGAAATTACAGGACCTTTTAAATGAAATAGAATAGAGGGACATATGACATTTAACATTTTGACAGATTCCACAGCAGATCTAGATGAAAAATGGGCTCAGGAGAATAAGGTAGAGCTCGTTGGTTTGACCATCACGCTTGATGATATTGCCTATGAGACCGTTGGCCCTAACCGTTTAACGATTGACCGTCTCTTAGAACGTATGCAAGAAGGCAGTCAGCCAACCACAAGCCAGGTGAATGTTGGTCAATTTGAAGAGGTTTTTCGTCGTCACGCCAAAAATGGTGATGCCCTTCTTTATATTGCCTTTTCATCAGTGCTTTCAGGTACTTATCAAAGTGCTGTTATAGCGCGTGACATGATTTTGGATGAATACCCAGAAGCTATCATTGAGATTGTAGATACTCTGGCGGCAGCAGGTGGGGAAGGTTATCTTTCTATCTTGGCGGCAGAAGCTCGTGACCAAGGTAAGAGCTTGTCTGAAACGAAAGCCGTGATTGAGGACATTCTGCCACGTTTACGGACCTATTTCTTAGTTGATGATCTCTACCATCTCATGCGTGGGGGTCGCCTTTCTAAGAGCTCAGCCATTATTGGTAGTTTGATTAATATCAAGCCTCTTCTTTGGCTGGACGCTTCAGGTAAGTTGGTTCCTCTGGCCAAAATCCGTGGACGCAAAAAGGCCATTAAAGAAATGGTCCTACAAGCTACCCAGGATATTGGACATAGCACAGCAATTGTTGCTTATGCCAATGATATTGAAGCTGCGGAGAATCTAAAAGAACAATTGTTGGCAGTTGACGGTATTGAGCAAGTTCTCATTATGCCACTTGGACCAGTCATCTCTACCCACGTCGGACCAGATACCTTAGCTGTCTTTACGATTGGTAAAGAAGCTAGATAGAAATAGTGTCAGATAGGATTTCCTATCTGATTTTTTGTTTTCTGAAATGCTAGATTAATAGAATATAAAAAGATAATTCATACAAAATGAATGATATATTTGACATATCGTAAAATAATGTTATAATTAATCTAGAAAATGGAGGAAACAAAATGAAAAAGTCAAAGAAAAAAGTAGCTAGCACGATGGATGAACGTGCTCAGTTGATCAGCGGAGAATCTTCTGCTAGAGGTTATTGGGTAGCCATGCTTGGTCTATTTGTAACGATTATGGTTGCTAGTAAGACGCACTCCGTCGAATTAGTGCAGTCACTATTAATCATCACTTTCTTTGGTTCTATGTGCCTAGTATTAGTTCACAGCGTATCACGTAATGGGCATCCATGGTTGCTAGACAAAAAACTTGAAAAGAAGATGCTCAGATTATCCTGGGTAATGTGTTTTTTTGGAATTTTTATATCGCTAATGGGCCTCTTAAGTCTATTTCAGTCGTTTAAGATAGGGAAGAATCTTATGAGTAGTGTGGCATTTTTGACATTGGGTTTGACCCTTATTTGCGATTGCTGGGTTATTATTAACAGAATCAAGAAGAACCGTTTGGAAGAACTAGAAGACGAAGAATAGGATTTTTGAATGAAAAATTTAAAAATGAAGTCAGCTCGTGTAGCAAAGGATCTCACTCAACAAGGTTTGGCAGATGCTATAGGAGTTTCTCGTCAGACCATCTCAGCTATTGAAAAAGGTGATTATAACCCTACTATAAATCTGTGTATTGCTATCTGCAAAACTCTGGACAAAACTTTAGACCAGCTTTTTTGGGAGTCTGAGGATTAGTTTGTACTCTTTAGATGTTATTTAGGCATGAATTCTAGTCTTACACCTTATAAAATGATAGACTAAAAAAATACAAAAAATAAAAGAAAAACACCTCCAAATGACTTGCCTTGGACGTGTTTTTTTGATATTATGTTAAACGGTATTGTTTACCCCATTTGAAAGGCCCCGGAACCTTCCAAATACTTTTCGATGGGAAGGAACACCCATCACCGTAAACAAAAATCGAACTATATATAGGAGAAATCATGAACAAAACAACATTTATGGCTAAACCAGGCCAAGTTGAACGTAAATGGTACGTAGTTGACGCAACTGATGTACCACTTGGACGTCTTTCTGCAGTAGTTGCTAGCGTACTTCGCGGAAAAAACAAACCAAC